>WBZM01000708.1_pt1 | contig 41695 bp, 48 predicted proteins | sample 5204271 | NCBI WGS metagenome assembly WBZM01 (sample SAMN12344346, study PRJNA552823) | activated sludge metagenome | biome: Activated sludge suspended growth; feature: Nitrification reactor; material: Wastewater; isolation source: activated sludge from nitrification reactor of wastewater... | reverse complement strand
CGACGAGAGCGACGAATGGACCAGGCTGCTTCCCGGGATGCTGGTAGGGGGCATTTCGATCGGGTTGATCAGCCCGTCACTCGCTGCCGCGATGGTCAGCGTGCTGCCTGTCGAGAAGAGCGGCCTCGCCTCGGGCATCAACAACACCGGGCGGCAGCTGGGCATAGCGATCGGAATCGCGGGCCTCGGAGCGATCTTCGATCATCAGGTCAATAGCGGCGCGACAGTCCTTGCCGGCATTGCGGCGGGACTCAACTCGGTGATCCTGGTGGCTGCCGCAACGGCCGCCCTGGCGGCGGTCATCTGCTGGCCTCTTCTGGGCGGGCAGCGATCGAGCGAAAACGCCGACATCTAGGCAGGAGATGGAACCGGCTGTCTGCCGGCAGGCAGCCACATCGAGATGGTGGCAGCGATCAGAACGAAGGCGAAGGAGAACCAGAGGCAGCCCTCGAGACCGAGCCATTGGTAGACGGCACCCGAAAGAACCGTGCCTAGAAGCCTGCCTCCGGCGTTGGCCATGTAGTAGAAGCCGACGTTCTTCGCCACCGACTTGTCCTCGGCGTAGGCGAGAACCAGGTAGGAGTGGACAGCGGAGTTGAGGGCGAAAACGACTCCGAAAGCAATCAGACCGAGAACGAGAACCAGCGTCGGGTCGAAGTTTGCGGCAAGCGATACCGCGATTCCGGCGGGGAAGGCGGCAAGCAGGAAGGCCAGCTTCGCCGCCGACCTGCCGGTGGGCCCGTGGCCGACTTCGACGCTCCTCCTTTCGAAGAAGCGGGGCGCGCTCGCCTGGACCGCGCCGTAGCCGATCACCCAGATCGCCAGAAAGGCACCCGCCTGCCAGAAGCTCCAGTCCAGCACTGTCCTCAGATAGACCGGCAGCGCGACAACGAACCAGACGTCCCGCGACGCGAAGAGGAAAAGCCTCGCCGCCGCAAGCACGTTGATCTCCCGGGTGTTGGACAACATGTGACGGAACCTGGCGCCCATGTCGGCGTGCCCGAGAGAGCCTTCCATCAGTGTCGCGGCAGTGACCAGGGCGCTCGCGACGATCACCAGCAGGATGATCATCGCGGTCTGGAAGCCGACCAGGGTCAGCAAGAGCCCGCCAAGGAAGAACCCGACACCCTTGATCGCGTTCTTGGATCCGGTCAGCACTGCAACCCATTTGAAAAGGGTTGACTCCGAGTCCTTCGGCGCGACCAGTTTCACCGCGCTCTTGGAGCTCATCTTGGTGAGATCCTTGGCGATCCCCGAGAGCGCCTGGGAAGCCATTACGTACGGCACCACGAGCCATTCCCCGGGGGCAAAGCCGAGCATGCCCAGCGCCAGGATCTGCACCGTGAGGCCAGAGAAGAGGGTGGACTTCAGGCCGAGTCGGGATGCGATCCATCCGCCAACGAGGTTGGTGACGATTCCGAAAAACTCATAGAAGAGGAAGAGTGTCGCTACTTCAAACGGGCTGTACCCGAGCTGGTAGAAGAAGTAGAGGACAAGAATCCGGCTCGCACCGTCGGCCAGGGTGTCTGCCCAGTAGGCACCGGTGACCAGGACGTAATTCCTGAGGTCCCCCTCTTTTCTTAGCGGCGCTGCCACCTCAACCGGCCGTTACGGCTCCGTGCCGGCTGACCATCTCGCAGATGTCGATCATCCGGTTGGCGTACCCCCACTCGTTGTCGTAGAAGGCGAGGATCTTGACCTGGCTGCCGTTGATCACCCGGGTCGAGGTTCCATCGACGATCCCGGAAAGGGGATCGCCTTTGAAATCGACTGAAACAAGCGGCCTTTCCTCGTAGCCGAGAATCCCGTCGAGGTCTCCTTTGGATGCCGAGAGGAGAAGGTCGTTGACCTCGTCGACTGTCGTCGGGCGCTCCACCTCGAAGCAGCAGTCGGTGATCGACGAGTTGAGCAGGGGGACCCGAACCGCCAGTCCGTCCAGTCGCCCTTCCAACTCGGGGAAGATCATTCCGATCGCCTTTGCTGACCCGGTTGATGTCGGAATCAGCGAGGTGCCGCTGGACCGGGCCCGTCGCAGATCCTTGTGATGTGCATCGACCACCACCTGGGTGTTGGTGAGGTCATGGAGTGTGGTGATCGAGCCGTGCCGGATGCCGATGCTTTCCTGGATCACCTTGACTATGGGAGCCAGGCAATTGGTGGTGCAGGAGGCTGCGGTCAGGATCCTGTCCCGATCCGCAACGTACCGTTCCTGATTTACCCCGAAGACGATGTTGAGCGCTCCCGTGTGGACCGGTGCCGCGACCAGAACCGTGTTGACGTCCTCCTTGAAGTGACCTGAGATGCTCTGCGGAGTTCTGAACTCACCGGTCGCTTCGATCACGATCTCGACACCTGATTCCTGCCACGGAATCTCGTCTGGATCCTCGAACGAGGAGTAGCTGATCGATGAGTCGTCGATAATGATCCGGTTGTCTCCGGCTTCAGTCTCTTCATCGCGCCATCGTCCGTGAACGGAGTCGAATGCAAGCAAGTGGGCTGCACTGCTCTCGTCCCCGTGAATCTCGTTGATGTGAACGAACTCGAGGTCCTCGTGCCCGTAGCCGGCGCGTAGCGCGAGCCGACCCATCCTTCCGAATCCGTTGATACCGACCCTCGTCTTGCGCGGCATTCTGCCTCCTCCACAGCCTCGGACTTCAATTGACGGTCATCGTATCTATTGACAACTATCAATTGAACTGATTTGATGGATTTCGATGAGCACTGAACTGAAGCTGACCCCGAAGCAGAAGAGTCCGAATGGCGAACCCTGCTGCGAGCCGGTCGTCTATCCGGATGTCGAGCGCGCTGAAGCCGAGCGCATGGCCGTCATCGCGAAGGCCCTGGGGGATCCGATTCGGCTGACCTTGATTGACGTGCTCAGAAAGCACGCAGGAAAGGTCTGTGTCTGCGAGCTGGTTCCCTTGTTCGATGTCAGCCAGTCGACGCTTTCGCATCACCTCAAGAAATTGAGGCAGGCCGGGATCGTGGATTCCGAGCGTCAGGGTCTCTGGGCCTATTACTACGTGAACCCGGAAGCGCTGGACGAGCTCGCGACCTGGCTCGGGTGATCACCGGCCAGTGACCGGGCCCCCCGGTGGGGCAATGCCCGTGGCGACGGTGGCATATCGTTGCCCCGTGGCCCACCACAACTCAGGAGTCGTGAATTGAAGGCGCTGGTGATCGGCGCAGGCGAGGTCGGCATGAACGTCGCCAAGACTCTCGCCGCCGACGGGCAGAACGTGACCATGGTCGACAAGGACCCGGGCCGCTGCGAGCACGCCCGCGTCGAACTGGACGCGCTCGTCGTCGAAGGCAACGGTGCCAGTCCCGTGCTGCTCAGGGAACTGGGCGTCTCGGGGTTCTCCCTGGTCGCGGCGGTCACCGCGGTGGACGAGGTGAACCTGATCGCGGCGCTGACGGCTCATCAGCTCGGTTCCGGAACGACCATCGCAAGAGTGAGAGACCCTGAGTTGCTGGGGCGGGATGACCCCTTCGCAACCGGCATCCTCGGAATCGATTTCGTGATCGACCCCGATCGCGCCGCCGCAGCGGATATCGCCGCCGCCCTCCAGCTTCCCGGCGCTGTTTCAGTGGAGTACTTCGGCGACGGAGAGCTTGCCCTGGCCGAGCTGATCGTCACCGACTCTTCACCACTTGTCGGCAAGCCACTCTCGGAGCGGGAGAGGCCTCACCCGGCCTTCATTGTCGGCCTGACCAGGGACGGTGTTGCCCAGCTGACCCGTCCCGAGATGGTCCCCCGGCCTGGCGACCATCTCCTGGTCACCTCACCCAGAGAGAGCATCCGGGCCGCCGTGGCACATCTCGCCGGAACCGTGAGCGAAGTCCACCGATGCACGATCTTTGGCGGGGGAAAGATTGGTCTCGCTCTGGCCCGGCGCATGGAAGATGTCGGGGTTCACGTGACCATCCTCGAGCGCAACCGGGATCGCGCCAGGAAACTGGCGGAGAAGCTGCCCCGGACCAGGGTGCTGATCGAGGACGGCATGGCCGAGGAGTCCCTGATCGAGGCAGGTGCACACAAGGCCGACGCGTTCGTCGCCTGCGCCGGAGACGACCGGATGAATCTCCTGGCGGCCCTGAACGGGAAGCGGATCGGCGCGGACCTCTGCGTTGCGACCGTGTCCAGGGAAGAGTTCACGCCCCTCGTCGACGCGATCGGACTCGACGCCGCCTTTTCGCCGCGCCTGATCACCGCCGAGCAGATCCTCCGTTTCGTCCACACCCGCAGCGTCAAGGCGATTCACCTCACCAGAACGGGCTTTGAGGCGCTGGAGCTGGAGGTGCGCCCGCGAGCGCAGCTGGTTGGCAAGGCGATAGGGGAGACGGGCGGCCTGCTTCACCACTGCCGGGTCGGGGCGATCCTCCATGAGGAAGGGGTCTCGATTCCCCAGAGAGGCACGCCGATCTCGGCCGGCGACCGCCTGCTCCTGCTCGGCCCGGTCGGAACGGTCTCCGAGGTCGAGGAAGCTTTCGCCGGGGCAGGCTAGTTCGGTTGCGATCCTTCGTCCACCCACTGATCGGTTTCACGGTTGGCGGGACCCTGGCTGTAGCGGCCGGAGGCATGCTCGTCTGCGGTGTCATCGGACTCGCTGACGGGCGAGCCGCGGCTGCTTTCCTGATTACGGGGTTGCTGACCTTGCTGGTGGCTGTGGCAATGATCTCCAGTTACAGGCGGGGAGATCCCAAAGAAGCAGGCAGGGCCGGTCCGGTTACCGGACTGGCCGCGGTCACGCTTGCCTGGGTGATCGCTTCGGCGGTCGGGGCAATCCCCTTTCTGATCGCCGGAACTTTCGACTCGATGCTCGATGCTTTCTTCGAGGCGGTCTCCGGATTTACCACAACCGGCGCCACCCTCATCCCGGATCTGGAGTCCCAGCCGGACGCGATCCTGGTCTGGCGAAGCCTCAGCCAGTGGCTCGGGGGCATAGGGATCATCGTTCTGGTCGTGGCTGTCGCTCCGGTCAGCGGTCCGGGAGTCCAGCGGGCTTTCTATGCCGAAACGTCCGGAATGACGAACGACCGGCTCACACCCCGCATCATCGACACCGCGAAGATCATCACCCTGATTTTTCTCGTTCTCTCGTTGGCCGCAGCCGTTGCCTATCTGATCGCGGGCATGAACGTCTTCGATGCGATCAACCATTCGATGACCACGATCGCGACCGGCGGATTCTCCACTCGAAACCTCTCGATCGGGGCATTCGACTCGGTAGCCATTGAAGCGGTCGCGGTTGTCTTCATGGCGATGGGAGGCATAAATTTCGCCTTCTACTGGAAGGCGATCAGACGACGCGACGTACGACCACAATTCAACGAGGTGGTCGTCTACCTCGCCCTCCTGGTCGGAATCTCCTCTGCCGTTGCCATCAGCCTCGTAATCAATGACCAGGCTTCCGGCTTCGCCGGCATCGTTATCGACCCGCTTTTCGCTGTGACGACGATCCTCACGACGACGGGTTACACGACCGCCGACTTCGACTCCTGGAACTCGTTCGCGACGGCAACCATTCTCCTGACCATGTTCCTTGGTGCCTGTGCCGGCTCGACAGCAGGCGGGATCAAGATCATCCGGGTGATGCTCCTGAGCCGCTCCGCCATCCAGGAACTCCAGCGCCAGGTCAGGCCGAGGGTGGTCCAGGTGCTGCGGGTCGGGAAGCACGTTTACGACGAAGACGTCCGGCGCGCGGTGCTGGGCTTCTTCCTGATCTACCTGCTGGTCTTCGGGATTGGCGTTCTCGTGATGGCGGCCTCCGGGCTTGATCTGGTCACCGCGATCAGTGCGGCCTCGGCGACCCTGAACATGATCGGACCGGGGCTGGGGGAGATCGGGGCAATCGAGAACTTCGAGGCAATGCCGGACCTGGCGAGGGCAGCGTCCTGTTTCCTGATGATTGCCGGCCGCCTCGAGGTTTTCACGGTGGTGGCCCTGATCACGGCCGGCGTGGACCGGGTCAGGGAGTCACTCGGGCGGGCATGAGCTGCCTCTACGAACGAGTCAGCGGCGCTTGTGACCGGTCAGGAGCAAGTCCATCCGGAAGCCCTCCGGAGCAAGCCAGCCCTGATAGAGCTCATACCCGATCACCCTGCCGGGCCCGAACCTGCGGGTGAGGTACGCATACCTGCCGCGACGGTCGACCTTGACCTTGCCGACCCGGCAGCCGGCAGCCTTCAGGTTTCTTTTTGCCTGTTTCAGCTTCAGGCGGAAAAGCCTCGGAACGCGGCACCAGTCGGGCTTTGGGGAAGCAGTCCCGCCGGAACCGACGATTTCGTAGTCGGTCATCTTCCTGGCGGTTCTCACGATCCAGCTTCGGACCCGGTCGCCGGAGACCTTCGCAAAAAAGCTTGGGATGTATCCCCGGCAGAACCGGTCTCCGCCGCTCGTGGCACCAACGAGACGGTAGCCGTCGGTTGTCCAGGCGACAAGGGGACCGCCGCTGTCGCCGGAGCATGCTGAAGAGTGTCCTTCGGCAGATCCGAGGCAGAGCATGGTGTCGCGCGGGTAAGAGAAGCTGCTGTCGAGGCCGCAGAGGCGGTCGTTCTGAACTACGAGCTTTGCCTTCCTGAGGGTGTCCGGAACCTGATTCGTCCAGGGGGTCATCTTGCCCCAGCCGGTGGTCCAGACAACCTGGCCGGCAGAGAATGTCCGGCTCTCGTCGGCACCCGCAAGCTTGATCGGTTCCGCTTCGACCGGAGCCGCGAGCTTCAGGAGGGCAACGTCGAATATCCGAAAGGAAAAGCGCCCTGTGGAGTTCTTTCCGCCGGTGCGGGGGGCTATCCGGATGCCCGATACGCCGGTTGTCTCTCCCTGGCTCGAGTTGAGGCGTGTCCGACCGGAGATCACTCGAAGTCTCTCTCGCTGACCACTGGTCATTCCGACCACACAATGGGCCGCGGTGAGAACGAGTCGCGGAGCGATGACCGAGCCGCCGCAGAAGAAGTCCCGACGGGTCGAGCTCCCGGAATGTTTCATGGCGAGGGCGACCTGCCACGGCCAGTCCTTGATCGTCGTCGCCTTGCCGTGGACGATTGAGGAACTCGCATCTTTCCCGTTTCCTGACGCTGCAGCCGGCGAGCCGAGACCGAGGCACAGCACCAGGAGGGCCAGACCTGAGAGGCCGGCGAGCTGTGATCGACGCGAGGGCATTCGCGGGATCGTATTCGAGGCGGCTATGCGAGCCCTAAAGCTTCCCGCTGCTCAGATGCTCCAGAAGCGGGTCAGTTCGTCGAGGACGGCGACTTCCTCGAGGTCTGCCCCGGCAACCAGTTCAGTCATGGTCTTCTCGGTCATCCAGACGAGAGCGAATGCGCGCGCCTCGGCATGGGCGTCGTCCAGATCCGGCTCCATCTCGCGGATCCGGCTCGCTGCGGCGATCCGAAACCTCTCGTGAAGAACGTTCCAGAACTCCCGGACCTCAACGTCGTAGGTCGAAGCCTCCACAATTGCGGCGAGGGTGCCGTGGTGTCGGCCGAGTACCGAGAGAAAGGCTTCGAGCGAGTCCCTTATCGAATCCGTTTCTCCCGAGAACCAGGGATCGGCCACCTCGGCAACTTCGTCTTCAAGGGCCTGACCGAGGTAGAGCACCAGTTCGCGCTTGTCGGCGAAGTGGGAATAAAAGGTGGGGCGGGAGAGGCCGGCCTGCCTGACGATCCGGTCGATGCTGATGTCCGCGAAGGGCTGGCCTTCGTCGAGCAATTCGAGCGTGGCGGCGGCTATCGCCTGCCGGTTGGCTTCACGTTTGCTGTCTGAATCGCTTCGCTTCGAGAGAACGGCCATGGTCAGAGCCTAGCATCCTCCTTGTCAGAACACTAAGTCTCTGGCATGCCTTGACAGTGTGTAAAGCCATTATGTATGATGAGCCCATGACTTCGGATACCTCAGCGACAAAAGAACTTGACCTGGCCGATCCTTCTCTGTGGGACGAAGGTGTGCCGTGGGATGCCTTCGAGTACATGCAGCAGATGGACGGCCTCCACTTCAGCCCCCAGAAAAACGCGCCGGGGGAGGGGGGCTTCTGGTCTGTGGTGCGCTTCGAGGACATCTTCGAGATAAGTCGAAACTTTGAGACCTTCAGCTCCGAGAGGAGGGGAATCTTCCTCCTCGACGACGTCGGTGCTCCGCTCGACATTCAGCGGCTGCAGATGATCTCGATGGATCCGCCACGGCATTCCCGCCTCAAGAAGATCGTGGGGAGTGCCTTCACTCCGGCCAGGATCGCGCAGCACGAAGATGCGATCCGCCAGATCGTGAACGGGGTTCTGGACAGCGTCGCTGACAAGGATGAGTTCGACCTGGTTGCCGAGGTTGCGAGGCCGGTTCCCGCCAGGGTTATCGGCAGCATGCTGGGCACACCGCCCGAGGACGACGAGAAGCTTGTCCACTGGACCAACGTTTTCACCGCTTTCGAGGACCCGGAGATCCGGAAGCAGTGGGACGACACCCAGGAAGTACTCGAAGAGATCATCGAGTACTGCGGCCACCAGATGGAACTCCGTCGCCAGAACCCCACTGACGACCTGGTTTCGGCTTTGATGAACGCAGAGGTCGACGGGGAGAGGCTGGACGACCTCGAGATCGCAACCTTCTTCATCCTGCTGATGGCTGCCGGCAACGACTCGACACGGGCCACTTACAGCGGAATCATGAAGACGCTGCTGGAGCAGCCGGAAATCAAGAATCGCCTGATTGAGGACCCGGCTCTGATTCCCGCCGCAGTCGAGGAAGGACTGAGGATGAATCCGGCCTTCGCCTTCATGGGTAGGGCAGCGGCCCGGGATGTCGAGTACAACGGAAGCCAGATCAAGGAGGGCGACCGCGTATTGCTCTGGTACCTGGCTTCCAACCGCGACCCGGCCCGTTTCGAGAACCCGCATGTGTTCGACCTCGACCGCCACGACATCGACCAGCATCAGGCGTTCGGAGGCAAGGGCCGTCACTTCTGTCTTGGAGCAGCCCTCGCTCGCCTCGAACTGAAGATCTGGGTCGAGGAGACGCTCCGTCGTATGCCCGATCTTGAACTGAACGGTGAATGTCCGAGGGTCCGGGCCCTCTTCCTCAACCAGTACTCCTCGATTCCAGTCAAGCGAGCTTGAAATCGAGGGGGATGCGGGCCGCGGAGGATTCCTGAAGGAGGCGACAAGAACCAGTTTCGCTTCGGAAGGGGGAGAGGCGGGTACTCCACCTGTATGAGCCATCTCGTCGATTTTCTCTTCACCGGGGGCTGCCTTTGCGGCAAAGTCAGGTTCTCTGCCACGGGTGCCCCTTACCGGGTCGGGATTTGCCACTGCCTCGACTGCCGGAAGCATCACGGTTCCCTGTTTGAGACTTCTGCGATTTTTCCGGAGGACTCAGTTGAAGTCCTGGGGCAAACCTCTGACTACGAAGGCAGACACTTCTGCCCGAACTGCGGGTCACCTGTCTTCGCGCGTTCCGGAGACGAGGTGGAGGTCAACCTCGGATCTCTCGATGCGCCCGACCAGCTGCAGCCGACCTACGAAAGCTGGACGGTCCGCCGCGAGTCTTGGCTCCCGGACTTCGAATTTGGGACAAGCTTCGAGCGCGGTCGCGAGGCAGCGAGTCGTTACTGAATCCCCGCTACTCCTCAAGGAAAGCTTCGACACCTTCGGCGAAGCGAGGATTTCTCGTGTTCTCTGCGAACGACCTGATCTCTGCGTCCGCATGTTCCTCAAGAGTTGAACCAGCGCTGTCCTGAAGGAGGCGCTTGGTGGAGCCGACCGCGTGGGATGGCAGGGCAGCCAGCCGCTCGGTCCACAAATTCGTGTCTGCTTCGAAGGCCTCGGGCGAGACGACTACGTTGATCAGCCCGAGTTCCTTTGCCTCCTCAGCCGTTAGCCGTTCGGATGTCAGGTAGAGCTCGAGTGCCTTCCGGTATCCGACGATTCTCGGGAGGAACCAGCTCACGCCGGCATCCGGATTGGTCGCAAGTTTCGAGTACCCGAGCGTGAACACCGTTTTCCCGGACGCGATGACGAAGTCGCAGGCGAGCATTGGACCGAGCCCGCCGCCAGCTACTGCGCCGTGAACGGCGGCGACGGTCAGCTTTGACGAGCTGTAAAGACGGCTCACGACCGGATTTATCCATTTGCCGATCTCGAGGATGTAGTCATGCGCGTCCGCGCCCCGTGACCTGAATTCCGGAAGGTCGCCGCCGACGCTCCAGGCGGGTCCGTCAGCCCTGATCAGAATCACTGAAACTGACTTGTCACTCTCGATCTTTTCCAGATCAGCAAGCCACTCGCGGGCGCTCTCCACATTGATCCTGCTCGGACCCTTGGGCGCTGTGAGCGTGATGGTCGCGATACCGCCGTCAGTCGAAGTCTGTGTCCAGCTCATTCTTCGATTCTAGGTGCCGATCCGGCCTGCTCGCGATAGGTTGCTCAGATGGACATTCAACTCCGGATCGCAGACAGGACATGGCCTGTCCTGACCAAAGTGATGGGTGGCCACGCCCGCGTCTATCGAATGACCGGCGGCCGGATAGGACACCGCTTTCCTGGTGTGCCACCGATGTGTCTCATCGATCACGTCGGTGCGAAGAGCGGAAAGAAGCGCACCAGTCCCTTGCTGTACATCGAGGACGGGGAGAACGTGGTGATCGTGGCTTCAAAGGGCGGCTACGAGAAGAGTCCTGCGTGGTTCTACAACCTGAGGGCGAATCCGGATACCACGGTGCAGATCGGCTCCGAGATCAGGCCGGTCAAGGCCCGTGTCGCAAGTCAAGAGGAACGCGAGAGGCTCTGGCCCAAAGCCGTCGACGTTTATCCGTCATATCAGCAGTACCAGGACCGAACCACCCGAGAAATACCCCTGGTCATTCTCGAATGTGGAACGTCACCAGAATGACAAATTGGCGTCATCTCGTGACAAAATGCCGTAGGGCCAACCGTTTGGTGGGGTAGCGGCAGCACAGTCGGTTCCGTTGCCGCTCGTTAGGCGCGACGCTCACACCCGGCGGGAACTCCTCACCAGGTAGACCTGAGCGGCTCGGAGTTCTTTTGCGCTGTTCATGGGCGCTTCCATCTCAACCAGCGAGCGAGTAGGACTAGCCCGCAGAGATAGGCGGCGAAAACTGCCAATACCCAGCTGTGGTCCTGGAAGAAATCCACACGTGTGGCGATGACGTAGGTGGCAACCGCCAGTCCGGCGAAGCTCGCGAAGGTAAATCCCCGAAAGACCAGAATGCCGAACGTTAGAGCGAGCCCCAATGTTCCCAGCGCTGCCAAGGCTGCGCTGGAGTTCCATCCGCACCAGCCGCCAACGACGAGCGCCGCGAGAAACGTTGAGAGAACGAGTGCTCCTGTGAGGCTCGCGGGATTCGCGTCGTGGCGAGAAGTCACGAAGAATGCCGTGATCAGGGTCCGAACCTTCTCCTTCCGGTTCAGCGGCTTCCCTTGCGGATCGGATGGGATTCTTAGGCTGACGTCTTTCCAGAAAACGCTATCTAGGGCGTTATAGTCGCCCTGATAGTTCAGAGTGGCGGTGTACTTCTTAGTAGCTGCATTCTTCGCGGCGACCACTATCTCAAGGTCGTAGACCTCGCGATCGAGGCATTCGCGATTGCCGCTTGGTTCGGGAGAGACCTGGAGTTGCAGCGGCGCTGGCATTCCGGTGGTGCCTTTGCTGAATTTCGAGCTTGAGTGGAAGCACGCCGCGAGGTCGACGTTGCGGGTGATGCCATCGGGCACCAACACCGGCTTGGGGCCGATGTTGCTCCAGTTGAGCTGCATCGAATTGAGGGGCCACCTCATGTTGTCCGATCTCCTGGTGACGGACACTAGGAATACCTCGACATCCTCCGCGGCGAGCCGGCCCTCGGAGTTTCGGACCTGAAGTTGGAGCCAGTGGCTGATGAGGTGGTCTGATCCGAGAACCGTCATCAGATCTATTCCCAGGTTTCCCTGATGGGTCAGCTCAAGTTCTGGCCGTCGGACATGTCGTCGGATAGCGCCCGCGCTGGCTATCCCGATCGCGGCGAGGGCGGCGAGGATGCTTCCCAGTGCCGCGAACCACTCCGCGTCGTTGTCGACTTCATCTACGGACATCGCTGTCTGGAATTCCGCACTATTACCCGATGTCGGCTTGGTCGAAGCCGACGCTGCGCCCGGGGACTTTCCGGATAGTTCGTTCCTGTCAACTCCGGAAGAAGTTGCGGGCCATACCAGGGCTCCTACCGCCAGCGAGACGATGACGATCGGCCAGTGTCGTCTGCGCATGTTTGGGACTTGACTCCGGGAAACCAATGTTCCCACCGGGACATCGCGGGCGGGTTCGGTTGTGCCGGAATGATTCGGATTCTCTGTTCGTACCATGGTCGCCTTTGTGTTTCCGGAATCAGCGAACGGTCACTTCGTCGGTCAGCCAGAGCCCGGCGTCCAGCGCTCGGACGACGTCTCCGATCGCACTTTCGGTCTCGTCGCTGAATTGGTTGCGGGCAAGGGCCGCTTCGTTGCGGAGCAATTCGGTCAGCTCACCGCCCATCTTTCCCTGCTTTGCAGCCAGGAGCCCTTCTGCCAGGAGGATCCCTCTGTACCGCGAGATCTCGCGCTGTGACGACTCCATTCTGGTCAGGGCGTTCGTGAATGCTTCGCAGGCTTCGGCGTCGGTTCCCCACCACTGTTCTCCCGGTCTGAGCCACCGGAGGAAGGAGCAGAGAATCAAGCAGTCGTAGTAGGAGCGAAACATTCGGACCATGTCGAACTTCAGCGACCCTGGGCGTCCCGCCCGTTCGGCGTCGACTCGCGATTTCTGCATGGCCGATCCGACCGCGGCGAACGTAGCCAGGCCTCTTATCTCATCTCCCGGTAGGGCGTGACGAGTGAGGGGGTCGCCGGACTTCGATCCCCAGAAAAGTGGGGTGTCACCGTCGATGCTTTCGGGTTGGTGGCAGATGCGCAACCGTTCGTTAATAAAACCTCCGAGTTCGCCGCGCATGTTGCCGTGGTTCATGTAGTCGTCCAGTACCTTGAGTTCATCCTGGAGCGGCGTGGTGTTGTGGGGCAGATACGAAGTCCATGCCGCGAATATCTTCTGCTCGAAGCTGTTTTGGACGACCCGCCATGAATCGATTCCGGCGGGTCGGGCGTGGACGACGAGTGCGGGCACGTGTGCCCGGGAGTCGATCTCGACGGATTGCACGGCGAACAGCAGATGCTGGATCCGAGAACCTGTTTGAGGATCTAGCGAGAAAACCGCTGGCTGCTTGGCGGCTTTGATCACGTTTTCGTCCCCGATCCAACCAGAATCGCTGTCGATGTCGTCATATTCGACGGTGGTGACGCGGTCGGGGCAGGTCCTGAAGTCGCCGAGAGACGATTCGGATAGTCGTTCTGACATCCGACCAAGTGTCCAGTTCACGAAGTTGTCCATGCTCACTCCGCGAGTCGATCCATTCTCGGCGAGGTCCAAACGGTCTCGGCGCGAGGTTATGGCGACATCGATCCTGGACAGCGACTTGAGGAACTCCTGCGCTTCCTCCAGATTTCTGCGGCTGACGGATCGATGGCTTGCGAGTATCTTCTCCGCCAGCTGGTTGCCGGCCAACTTCGCGAGTTCTTCGTCGAAAAGCGTCGAATCAACCTTCAGGTAGGCCTGCCCGCTGTACTGAGGTTCCTTCTGTTGCAAGAGTGACTTTGGCCGACTCTTAGGTCGACGCCGATCTCGTCTATGGCGGAAATGGCGACGACGACGTCTCGGGCGGACTAGGAAACGACCGTGCCACCTTGGATGGTGGCGTCTATGGGAACGATGGACGCGACTTTGTCTTCGGAAACGACGGCATCGACACCCTCTACGGTAACGGAAGTTCCGATTACCTCTACGGTAACGATCACAACGATGCACTCCACGCGAAAGACAATTTCCCCGACAACGCAGTCGGCGGAGGCGGCGGATTCAACAACTGCTACGTCGATGTGGGATTGGACCCGTTCACCAATTGTGACGCGGTTAATCCGTAGCGAACATTCCGTTTCGGATAGACACCTTGGGGCTGAGTTCGCGGACGCGACTCAGCCCCAAGGAGTTTTTGGAGGTGGCGTGATTGCCGCCCAACTGATGGATTTTGCCACTGGACCTGTAACGCGTCGTCGCTAACCGCGCATACCCAGATAATGGCGCGACCAGCAGAAAATCCCGAAGCGCGATTCGAGCTCGTGTTCGCGAACTACGGAATCGTGGTCGGGTTCGCCAGAAGGCGCGGAAGCAACGATCCCGAGTCGATCGCCGCCGACACCATGTCGGTTGCGTGGCGCCGAATCGAGGAACTTGACGCCTACGATTGTCGCTCTTGGTTGCTGGCGACGGCTCGAAACCTGCTCTATGCCGAGTATCGAGGCACCGTTGCCGAGCCGGTCGACCCCAATACTCTCGACGAAGCCCAGGTCTACATCCCCGACTACCTCGTCGATTCCCTGGACCCCGAGCTCGATCGGGCACTCGCGTCCCTTGAGCCCAACGACAGGGAGGCCCTGATCCTCGTCTCCTGGGATGAGCTCTCCCCGAAAGAGGCAGCGGCCTCCCTAGGCATCAAGCCATCAGCGTTTCGAGTTCGGCTTCACCGTGCCCGGAATCGCTTCATCTCGCTCTTGAACACGCCACATGCTCAGCCAAACCAGACGCCTCACTTGAGGGAGGACGGAACATGAAACACCAGGAGATTGCACGTTTCGAAGCGGCCAATCCGGCCGGCAACGATGTTGTGCCGCCCCGAGAGCTCTTCTACGAGATCGTGACGCAGCCCCGGTCACACTCTACGACGGTGCCTCGACGGTCGCGCGGGTTGGGCCGCACTCGTTTCCTAAAGATTTGCGCGGCCGTTCTCGCAGTATTCGCGATCGGCACGGGCGTGAGTTGGGCGGCGACTGGAGAGTTCCCCGGCGAGTTGATTTTCGGACACGAACTCGGAGAAGGCCTTAGCGCAGGTGAGGAGGACGCCACTTCCCAAGATTTCTCGGTGCTCCAGCCTGCAGATCAGAACGTGATCTCCGAACTGCCCGAGTCGGCGCTTCTGATGCTCCAAGGTCTCCGTGCGAGCCCGGTTCCTCCTCCTGCCGGGGCGATCCCCGAGGACCTGGAACGGGAGTTCGATCTCGCGCCCGGGACCATCACGGGCGTAGGGACAGCTCACACCGAACCCTCTGGAGACGTTGCGGTCGTCGCGATAAACGACCAGATCTGTTCCTTTTGGATCGAGATCCCGATGGGTAACTGCGACCCGGTCGCGACGATCGAAGAAAGAGGGCAGATCTCGGCGGGTCACTTTGGGACCGGTGGAGACCGAGTAGCGCTCGGATTCGTCGACGATCGAGTAGCGGCGATCGAGATCCGAGGGGCCAACCGACGGGACGTGCCGGTCTCAAACAACGTCTTCGAGGTAACCGATCTTCCTGAAGGCCCGATCGCCCTCGTTGGGGTTGATGAACAAGGCGATGAAGTGTTCCGCAGGTCGATGCCCTAACACTCTGGCGTTGAGACCGGCTCCGAACGCCGGAGTCCGTCCTCGACCGAGACGTGGAGGCGCCAAATGGTGCCTCCACGTCTTACTGCTTTGGCAACGCCGGGTGAACGGGAAAAGCACGTATGTACTGGTTTGGTCTCCTGCGCCACGCGACCCAATCGGGGACAGCCGCTACGGCCGGTGGCCCAGAGGGTCCAGATCGCCTTGCTGATCCGCGACTGCAGCCTCAGCGCACAGCTGCCAGAAATGACAAGTCCCAAGTCCTTGTACTCAAGTTCGGCAGTGACGATCGTGGCTGCGACAATCGACACTGATTGATGCTTGATTTCACTTTTCGATCTCCAGGTAGATCCGCCGAAGCGGACCGGGCTCTTCTCGCAAGGTGACCTTCACGTCCTGGTAGTCACGGATCCCGGCGGCAAGAAGGAGTTTGTCCCAGTCGTAGGGAGGACCTTGAGCTGTTTCGAAAAGGACCGGCACGTTGGGCTGCGGATTCAGCTTCATCAGCGATTCGTACTCTCGCCGGGCATTGAATCCGCGAAGGAGAATCACAACTCCAAAGATTACGACCGCTATGAGGACGGCCCACGAGCTCAAGGCGGAATCTCCAAAGTTGAAGAAGTACTCAAAGAGGGAGCCGGTCAGGCCGAATAGCATGACCGCATAGGTCAAGAAACCGAGCAAAGTGAGCGGGTTGCCCGGCATGGCCCACAGCGCGAGTGCGGCGCCCACAAGGGTTGCACCGATCGCCACTGTCTCACTTGAAGACGCGGCGACTCCTGTACAGAACCCTGCCGTCGCCAAGAGCACCACAGCAGCAACTGCGAACGGGCCAGGCACAACAAACCGCCAGTCGCGTCTGCATCAGTGAGCGATACGGGTCCGATTAGTCCAGATCGGCCGACCACACGAATTTCTCGGAACTACCATGTCACGTCCTCCTCTAGGCCACTAGTTGTAACGCAAGCCATAGTAAGCAGCAGCACTAAAGATGGGTTGTTGTTGGTCATGGCGCTTCCCAGTGCCTCAATATCCGAGACAGTTGAATATCGAAACGAAGATCTCCGGCGGGGAAATGCAAGTTGCGCAGACTCAAGGCTGCCAAGTTTTCGAAGCAGTGCTTGCCATGAGGTTATGAATCGGCTACATTATTTCCGGGTAGGGGTTCTCGCTGGGGAAGGCAACCATGAAGGTGACGAAGAAGAATCCCGGAGAGACACCGATCTCTGAGGACCAGGCTGCGACTGTAAAGGATGCTGCGGCCCAGGCCGCCGAAGACGCCAAGCTTCACCCGGTTGAACGTACCGTGGCCGCCGTGATTGGGGTGCCGATGGTCGGCCTCGGCATCTGGATGATGACCTCACCTCCCGACGTGAAAACGAGCGTGACGCTCTCTTCATGTAAGACTGCCTCAGACTGTGTAGCCACAGTGAGCGCCGACAATCAGGAATTCGCGATCGCTCTCTTGCTGGTTGGCTCCACGGCTATTCTGGTGGCACTTCTGGGAGTGCGCTTCGCCTCCCTGAAAATAGCCCAGCTGATCGAGCTTGGAAAGTCACCGGGTACGCCCAATGTGGCAACAGTCAAGCCCGAAGAAGTTCCCAAGCAAGGTGAAGCGCCGAAGGTTTCCGGAGGCGAATTCAACGAGATAGAACCCGGGGATCCTGCGATTACAGCCGGCAACTCCGCACCGGTTCCTATTGGTTCGGCTCCTGACCCCTCACTCTGGCCGACCCTGCTGCCCTGGACCCAACAGGCAGTCGAAGAATGGGTCACGCACAACGACGTGGTAAGCGAAGCCCCAGCCAACCGGGTGCTGGACGTAAGACGTGTCAGCGGCGAAGGCAACAACTCCTGGTTCGTGACTCTGGAACGGGACGACGGGCAGCCCGAATCGCTAAGGGTCGATTCACCCGGACCCACCTACATATCGACCGAGGATTTTCACTGGTAGGAGCCAGAAAGTCTCAACGGACAGGCTCGGCATTCTTCGCCTGAAGAAATCTTCAATCCAAACTGCAGAACGATGTCATCTGAGAGTCGATTTCGCACTAAATCGGAGTCAGTATTCGCATTTGGTTCGGGCTGGTTCACCAGGTTCCCGCTTGGCCGCGAGCCAGACGCCCGGGTGCATGTGCGAGGAGATCATGGGGGTTCGCCTCCTCCACCGACGTTCCACAGGAAGTGTGGAACGTCGGTGGAAAGAAGTAATCGGGGCACGTAAGGGATCGACCTAGGCAGGTCCCTTTTCCTGGTTAGTCACCAAACCTTAACCAGGCCTGGTGGCAACTCTCATCGTTCGGCGCTCAGAAAAGCTTGACCGAGACCTTCTGGCCCGAGATCTTGACGTACTTGATTGCACGTTCCCCGTTCCGTTTGGTTGCTCGGGACGCGCCAAATTCAAGTGTTGAAGTCTTCCCGTTCGAGTAGATCCGCTTGCCGATTGCGAAGCCGAAATACATGTCGAACCATTTCTTGTTGGTTTGCGCCATCGTCCGGTCGGTGACATCGACCATCAATCCCCATACATACTTGGTTTCCGGAAGATACTCCGGGTTCACGGTGAACACCTTTTCCCCGCTACAAAGCGTTCCGCCGGCAATCCCGATGCGTTTCAGGCCCTGCCTGCCCTGTCCGATGTAGTAGCTCGCCCAGTCTTCGGCGTCGGCGCATCCAGCCGAATAGATCCTCAACGCATTTCGGTTGACGGATGCGATCTTGGGAGTTATGCCTCGTTCTGTCGTAGCGCCACTCGCTTCAATGATCAAGTCAAGGACTTCCTTTGCACTGACTGTCCCCCCAAAGTCCGGGTCTGAGGGTCCTTTAGCGGAAGCCGATCCCTGAATTCCAACAAACGCAAGCATAGCCGCAACTACTGCTAGCGATATTTTTTTGCTCGACATGGTGCCTCTCTCTTTCCGTGCCTGCGGAGTTAGCTGACGGGCTCGCGCGGAAAGAGTCCGCGCTTCGCGGCTGCGATTCGCCCCAGGAACATCAGTCCCAATTGGTTCCCCCGCCCCGGGATCCGTCCGGGTTCGGCAATTCCTTACCATCACCAGCAACAGGTTAGCATCGCTTCTTCGTATCCCGTGACTTGGCGCGTCGCGCCTAAACTCAACCGATCCAACTCCAGCAGAGCTGTGTTCCCGCCTTGGCGTCTGCTGTCTCTGGTCGGCCTGCTCCGCAAGATGCAGGCCGAAGGGATCTAGGTGTTGGCCGAGCACGCAATTGTCTTGTGGCACGGAACACTTCGGGCAACCAGCTAGAGCGTTGCCCTTATAACAGTCAACGACTCGGCTGATGGCTTGACCTTCATGGGGGAAAGCTAGAACGGAAGAGCCGTAAAACAGCAAAAGGAGGGTCCAATGCGAGTTGGAGCTAAGATAGCAACGGTGGGAGTCGTCGGATTGCTAATGGCATGTCCGGTCGGTTTCGCTGTCGGAAGTCAACAAGAAGATGGTTCGGCTTCAGAACAGTCAGCAGAAGCACTCGGGTCACCGCAAGGCGAGGTGTATGCGTACGTTCCGCCCGTGCCCGTTTCGGATGAGCTAATCAATATGTGTAACGAGAAGCTTGCGGAACGTGAGGACGAAGCGTGCAGCCTCTTGCTCCAGATTGCGGAGAAGGAGAAGGAAGGTGTGCTTGAACCTGGCTACTACACAAAATCAGAATTCGAAGCCAAACTCGGCACGGTTCTTCCGTAACCCTTCGAATCTAGATCGCGAGAGGATTTCAAAATGACTAGAGGTTCGAGCTTTTTCGGTGACGTTAAGTCACGTTGGTATTTGGTGGCGGTGCTGTCGGCTGCACTGTTAGTGGGTTTCTATGTTTCATACGCCTGGGCCGCGACATACTCCGGCACGAACGGAAACGACACGCTCAACGGTTCAAACAGCGCCGACGATATCTACGGATTGGACGGCAACGATGATCTGTACGGGCACGAAGGCAATGACGAAGTGCTCGGCAACGCCGACATTGACAAGGTCTACGGGATGGATGGCAATGACTCTGAACTACACGGTGGTCCAGGCGACGACCGTGAAACCCGTGATGGCGGTGTATACGGTAATGCTGGCCAGGACTTCGTCTATGGCGACGGAGGGATAGACACGCTTTATGGGGGTCCACAAAAGGACGTCTTGGATGGCGGCACTGAGAATGATGCACTGCACGCCAACGACGGCGGTGAAGATTTCCTCTACGGAGGAACCGGTATCAATAACTGCTGGTACGACGCTGGTACGGATCACCTAGCTGGATGTAACGGCACCTTGAATCCTTACTAGCATTGATATGTCGGGGTACTGAATGTCCCGGCCGAGCGCTTGGCCGGGACATTCAGATACCCATTCCTGTGATTTGCCATCGTGGACGGACCAAGCCTGTCGTTCGGGCCGGAGTTCTCTGAACATGCGCCAGAACGAAAGAACGTGCCGAACTTCTCGCCTATGACGCAACAACGTCTCGACGAAATGACGTCTACGTCTCATCCTGATGACGCGTGACAACACCCACGGCTGACTTTTCACACGGCGGTGCGAAACGTCACCCGGAATGACAATTCTGCGTCACTCGGTGACAGAACCCAGCAAATGCCGGCTTTCAGCCCAAGAGGCCCTAGGTGATCGTCCGATTGGCTCTAGGAACGCGGGCTTGACGAACGACGTTCTCTAGGCGGGATGAGCGGGGAAACGACGTTCCGAAGTCTGGGTGCCCGTGCTGGGGTCTTGCCGACGAAGGCCACGAGACCGACAGAGTGACTCCTATGGCGGATCCCTGGGATTGACCAGGGCATCCGCTCGAGATCTCAGGAGCACTTCAGTTGTCCTTCGGAATGAAGAAGTCTGCCCACCGCTTCGGGTTCTCCGTCGTAAGGAGCTCCGCCATCTTGGCTCGGTCCGGATGTTCGTCCAAAGCTCGGCGGATCACCTTCCGCTTCGTGAGCGCTTGCTGTTTCGAAAAGGTGATGTATTCGCCGATGGCCAGCCGAACGTCCCAGACAAACCCGCGCGCCTCTTTTCCCGTGACGAGCTGCTCTCCTTCACCGTGCACGGCTTCGGACCTGACTGAGTCATAGAGAAAGAACGTTCGATCGGGCGGTGTGAAGTGTCCCGATACTGTGGCACCCAGCATCGCTCGACGGTAGGCGAGCGATCGTGCTTTTTCGCCTTCGGACTTGTCTCCGAGAATCGATTCGAGAGCGAAGAAGCCAAAAAGAACTCGGGTGGTTGGATCCATTTCGAGTTGAGCTTTGTCCAACCAAAGCAAGGCCCGATGGGCTCGACGTTCCACATCGTTTGAAGGTGCCGCGGGCAAACTAGCGTATGGCTGCTCCAACGCGAATTCGACTAGGTCGGAGTTCAGCTCGAGTCCGAAAGGATCGTCCGGGTGCCGCGCCCAGCCGGCTTGGGTTGAACTGAACCAAGCATGCTCCCCGAGTTTGAAGCGCAACTGGTTTTCGGTGATGAAGTTGTCATTTCGCAAAGCGGCCCGAAGCACCCGAAGGCCGACTTCGGCCTTCTCCCTGGCGCGTTCGGTCATCTTTGTGAAGTTGGTGCCAACACAAGACACCGCCGCAACTCCCTGCACGTCGACTGGTTTCCCAAAGAGGGTGGGTTGCGGGGCATCGCCGGGAGAGACAAATCGAACTCCCGCGATCTCAACTTCGGTGGTGACGGCGAGATGCTCGATATTGAGGAAGCAATCAACCCGCTCCGGTTCTCGGGCGTGCTCGTCGACGAACTCCGCGACCGATTGCTGTTGATGGGTGAAGGCTCTGATCGCGAATCGGTGGACCAGATCTTTGGCTTCGTGGTCCTTCAGGTACTCGAACCTGAGGTCATTTACCAGAATCTCAATGGCTTGATCTACGGTGGCGGCTTCACCGCTGGAGAAGCAAACTGTGACGAACCCTTCTTCGCGAAGATCTTCTGGAACGGTGATCGAAAGGCCATGATGTTCGGGAAACTGACCCCGTTCGGCGTCTATAAGTATCTTTGCCAACGTGGTCTCGAGATTGGGTGCGCCTTTTCCCATACGTGAGATCCTCAGTTCTTTGTATTTGGACGATCGAATCAGCCGGTCGAATCTAGCGTCCTCTCACGAATACTTCTTGGAGTTTGGACGCTCTCGCTTTTCCGGAGACTGACCGACGATCGCCTCTCACGCCCGTCGACGTGAAATCAACGGTTTGGGATCCGGAATCGTCCTACTCTGTTCAGATGAAAGAACATTTCACACCAGAACAAGTAGAACAACTCGACCGGCTCCGCCGCGAAGCAACCCTCAAGCAATTGATCCTCGGCGACCCAGAGTGGGACGATGATCGATTCTCTGTGTCGCTGAACCCGTCGCCTACCGGATCGGACGCCCTCGACACCTACTTGAATCCGATCGAAGTCGAGGCCAGTTCATTCGAAGAGTTCCTAGAGAAGGCCGCCGACGCAATCAGCGCGTACCAACCGAGGCAAGCCAAGTCTTAGACGAAGGTGGGGCGCTCCTTTCTGAAAGTGACGACAATGGTGCAGACCAGGTTCAGTGTGGGTGGAGGTCCGGCTCTTTCACGAGACGTGGGGGCTGCTCGAACCATGCCCAAGTCAGATCCGGCCGGCTTGCGGGTGCGGGCGAGCAGCTTTGAGGATCCTCGTCCGCGTTGACGATCAAAGCCTGCTCCTTGCCTCTATGGACCAAGTTCAAAGCTACGCGCCATCGGACGACAGATTTCTGAGTTGACGCTGAAATGCTGAAAACGCGGGCCTCGTTCTTATGGAGGATGATCGAGTTATCGGTGAAGTACGGGCGTCCGTCTTCAAGTTCGGCGTGGGGGTCAGGTTGGTCAAGGTTGAAATGAACCCTTATTGATCGGCTGTCGCCTGCTGGGGGCGACCAGATGAAGTGGCCGTCGGGTACGGGCGACCTTGACTCAACTAGGGCCGACATTCCCCGCAGGATTACCGTGGCGTCGCTTCGATTGACGACTGTCAGGTTCAGAAGGGAGGGGCTTGTACCAATCGCTCCCTCAGCGATGAGTTCGGCTCGCGCCTCGAGAGAGGGGACCCCTTGCAGATCCCAAATCGATTTGGGGATCTCTTCGGGCATGAACACGGTCCATGTCTTGCTAAGCATCGCTGCGTCTGTTCCGAGGGTGACTTCAATGGGTCCGTCGTAGGCGATCGCTTCGACGAGTTGCGGTCCGAAGGATTGGAGCGCTGATCCGACCAGGCCGCCGGCCACGAGGGTGAGGACGTAGCCGATCCATCCAACACCCACCAGATAGGTGGCCGCAGCCCCTGCAATGAGCAGCAGGGCGAAGATGGTGGCCGTTCGGAGAGAGATCTCTTTGACTTGGTTGATCACGGAGTTTGGCTCCTAGGTGCCGCTAAACGAAGGAGACTTCGTCAGAATCGAATGCGTTGACGAAGAGCCTGGCCAATTCGATCCAATCGTCCGGAGATATTGGTCCGTCGCAGGAGATCTCAAGGCTCTCCTTGACGTCCAACTGGGGCGCTAGCAGGTAGGGCTCAGCTCGACGTCCCAGATTCCAAGCCGCGAGCGCTGCGCGTCTGCCTGATGATTTGGTCGCACCCCGCAAGAACAAGTCGCCAGGGAAAGTTGCTTTCGTGAGACTTGGATACTGAGAATTCTTGGACCAATTGCGCCAAGCACGGTTGAACGCGAATGACAAGGCCTGTCGGCCGCTAGGAACAGATTTGACTTCCATAGCCAAAAGGCCAAGTGCTAAGCCCTGAGTCGCGTCCTTGATCTGCTGGTCTTTGGTCAAGATCAAACCTGTTCAGGATTCACCAGGTCGTCGAACCATCTTTTGGCCGGTAGGCGGCTTTGAGTTCGTGCGCTGAGACGACTCTTTCCTCCTTCGACTCTTCGTTGAAGATGGTAAACGCGTCGGGTTCATTTGAGTTCTGGTAAGTCTGTCGGCCCTTGACCCTCCAGAGCGCTTCATCTCCGCAGTGGATCCAAACTCCATTTAGTTCCACGCTCGCGTCTCGACCGTCAGCCGTCCAATAGTCGCTTTCGGCAACTTCATCGACGTCGCTCCGTAGAACCGGAACCCCAAGCGCCTCCTCGATGGCGTCTTGACCGGCATCGAGTGCCGCCGCGGTATCAAGCACTCGATCGCCTTCCACGATGAATTTAAAGGTTCTCATCTGTCCGATTATCAGGGGAATGGCGGATGCTGCGATCGATTCTGAGGCCGTTTCAAACTCGCTGGATTCACGCTTATCTAGCTCGAACTCTTTTCTGCGAGCGCGTAAACGAGAGCGAACGCCGAGAGAAGACCTCCACCATAGGTCGCGACTTTCTCGGCAAACGCGCTTCCCCAATTCGCGATGAGCGTGATACCCGCAACGAATGCAGCGACTAGGACGGTGACCAAGAGTCCCCACTTCAGCGGGCCTTCTATCGCATCTGTCCCCGCTATGAGGAATGCTCCGATTGCGGCTGGGATCAAGATGATCGCGATCCCAAGCCCCACTCGCATCCGTCGTTCAGCGTTCTGCTTCCAATCTTCCGCTTTCTCCGCGCGAGCTTCGGCTTGAAGTCGAAGCTTCCGTTCGTTGGCCGCTTCACCTTCGGCGTCGGCCCGAATTCGTCGGTCAGTCTCTTCCAAGACAGCGCTGACTGTGGCGTCGGTGATTGCGTCCGGATCACCAGCTGTTTGTTGGTAGAGGCTCGTGCGGGCGTGAGTGTCGTATACAAGTCGAAGTACTTGCTCTTCGGTGAGTTCCTCGTCGTCTTGGAGCCGCTGGAGGTAGAGAATCCACCTGTTCCAGAGCTCTTCGGATGGACTTAGCGCGGCATAGCAATCTGCAATCAAGAGATGCGCCGGTAGGTCCGGCCTGGGATGAGCCGAGCGGACCCAGAGTTGACTCGTGAAGGCAGTTTCATCGATCGCGTGGGGTACCGCGGCATTTCTCTTTTGCTCTTGAAAGAACTTCGCGCTCGCCCGAATGAGTTTCGGGTTGTTGGTCACAAAGATGGCGTTTGCCTGACTCAGGTTGCGTGGACGGGTTGCTGCTCTTAGGCGGTCGAGAGCTGAGAGGCTTTCGACATCTCTGTCTCGCGTATTGTGAGACTTGTAACCGACTACTTCTTGGAGTACAGCAGCCATCCTCGCCTCGTCGCATTGGCCGTTCTCTCCTCGAGTCGAGAGCTCGTAGACGTGAACACCCATCTCGATGAGTTCCTGCTCCAGGTTGGCCTGGAGTTCCGCGATCTCCCCGGCCGTTGATCCTCGCTTGACCAGAATCTCCACCGTCTCGCGAAAAGCGCTCTTGGCCTGTTCGGCTTCGATCGTTTGGCCAGCCCGCAGGGATTCCTTCAGGGCATCGAGGACCCCTTGAATCTCTTCGAGGGTGTGAGGGAACATATACGCCCGAAGCTTGAATTCGTCTCGAATCAGCTCCTGCATCTCCCTGGACGCCTGAACCGCAGATTCTGCCGCGAACCCGAGCAACTGAAGGATCACTGGTGTGTCGAGAAAGACACGAAGACCTTCCAAATGGGAGGACATGCTCCCGACGTCGTCAAAGTAGATGGCGCTCAACAGCATTTCGCCGCGAATCATGTGCACCAGATAGGAGAAGGTGTCGGGGTCCGTTTCGCTGACCTCGAGAGCGAAACCATGAGCCACGATCAGGTCGCTTTTTTCGGCATGGTCAAGGTGAACACTCATGCCGCCGTTGAGTGCCAGGTCCGCTCCAAAATCCTGAACTAGCGAGTCGAGCGCTGAGAGAGCCTGAGATTTGGTCCATGTGACGCCGTGGCGTTGCTCAGCAAAGTCCACTGCCGCGGCTGCGACGCAGTCCATCTCCTCGAGCATCGCCTCTCTCTGCCCTTCCAGAGACGGAATCTTGATCAGAGCTTCAGGGTTTGGATAGTACGAATCGCCAACCTTGTTTAGATAGCCAGATTCCGCAAGCGCGTTCCGCAATATCTTCCCTACTGCCGAAGGGAACTTTGGGAGTGACCACGCCTGGCAAATTGCCTCCGCGAGGCGGTGTGGCTCCACGGATTCTCCGGCTGGCCAAGTTCGAACCTGCTCTAGGGCAATGGGTTCAAAGTTCGAGACATAGTTCTTGCCCTCATCGACTTGGGCCTTCGCCAAAGCCATGGTGGTCAGAAGTCGATTTCGCGCTCGGTCCACGGGCACTCCAATAGATTGTTTTCAGCAGTCATTGCGTTACGGATCGGAGACCAAACTCCAGGCTCGTCCTCTTCTCCCCATACCTACGCCTTCGTCCAAGGAGAATCGCAGTTGGAACGGACACCTTCCGCAGCGTCGCGCTTTGACAAGGCACCGGTGTCTCGGCCCCACAAGCACGAAGTCGATGCCGTTCAGTCCCGACTCGCGTTCAGCATTCCTTGGAGATCTCGCTCGTCAACGAAGGTCGAAAGCCAAGGGGCGGTCAGCTCGGCTGCGGCTTGATCTGGACCGTGGATCAGGTCCGCGATCGGGAAGCGACGGACAGCCGAGTAGGTCGTCTCGGCCGGCGGTCCAGTACCGGGGCCGATACCCACGTTTCCATGGGTCGCCGCGAAGGATTCGCAATCCCGGAATCCGCCGAGTTCGATCGAACAGTCCACGTAGCCCGCCAGCGGGTATTCCCGGAACCAAGTACCCGCCAGGTAGAGGAAGGCGGCGAGCTCTGCGAACAGGTGGTTCTCGTACGCGCACCCGTATGCGAGTTCGGTTCCTTCCTCGATGCTCCAGCGGGTCGGGACCAGGGCTCTGAGCATCAGTTGGCCCGTGAACGAGACGGCGATGCCCGAGTCGAGCTCACGCGTGAGTCGTTCTCCGAGATTCCTTGAGAAACTAACTCCGTCGGAGCGTCTGAGCGCCCCGCTCTTTCGAGAGTCGACGACCGCCGGGAATATGCGGCGAGGGTAGTTTTCCGCGGCCCACTCTTCGGTCTCAGCAACGGCGTTGACGAGCGGCTCGATCAGCCATGATTCTTGAGGATGGCGGCCACGATTCTGGACGCTTACTGAAACGTCCATCGAGGCGACACCGTCTCGGAGAACCAAGCTTCCGTACTCGTTTTCTTCCCCCATGTGACTAAGGAAGCGTGAGACTTGACCGCTAGCGGAGGCGGGCTCCGTGATCTCGCTTACAGCGAATCGTCTTGTCGAGTAGAGCCTGGAGATCTCCCCCTCGGTGGGCGTCTTCGTGGTCGCGTCACTTCGACGAGGAAAGCGCTCGGCTACGTAGTGAGGCGCCACCTGGGATGGCGGCACGTCCACCACGACCACGCCGTCCTAATCGTCGGGCTGTTTCGTGATCGCCCGAATTTCGAATGCGGGCGGCGGGAAAATCAAGGTGTCGGCGATCTGCCTGATCCGGTTGCCTATGCCATCGAGACTGAAGGCCCTGATATCCGTGGCCCTGTCCACGTCGTCTTCCTCGATTCCGATGACGATGACACCGCCCTCGACCGTCATTGCGGCGATGTCCTTAGCGGTGTCGACGTTCTTGGGTCCCAGCGCCCGCTTGAAATCAAGCGAGTCCGTCTCTCCCACCCGGCCTGAGACCAGAGCCTCTATGTCTTCCCACGTGCTCGGCCCCCTCACAGCGAACCCCTCACTAACGTGCTATCCCTTGCTGCGGCGCGGGTCGGCGGCGCGGGGGTAGGTCCGTTCCTCTTGGATCGATCCGTCTTCCTTGTGGATCCGGACGGATACCGCTTCGTCGCTTGATCGAGCGACTTCGGCGGTCTGCTTCACCGCGGCCTCCTTGGTGTCGGCTTTCGTGCCGCGAACGGTCTTCCCGCCAACTTGGGCTTTCCATTCGTCGCCCTTTTTCACCAGGTCCATGCGCTTCATCAAATACCTCCGTGTGTCGATGCCGTGGCTCCGATCCTACATCGGAGCCTGGAGCGCTCCGCCGAGCTTACTGGGCGAACGGTCGGACCTTGCGGATCGGCGGTCGAACAACGAGGATTCTGTCCGTGACCGCCCCTACGAAGCCGACCATCCGATGAGCGACGACAGCTTCGTCATCGACCCCGCCGACTTCATCAGCGGGCCGTACGAGGAATGCCCGTTCTGCCGAAAGTCCGATTCCTTCGGGCTGCTCTCGGTGGGTCGGTACTCGTATGTCAAGAGGTGCCGGATCTGCTTCGAGGACCGCAAGTTCGACCTCCCGAAGATGTCCAAGAAGATGATCTACCTCGACCAGCACGCGATCAGCCACCTCGCGAAATCACTCCATCCGGACTCGAAGGAGAAATACGAGAGGGACAGGCCCGCCACCCACCACGGCTTCTGGTCTGACCTATTCGCGAAGCTCGACCGCCTCCACAAGCTCCAGCTGGCCGTCTGTCCGATGTCCGGGGTGCAGCGGATGGAGTCCCTGTTCAATTCAAGGCTGACCGAAAAGCTCCGGACCATCAACGAGCACCTAGCCGGCGGCGTTCGATTCATAGACCGAGATTCAATCCAAGGGATCCAGATAGCGGAAGCCCTTGAGGCCTTCCTCGAAGATGGTGATGTCGAACTCGATCCCAGCGACGTCATCAACGGCAACCTCCAGCACTGGACCGACAAGGTCAGGATCAGCGTCAACGTGGGCTTGGAGGATCTGGAGCGCGCCGAGGCTCAAGGCCTCAGGGATCGGCGGTTCCGCCAGCTGACGGAGTACCGCGAGCGGATCGAGAACAGTCCAGGCAAGGCATTCGATGGGTACTTCTCGGAAACCATCGACGACGCCCCCGAGCTGTTGAACTTGTTGGGTCACATGGCGATTCTTCGACGGATCTTCGATCGGAACGACGTTGACCAAGGTGCCCGCGAGGCGAAGCTGCGTGACTTTGCTGGTTCCGGTCAGCTGCGCGAGATGCCGATGTTGGTGGTCTGGGCGGCGCTGATGGCCGCCTACGCCATCGAGATCTCTCAGGAAAGAGCATCCGAATTGAAGCCCTCGCTTTACTTTGACTTCTCCGGCATATCGAGCTACATGCCGTACTGCGACGCGATCTTCGTCGACCGCGAATGCGCCAGGTTGCTGGAAATGGCCCAAGAGGCAGGTGTGAACTTGGGGTCGGCACGCGTCTTCACGATTGACCAGAAGGAAGAATTTCTCGAATTCCTGGATGGCCTCGAGAATCAAGCACCGGCCGATCACGTTGAGCTCGTCGAGAAGGTTTACGGACCAACTTGGCTGACGCCGTTCTGGAAGATCTACACCTGGCGAGACGAGCCGGATGGCGAAGAGTGAACAACGCCCCGGCTGATTCTCCTCAGTTGGTTCTCCTCGACGACCCGACAACGTGGCCGGATCGGCTCCACGAGTTCGTCCGGGAGCTGATAGTCGGGATCGGGGAGGTACCCGAGTACACCTGTGATCTGCGGCACGTTCTGCCGGATCGAAGCGACACCCTGACTGAGTTGGTCGCTGGCCTCGGGTTCGCTGCCTTCCACTGTGCCCGGCTTCTAGATCACGAAATAAGAGACATCCACGAGTCGGGCCTTCGGCACTTAACTGAAGAACTCGTGGCCGAGAAGATCGACCGGGCCTACGCAGCGGGTCATCTGAGCACACAAGATCGGGACAAACTTCGCGAGCGAAACTGCTTCGCGATAGGGAACGTGACCGGACGAGAAGGGAAGATCTGTCTGGTCGCCGGAGAGACCGCTCTTCGCGACGGATGGTACGGGCTGGCTCCCTTCTACGGCGGGTGGGGCGGGGAAGCAATGAACGGCTACCCAAACCCCCACGAGAATCCGATCTTGAACAAGATCGGGAGTCCGGCAGTGGTGGTCGTTCGACTTGACATGGCCGATGTTCTCCAACACGACTACGTTGCGCCAGGCATTCGGGAAGCGCTCGTCGGCGCGGTCCTCGGCCTCGAAGATCCGTGGTGTGAGATACACCACGGCCAAGACATCCCTGGAAGGGACGTCCTAGCAATCCGACAGCCCGGAAATTCTCGGTTCGACCAGCTTCGAATTCACCGCTAAGAATTCCGCCGACGGAGAGACCATCATCTCCGTAACGTGACCCTCGACGAAGAACCACCACCGGCTCTCTTCACGGCATCAACACCCGACGAATACGCGCGCGGCGCGCTCCTCAGGATCCTGGCTGACGTCGCAGATCGACTGCACCACGCCATCGAAGCGGGCGTCGACGAGAAAATCCTCCACGACATCATCGGCCTCTGGGAGGCCAACAACATCAATGAGGGTCTGACCTACGCGAATCTCGTCGAGTCCGGTCAACCGGATCCTTGCGACGATTGCACGGTCGACGTGATGCCCTACGACGAGTTCGGCCGTCCGTTCGAGGGCGGCTGGGAGTACTACATGGTCACCGATGAAGTCTGGACTCTCGCCAATGCCAACCAAGATGAAGAGGCTACGTACCTCTGCATCGGCTGTCTCAAGAACCGCCTCGGAAGATTTCTCACCCCCGATGACTTCTCGGACTTCTCTATAAACGAACCGTCCTATCTAGACACAGACCGACTCCGCAGCCGACGCTCCGGGCAACCAACCGCCTAGACGTCCCGGCCACCAAAGCAGGACCCTCAGGTTCGCCGGCCTAGGGCCGTGAACTTCCCAGGTGCCGGTACACCGTCGCCCGGCTCACGCCGACGGCGTCGGCAATCTCTTCGACGGTGTGCTTCTTGTCGGCGTACATGTCCCGGACGATCTGAGTCTTTGCCTTGGTCATGACGGTAGGGCGGCCGCCGCTTCGACCTCTCGAACGGGCTGCTTCGAGGCCGGCGCGGGTGCGATCCTGGATCAGGTCGCGTTCGAACTCGGCGAGTGCTCCGAAGATGTGGAAGACGAGCCGGCCGCCGGGGGTGGTGGTGTCGATGCTTTCCTGGAGGCTCACGAACCCGACTTTTCGCTCCGAGAGTTCGGTGACGGTCGCGATCAGGTGTTTCAGGGAACGTCCGAGGCGGTCGAGACGCCAGACGACCAGGGTGTCGCCCTCTGACAGGCGGCCGAGGAGTCGGTCGAGTTCGGGTCTCGATGCGATCGCGCCAGAGACTTCGTCGACGTAGATCTGGGAGCAGCCGGCCGCTTCGAGGGCGTCTCGTTGGAGCTCGTAGTTCTGGAGAGCGGTCGAGACTCTCGCGTAGCCGTAGAGGGCACCCATACGCCCATATTCTCACAACACCGTCTGCTCGGAGGCGTTTTGCGACGTTGTTTTTGGACACGGTTTCTGAGCCACCGAGGATCAGGATCGGGGCGCGAGAAGGGTACCGTCTCATAAACCAACGTTTTTGAGACGGTGAGCTCCTGACGATGAGTTTTCTGAGTGGCGAGTCAGCGATTGCTATCCCGATCGGCGAGGAATCGGAAAGTTCTCGTGCAGCTGACACTTGGCAAATCGTTCAGGAATTGGTCATGCAAAAGTGATGCCTGTGGCAAGAGTCGTTCAAGAGTGGCCCGACACCGACCGAAGTCGAAACAACTTCTCGAAGTATGCGGACGGGCAGATCTGGGAGTGCATCCCGGAAGACGATTTCACGTGCACGGCAACTCAGTTTCGCGCTAGAGCCTTGGCGTGGGGCAAGGCTAGGGGCTTCCTGGTAAAGACGAAGATCGACCGGGACCACGACAGAGATGACCGGCCTGTGAAGAGCGTCACAATCCAGTTCATTAAGAAGGCTTCTTCAACGAAAACTTAGCGTCGGATTGACCTAGCCCGACTTTTTTGCAGAAGACGGATCGAGTGAATCTCGAACGGTTCGTCGATCACGCTTTACCTTGCCGGTCGTGTTTCGTGGGCAATTCCTTCATTCCTCCTTTCTCCCGGTAGACCATTCCCGACCGTGGCGTGACTCCTCGCCTCGCTGTTCGCGGAATCGCCTCCGACCGAAGTCGGCTCGATATCGAGCGACGGGGGAGGGGGACAGTTGACTCGGGAGCTGGAGGTAGACCACTTCGAATCAAAGCGTCCCTCGAGGAGCTGGCACCCGACGAGCCGCGAAGTGCTGGGGGTGGTCACCCATGAACTGATCGCCTGGGTGGCCAGCTCTGTCGGCGGATCGGCTTCGCCTGATCAGGTTGCGGAGGCCGCGTCGCGATTCGAGTTCGGATCATTCTCGACCCCGGTTCGGCAGGTGAGGAAGGCTCGCGCGACCACTCTGGCGGCCAGGTACTTTCGACGCTTCGGTAGGCCCGGATGGACGTTCGTTGGTTCCGAGATTGTGGTCGGTGACGTGGCGCTCGATCTGCTCTGGGAGAAGCAGGGCGCCTTCGAGGCAGACGAGATCAAGTCTGGATTTGAAGCCGGGGATGTCATGGATAGAGAGGCCCAAGTCCAAGCTCAAGGTCAGGCGGAAGCTGGACGATCTGAGTTTGGTTCTTCGTTTCGCGGGGTTCGTCTGGTGCTGCTCACTTCTCCGGCGAGTTCGTCGTTCGTAAGGCCGGATGGTGTTTGGACATGAGCCCCGAGGATTGGGAACTCGCGAACGAGGTCGTCAAGGATCTCCTCGCTCTCAAAGAGAAGAAGGGCCGGCTGTCTCGCGCCGATCTGGCGACCGCTGCCGTGAAGGTTGGCCGCTCGCAGGAGACGGTCTATCGGTGGCTTCGTGCCGGCGCGCCTCCTCCGCCGGTGAGGAAGAGGTTCGAGCTGACCAGGAACCACCAGATCGAGTTGATGGCAAGTGGCGGCCATCGCCGTCGAGCGTTTGATCGGCTCACGGAGGCCGGCGATATCGACTGCTCGCTTCGCACCTTCGAGAAAGCCTACGAACGCGACATGAGCGCGAGATTGAAGGCGTTCGCGACCCAAGGACCCAGGAAGGGCCGCTTCGTGGGTCTTCGGCAAGTGAGGCAGGAACCGGGGAGGGGACTCTGTTTCGAGGGGGACCACAAACAGGCAGAGGTTTGGATCAAGGCGCCCGACAAGGAGAGTCTGGTTCGACCCTGGGTGACTGTCTTCATCGATACCTGGTCACGCGCCATCGCTGGCGTCGCTGTGTCGGTGAGACCGAACCAGAGCACCATTCTGGCGTCGATGAAGGCTTCTTTCGGCGAGCAACCTCAGTATCCGAGGCAGAAGGGGGGAGAGGAAGCCCAGGAAGAGGATCCCCCGAACGAGAACGTGATCAGTGCCCTGGGATCAGCCTTTGACTACTGGCCGAACATCTCGCCGATCAACCACGTACCGGAAGAGCTTCGGCTTGACCGTGGTCTGGATTTCATGGCCAACTCGATCGCCGAGGCCTGCACGCACCTCGACATCGACATTGACGTAACCGATGCCTACACGCCAAATCAAAAGGGCAAGATCGAGCGAGTGTTCCTGTCGATGCAGACGATGCTGTTTGCGACGATGCCGTACTTCACCCTCGGCCCGGAACGAAAGGACGGGTCGCTCGACGTTCCAAAGCGGGTAGAGCCACTCAGCTACGTCGTGTTCGTCCAGAAGGTCCTCGACTGGGTCCGGAAATACAACTTCGAACTCATCCACTCCGAGATTGGCATGACCCCGACCGCGAAGTGGAACAGCGGAACGACACCGATACGAGTCCCAAACCAGGACGATCTAAATCGATTCCTGTTGAAGAAGATCGCCGTCCGGAAGGTCGAAGCGCGCGGGATCATGATGCACCGACGTTGGTACCTGTGCGCAGAAGCCGACCACGAACTTCAACGCGACGTCGAAGTCCGGGGCCTGCCTCACGATGAACGCAAGTACGAGCTCTACAGCCTCCGTACCGGCAAGTGGATCGGGACCGCCTGGGACCAGAGTCAGCTCCCCAAGGAAGTACGGAAGAACGTAAAGACCGCCGAGAAGGAAGCCCGCAGGGAAGCCCAGTCGATCTACCAGGCAGGACGGCGACGGGAGGAAACGCGATGGGAGGCCTCCGTGGCGGCAGAGGACCCAGAACAAACGAACTTGATCCCGGAGCAAGAGAAAGAACGCCTTCTCAGGGAGCACGAGAGCCCGTACCTCGAGCTACTCGGAAACGCGGAACAACGAGACCAGAAATGGGAGGGATGACGTGGTCGTAGCTAAGCCGGAGCTCGCCTCGGAAGAGGCGCTGCTCGGAAGGATGGTCAAGGCTCCACCGCCAGAGCATTTCGACGGTCTGGTGGGAGGGGAGACCATCGCAACAGCAGGTCTTCTCGCCACCGAGAAGGCCCTCAAGCGGGCGGTGATCAAATGGTCGATCGTTGGAATCGTCGGCAAGTCCGGCCTGGGTAAGACCTTCGCGATTCGATCGATACTCGGAAAGATGGACGCCGTCGATGCCTACTGGATCCAGTTCGGCACCAGACCGACACTCAGAGAGATAGCCAGGGCGATCTATCTGGGAGTTTTTGGGATCGAACCCACGGGGATGACGCGGGTCGAGATGACCGACGAAATCATCGCCGAGTTCTCCGACCGGACCAGGATCCGCGCGATCATGCTCGTGATCGACGAAGCGCAGTGGCTCTCAAAGGACGGTCTGGAGCTCCTCAGGTCCATTCACGATCACATCGGCACCGGGTTCGCATTGGTGTTCGCCGGCGGAGACGACTGCTGGGACGTGATCCGAAGCGCACCGATGGTCCACAGTCGAATCAACCGGCCGATCCAGTTCCTGCCGATGGACAACGTGTCGGTCATTAGGTCGATGCCGATCTACCACCGCATCTACCGAGACTGCGACCCCGACATCCTCAAACTGATCAACGACCACTACGCCCGCGGCAGCTTCCGGGACTGGGCCAGCTTCACCAGTACGGCCAGCGAACTCATGCCTCAGCACTCGATCGATGTACTCAACGAGAAGTTTGTTCGCGAGGTCATAACCGTCCTGACCGGTGGCCTGCCGAGGTAGAGATTGGAAACCTCTCATCTACGAATCACTGGCCCAGAACAACGAGCCGAAGCAAAGCCTGAGAAGTCCGCGGACTCGAGGCCATGCGTCAACCTGATCGGTGTCCGCTACTCCGATGCGTTTCTTCAATCCCTGAAGCTCTGGCATCGACCCGACCAGGGATCAATCGTCGTTCAGGTCGATCCATTCACGCCGCGGTTCCCGCTCGAGACCCTCTTCAGCCTCGGACACGGAAAGACCCCATCGGGCATGCGCCCATTTCTCGGGCGACTCCAGAAACTCGAACTCGAGGCAACAACTTGGCTAAGAGCGGCCTCGATTCACGACATCATCATTCCCGACGCGGAGAGACTCCGGGACCGTGATCTTGAAGCCCTCGGACGAGTCGTACCCGACGGAGTTCGCGTGTGGCTGCTCCACCAAGTCAAAAACAGGAAACAGCTAGAGGTCCGCGTTTGGCAGGTGGGGTGGCAGATATCTCCGGTCCGGAGCCTCAACCCGAGGCACAAGGGCTCGCCGATACGGCGAACCCCAGCCCAAGTCAAACCGTCGCTTGGAGCGAAGAGCCGGGCGATCTTCCTCGATCACCTGCGCAAGTACACGGAATTGGTTTTCAGGGGCTCGGAGAAGGTCGAGAGAGCCATCCCATTCGGGTTGCTAGACATGAAGAGATCCGACTTCGAGCGATGGATAACCCTCGCGGGGTCAGACCACAACGCCCAGCCGTGCCCGTTTCGCCTTATGGGAGTAGTGCTGAAGCTCGCGGCCCTTGGACGTCTCGTAGAAGTCGCCGCTGGGCAAGAGCACGAACCTTTCCCGGCCATCTCGGAGATCGGGGGCTGGAGCGACGGACGTCGATCCCCGAAGAGAGCGTTGATCGATCAACTCTGGAAGACCGGAATGAGCAGAGCGGAGGCCGTAGCGATCGATACCGACCAGATAGCGGGATCCAAGCGCATCGTTCTAGTCGCCGGGACACCGTTCACTGGACAGCTGGCCGTCCGCATTCACAGCCGGCATCTCGAAGCACGTCAGTCAGGCATGTACCCGTGGCTAGTTCTCGAGCCGCAGGAAGCAGTCTGGACCGACCCGAAAAGCTCCTCGAAGATTGCGGTTCGCCCGTTCTCGATCTCAGAGTCCGGCAAACATCGAAATCTCAAAGCTCCCGTGACGCCGAGTTACGCCCAGCTCGAAGTCCTGACCAACCTCGGGTTGCGTGGCCTCGCCGGTGACGCCCTCTCAAAACACAGTGCGTCGTTGCTCGAACCCGACCAGGCTGACGCACTCTCGGTGCTCGTCGAATGCGGACCTGTCAAAAGTCTGGAGAACCGGTACCAACTCCACCCGTATTTCGAGGACATTTCCTACCGAGCACTCCGATACGTCGAGACTTAGAACTCGAACGTCTGAAGTCCAAGCCTGCTTTGTCTCCGGACCATCCGTAGACGGTTGTAGACGGCCGTAGACGGGCGCCCATTCGGCCAACTGCCATCCGTTCGGTCGCTTTTGTCACGGGGTGACGGACAGTTTTGTCACGAAGCGACGGATCTGGTGTCAACGGCCGACGTTTCTCACCATATCCACACTTTGTGGCTCCCCAAGCGCGAACGCTCGATAATGTGTGTTATGTAAACATCAAAGTACCTCAATAATGGCTAGATTTGTTACGCCGCTTCCGCTATTTTGATGTGGACACTTTTCACAAGCACTTAGGAGCACCATGACCTACCTGTCAGATCAACCACCCGCGAACGGGTTCGACGACTCAGAGATAGCCGGCGAAGTGGCCAGGCTTCGAGTGAGACTCGCCAAAACAGAAGAGCCAGTTGGCACCCTGATCGACACGATCTACTCGGCCAGGTCGATAAAAATCTCGCTCCGGGAAATCTCACCCCTGGTCGGCATCACCGAGAACACGCTCCGAAAGCGTTACCCCGAGATAACCAAGGCCGATGAACTTCGAGAGATCTCGAAAAACGAACTCTCGCTCGAAATCCTTGTCGTGATTGCGGACGCCGGTGAGCCCCTCGCATCAGCCGAGATTGCTCGTCGACTCTCAGTCCACCCCTCAGAAGTCTTCAGTGACGTGGTCGGCTCGCTCTGGGAAGCCGGGCTCTGCCAGACAGGTCAGATCGCGAATGGGGACGTCATGGTGTCGGCAACCAACGACACTTTCGTGCATCTGCGAACCTTCCTCAATCGCTACTTCCTCCGGAAGAACGACTCCTACCTGGTCGTCCTTGACATTGGTTCCCTGACGATCGAATCGGTGAAACTGGGGGTGACAAAGGCCCTGAGCGCTCCCTGGAGCACTTACGTCATCGGTCCAGAAACCGTTCGACTGAAGCAGGACAGCAACGGAGAGCTGCTACTTCCCATAGCCGCCCCATCAGTGGCTACGTCGATCGAGATTGCCACGCGACTCTGGGCAAGCATCGTTGCCCACCTTGACGTCGACCCCGCTCCTGATGTTCAGATCCGGGACGTGATCTCACCGGGAGGATCCATCCGAATCGAATCAGAGGTGCTCGATCGGTTTGTAGATCGAATCTGGCTGGATGAGCAGGCAGACCACAGCGAGTCAGTTGGGTTCCGCTGGATCTATCACGGCGGGGTGACCGAAAAGAGCATGGCCGGACGCTGCCTGAAATCAGCGGCCCGCGCCCTTCGGCGCGCCGCTGGAAACCAAGGGGAGCCCCCCGAGATGACAAACGGAGACGCTGCCTTCAACGAGTACGTCATCGCGCGGGCTCTGGTTCTCACCGGTCCTCTCGAGAAGATTCAGAAGCCCACGGTCGAGGCACTGAACCTGGCGGCCGAAACCCTGGGGCCGTTCCCTGGCGGGCGGCTCGGATCGTTCAAGTCTCCAATGGAAGAGCCAGTCACTATCGAGGAGGTTGAGGCAACGGCAGAAGACCTCGAACGGATCGCCACTCTCGCCGGCGAGGCGGTCGGGCATGCAGTGGATCAGGGCGTGATCACCGTTAGGGAAGCCGTGAAGCCAGTGGTTGTTGGGTAGCGCTGATTGCGGCACCCTGAAGGTGCGTTAGGTGGCGTCTCTGGATCTCATCTCGATCTGAACGCACTCGAGCAAGGGCCCGGAGCCGGGCACAGGCTCGAATGTATGGGGTCTGGCCCCTGGCGAGACTGAGGATCAGATCTCTGTTTCGCACTGCGAGGCCGCCCGGATCGTCAGTCGGCTTCTCGCCGGTTCCATATTTCAGTAGACCCGCCCAGTCTCACCACAGCTTCGTTCTCATCCACCGGAGGGGTTCGGCTCGATCGAGGGACCGACAACCCCGTTGGAGACTCACCAACTGGGACCCCTCGCGGTTATTCCTTCAACGAATCAAGGCCTGCCTGCAGAGCCTCCGCTTTGACCTTGGCCGCCGTAGCGTCGTCGCCTTCCGCAGCTTTGCTGCCTTTATCTGCCGCGTCGACCACGGCCTGATTCGCGGAGTCAAGAGTGATTTTCTTGCCTTCCGCGAGCGAACGGAAAATGACTTGGCCACCCGCGCCACCCGCGATCGAAAACGAGACCAACTGGGTGTACGAAATCATTGTTTCACCGTCCTGCCCCACATCGGCAGATGTAAACCCCGTGAAGAACACCAGGGCGATCGGCGATGCCCTGCCCGAACTCGATGCGGCGATGCTGGCCACGCAACTTGAAGGTCTTCGTGTACTGGTTGACAAGGAGAACCTGCCAGCCCGATTCGTTTTCGTCGATCGCGCGAAGAACCAGCTGCTTGCCCTCCCCAAGATCGAGCACATAGCCGCCGGTGACGTGAACCCAATGGAAGCGTTCGCGGGGGAAAAATCCGACGTCCCGGATACGGGTGCCTTTCCTTGCCGTGGCCGGGGTCTGTTTCTTGCCGGTCTCTTCGCTTCCCTCTCCCCCGCCTTCTGAGGCTTCGCGTTGTCGGCGTTCGATCGCTTCGGTGACTTCCTCGTCGTCTTTCAGATCGAAGAATGCCGGTAGCGACTGGATGCTCATTTCGTCTGAGGCACCGGCCAGGTCAAGCACCAGGCAGTCGGACTTGTCGGGGTGAAGTCGAAGGCCGCGGCCGATGATCTGGCAGTAAAGGGACCGTGACTTCGTCGGACGGGCGACGATTACCAGGGAGATGGATGGTTCGTCGAATCCTTCGGTCAATACCCCGCAGTTGACCACCAGCCGGGTTTCACCGGTTCGGAGTCGTTCAAGGATTGCCCTGCGCTCCGTTACATGGGTGCCGCCGTCAAGGGCTTCGGCCCGTACCCCGGCCGATCTGAGCACCTCGGCGGTGTGATGGGCCATCGAAACGGTCGGGCAGAAAATCAGGCCTTTCCGGTTTTCGCCGTACTCGAGATACGCGGAAAGGATTTCGGTGGGGGCGTTTGCCGCTTCGAGAGCCTCGCCGAGCGCCCCATCCTGAAAATCGCCTCCACGCTGTTTGACCGAGCCGAGATCAACTTCGATTCCGATTCGTTTGCCGCGCGGCGGGACCAGATATCCGCGCTGGATCAGCTGGTCGATCGACACTTCCATTGACACGGTCGGAAAGACCTTGTCGAGGCGGCGTTTGTCGGTTCGGTCAGGGGTTGCGGTGACCCCCAGATAAAGCTCCGCTTTCAACCGGTCAAGGACTTTGATGTAGCTGTCGGAGGCGGTATGGTGGGCTTCGTCGACAACGATCGTCTGCCATTCGGTTGGCATCTGGTTGAGGCGACGCTCCCGGGCGAGCGTTTGGATGGATGCGACCACTACCGGCCGGTCAACCTGGTTTTTTGCGCCTTTGACAACCCCGACCGAAAACTCGAGGTCAGGGTTTATGTCGCAGATTTTCTCTACCGCCTGGCTGATCAGCTCGTCACGGTGCGCGAGAACAAGGGTTGGCAGGCCGCGCGGATTGTTCGCCAGCCGGCGGCTTATCCCGGTCGCGAAAATGACTGTTTTGCCGCCGCCGGTCGGTATCACGATCAACTGCCGGTCGTTTCCGAGCATCAGCTGCCGGTTCACCTCGGCAAGGGTGTCTTCCTGGTAGTCGCGAAGCGCGATCGCGGTGCTCACAGATGCCCTTTCCGCAAGTGCTCCCGGGCGTAACGGCCTGGGCTGCGTTTCACGAGCGCCCGGATCTGGTCTTGCTCGCGGGCCCGGTGGCGTTCGCTGACAGCGGCCGGACTCGCTTTCGACTTCACGTCGATCGCCAGGTCCTCGAGCTCGGTTTGCTCGTCGGCGAGCAGATCACGGATCAGCCGGCCTTGAGGCAAGGTCAAAAGGAAAATGCCGCGGTTGCCTGGTAGCGGCACCGTGGCCAGTGGCGGTTTCGGAAAGGCCTTGTACCAGCGGCCGGTGAGCATCAGGCAAGGGGTGGTGTCATCGCGGCCTTCGGCCTCCTGGGTTTCGATCAGGTGGGTGAAGAGTTCTGCTGCTTTGGCTCGTTTCACTGTGCCCGGTGACCTTCTGAAAGGGGATCTTTGAAACAAGGTTGGATGCCGATGGGAACCGGAATCCGACCCTGTCTCGAAATTAGATGCTCAATACGCGGATCCCTTGAGGTGGTTAGATCGCGCCGGTTTCTTTCAGGGCTTTCCGCCAGGTCGAGTAGTTCTTCGCGTTCCAGTGCCGGCCCGGTTTCCGGCAGGCCGCCCATTCAGCGGTGAAGGAAAAGCGGGGTCGCCTGCGCTTGTTGTATTTCGAATCCATCGGGGTCCCTTCCAGGTAGTAGGTCTTACCTGGTAGGTCTCCGCCGAGGGTCAAAAACCCACCCCCCCCTCTCGGGACGAGGGGGACGGCGAAAGGTTCCCGACCGGGTTTGGCGGCACTAGTCGACTTCCGGTGGCCGCTGAGAATCGCTCGCCGGGGCTTGCGATCAGGATGGCTTGGGCCCGGGTGTGGCGAGTCCTCGAGGTGAAGGTTCAAGGCCCGGTCGCCTCTGCCGGCGACCGGGCCGAACCGGAACTAGCTGGCGCTGTAGGTCTTGTCGGCGGACTTCTTCACGCTGCCGGCAGAAACAGCTTTCTTGGCGAGACCGTTCGCGGCGCTGTTTTGGACACCGATGCCGCGGGCAATGTCAGCGAGCTTCGAGCCCGGTTTTTCTTTCACGTAGGCGACAAACTGCGCTTCGCGCTCACCCCGCTTGGCCCTCTTGCCGGATCCGCCACCGGACTTGTCTGCGCCGAGGGCCTTCTGGATGCGTGCCTGCGCGTCCTTGATCGCTTTCTCGGCCGAACGGGTTTCCTTGCGGGCCTGGGCTTTCTTTTCCTTGTATTCGGCCTTCACTTTCGCGGTGGCCTCTTTGGTGGCTTCCTTGACCGCGTCCCTGATCGCTTTGCTTTCCTCGGCCGACAAATCTTTCAGCTTCCTGGCTGAAGTCTCGAGCTGCTCGATCGCATCTTCAATGCTTGACATTCACGTCTCCTTTGGGGGGTTCACTTCTGACCCTACTATCAGCCCAATACCCACTGGCATCCTGCCGAAAGTTCGATCTGTTGAACGAGCCAGTGATCACCTCCACCTTCGGTCAGCTCTTTGTGAAATGAAGTGACTTCCCAAGCCGAGATCCGCTGTAGCGCCATGTCACGGTGTAGCGGCCGACAGGCCTCAGGTTGAAGTGCCGGGAAAGACCGATGCTGCCCTGGTAGATGCCGTTGCCGTCCCGGCGAAGACGAAACAGGTTGCAGTCGGTTCCGACCCGGGGTGTGCGAACACATAGCTGGTAGATCCCGGTGAACGAGAACGTGGAGAGCTTCGCGCGAAGCCTTCCGTTCTGACGGACGATGCCTTGGCAGTAGTCACCAGTCGGTGAGCAGTAGCTATCAACCGGTTTCGGTGCAGCCTGGGCCGTACTAGCTGCTGCCACAATCGCGGCGATCGTGGCCAGAAGCGTGGCGGTGGTCTTGATGGATTTCAGATTCACAGGTTCTCCCCCCTTTTCGCTGAAGTTTCTTTGATCGTAGCCGCGGGCGACAAATGCCTCAAGAACTCGCTTCCTGACGGGCGGCTGTGGCTATCATCACCAGGTCTTGTTGAACTGGTGAGGAGGATCGAGAATATGGCTGTCAGTCGTGCATACCTGAGAGTTGCCGCATGCGGCTGGGCTTTGGTGGTTCTTCTTTTCCTGGTTCACTCAATCGCATTTCTCGGACGGCCCGGTTCGGCGTCAGCGGCCAATTGCCGCACGGTCACCTCGAACATCGAGAATCGCAAGAACATCTCCTGCAAACAGGCCCGCAAAGTGGTGCGCATTGTTGTCAGGGTGTCGGGGACCTATCCGGAGTGCCGTGGTGATGTGGCCCGTGCTCGCCACCGACGGTCGGAGGCGGGGCGGAGGAGCAAGCGGTGACCAGCGAGGCCAAGACAAAGAGCAGAGAGTCGGTGCGCATGGCCGCACGTTACTCGGAACC
>WBZM01000706.1_pt1 | contig 41776 bp, 37 predicted proteins | sample 5204271 | NCBI WGS metagenome assembly WBZM01 (sample SAMN12344346, study PRJNA552823) | activated sludge metagenome | biome: Activated sludge suspended growth; feature: Nitrification reactor; material: Wastewater; isolation source: activated sludge from nitrification reactor of wastewater... | reverse complement strand
TCGCATGTCGAATCGATGCCCTATGACTTCGTCGAGGCGCCGGGAATGGTCAGGGTCAGGACCGTGGCCGGGATCAGGAGTCCGGTCGAAGTCTCCGCCGAGATCCTCAAGACCCTCAAGGCGCGCGCCGAGACGGCGCTGGGCGGCGAGCTGGTCGGCGCGGTCATCACCGTGCCGGCCTATTTCGACGATGCCCAGCGGCAGGCGACCAAGGATGCCGCGCGTCTCGCCGGTCTCAACGTGCTGCGGCTGCTCAACGAACCGACGGCGGCTGCCATCGCCTATGGCCTGGATAACGCCGCGGAGGGCGTCTACGCGGTCTACGACCTTGGCGGCGGCACTTTCGACATTTCCATCCTGAAACTGACCAGGGGCGTCTTCGAAGTCATGTCTACCGGGGGCGACTCGGCGCTCGGCGGCGATGATTTCGACCACCGCATCTATTGCTGGGCGATCGAGCAGGCCAGACTGGAGCCGCTGTCGGCCGAGGATGCGCGCCTGCTGATGATGCGCTGCCGCGAAGCCAAGGAGTTCCTGACCATCAATCCGGAAGCGCCGATCACCGCGCGTCTGTCGACCGGGGAAATGGTCGAGTTGAAGATCGATGTCGCGACCTTCGCAGAAATCGCCCGGACGCTGATTTCCAAGACCATGCAGCCGGTCAAGAAGGCGCTGCGCGATGCCGGCCTGCGCGTCGAGGACGTCAAGGGCGTGGTCATGGTCGGCGGGGCGACGCGCATGCCGCAGGTCCAGAAGGCGGTGGGCGACTTCTTCCGCCAGGAACCGCTGACCAACCTCGATCCCGACAAGGTCGTCGCCCTTGGCGCGGCGACCCAGGCCAACCTGCTGGTCGGCAACAAGACCGGCAAGGACGACTGGCTGCTGCTCGACGTGATTCCGCTGTCGCTCGGGCTGGAAATGATGGGCGGGCTGACCGAGAAGGTGATCCCGCGCAACTCGACGATCCCGACCGCGCGCGCCCAGGAGTTCACCACCTTCAAGGACGGCCAGACGGCGATGGCGATCCACGTCGTCCAGGGTGAACGCGAACTGGTGTCCGACTGCCGCTCGCTGGCCCGCTTCGAATTGCGCGGCATCCCGCCGATGGCGGCGGGCGCGGCGCGCATCCGCGTCACTTTCCAGGTCGATGCCGACGGCCTGCTGTCGGTCGCGGCGCGCGAGCAGACGACAGGGGTCGAGGCCAGCGTCACCGTCAAGCCGTCTTACGGCCTGTCCGACGACGAAATCGCCGGCATGCTCAAGGATTCGCTGGAACATGCCAAGGACGACGCGATGGCGCGGGCGCTCAGGGAAGCGCAGGTCGAGGCGCGGCGCATGATCGAGGCTACCGAGGCGGCGCTCCGGGAGGATCGCCACCTGCTGAACGACGACGAAGCGGCGAGGATCGTCGCGAGCATAGCCAAGCTGCGCGAGACCGCGGCCGGCGACAACCGGCGCCAGATCAATCTGGCGATGGACGATCTCGGCTTCGAGACGCAGGAGTTCGCCCATCGCCGCATGAATCAGAGCATCAACCGCGCCCTGGCCGGGCGCAAGGTCGATGAAATAAGGCTGGGAGACCCCGCATGACGCAAGTCGTCGTCCTGCCGCACGTCGAAACCTGCCCTGACGGTGCCGTGATCGAGGCGGAAGAGGGCAAGTCCATCTGCGAGAACCTGCTGGAGAACGGCATCGAGCTCGAACACGCCTGCGAGATGTCCTGCGCCTGCACGACCTGCCACGTCATCGTGCGCGAGGGCTTCAACTCGCTGGACCCGGCCGAGGAGGAGGAAGAAGACCTGCTCGACAAGGCGTGGGGCCTCGAACCGAATTCCCGCCTCGGCTGCCAGGCCCTGGTGCGGTCGACGCCGCTGGTGGTCGAAATTCCGAAGTACAGCATCAACATGGCGAAGGAGGGCCACCGCAAATGAAATGGACCGACATCAGCGATATCGCCATTGAATTGAGCGAGGCGCACCCCGACACGGACCCGCTCAAGGTCAATTTCGTCGATCTGCGCGACTGGGTATTGGCGCTCGAGGACTTCGACGACGATCCCAAACACTGCGGCGAGAAGATTCTGGAGGCGATCCAGCAGGCCTGGATCGACGAGGTCGCATGAAGGCGCGCGATCTTCCCGGGCGCGGCAGTCAGCTCAACGTGCTCGGCGGGCCGTTGCTGACCTGCAGCGACCGCCCGCTGACCGGATTTTTCCGCGACGGCTGCTGCAACACGTCGGAAGAAGATCTCGGCAGCCACACCGTCTGCGTCGTGCTGACTGGCGAATTCCTCGAATTCTCGAAGGCGCGCGGCAACGACCTGTCGACGCCGCGCCCCGAGTTCGCTTTCCCCGGCCTCGAGCCGGGCCAGCGTTGGTGCCTCTGTGCTGCGCGCTGGGTTGAGGCGTTCAGGGCCGGCAAGGCGCCGCGCGTCGTCCTCAATTCGACCAACCAGGCGGCTCTGGAAGTCGTGCCGCTCGAAACGCTCAAGCAATTCGCCGTCGACATGCATTGAGCGTGGCGCGCCTGCCTTGATGATCCCGGGCAGGCACGGGGCGGTGCATGATCGGCCCGGTGGCGGGTCGGGGCACGGTCCCCGCCCTTCAGTTTTTGAGAGCTGCACGTCGCAGCATAACCGGGGCAATGCGATGAAGCCGATGAGTCTGCAGGATTCCCTCTTCATGGTGATCGAGGGGCGGCAGCAGCCGATGCATGTCGCCGGGCTGCATATCTACACCCCACCCGCGGGCGCCGGCGAAGACCATGTCCAGCAGATCTATCAGGGGTGGCGCAAGTATGTGAAGGCCGAGAAGCCCTTCAACCAGCGCCCGGTGCTGAGCATGGGCCAGTGGGGCTGGGAGGAGGACGCCGACTTCGATGTCGAGCATCATCTTTCCCATCTCGCGCTGCCGCGGCCGGGGCGCATCCGCGAGTTGCTGATGCTGGTCTCCCGCCTGCATGGCGCCCTGATGGATCGCTCGCGCCCGCTGTGGGAACTGCATCTGATCGAGGGATTGGCCGATGGCCGCTTCGCCCTGTACGTCAAGATCCATCATGCCCTGATCGACGGCGTCACCGGGATCAGGCTGGTTGCCTCGTCGCTTTCGCACGATCCCGGGGAGATCAAGCCCCCGCTCTGGGCGCAGAAGCACTCGCAAGCCGCCGCGAGCCGGCCGGCCAGGAGTCTGGCGGCGAAAGTGGTCGATGCCGTTCTGACCGGCCGGAAGATCATTCCAGGGCTGGGCAGCGGGTTGCTCGACCTCCTGCGCACGGCAAGTCCGGAAGATGCTCTCGCGCTGCCCTTCCAGGCGCCGCCCAGTCTCTTCAATGTCGGGATTTCCGGTTCGCGGCGCTTCGTCGCCCAGTCGTATTCGCTGCCGCGCATGCGGGAGATCGGCAAGGCCACGGGTGCCACGGTCAACGACGTCACGCTGGCCGTTTGTGCCGGCGCCCTGCGCAAGTACCTGATGGCGGGAGACAACTTGCCGGACAAGCCGCTGATCGCCATGGTGCCGGTTTCGTTGCACGGTGAAACGAGAAAGGGCGGCAATCAGGTGGCGATGATGCTTGCCAATCTGGCCACCGATGTCGCGGATCCGCTCGACCGGCTGCAACGGATCGTCGCTTCGACCGCGGCAGCCAAGGCGCGTCTGTCCGGAATGGTGCGCGTCGAGAAGATCGCTCACGCGGCGATGATGCTGGCGCCCATGCTGCCCGACATGATCACCGGTCGGGCGCGCAAGCGGCCGGCCTTCAACCTGATCATCTCGAATGTGCCGGGGCCGACCGGGACGCTCTACCTGAACGGGGCGCGCCTGGACGAAGCCTACCCGGTCTCGATCCCGGCGGACTTCTTGGCCCTGAACATCACAGTCAGCGGTTATGGCGACCGTCTCGGCTTCGGATTCACCGCGTGCCGGCGGGCAGTGCCGGCGCTGCAGCGCATGGTCGATCATCTCGACGAGGCTTTCGCCGAGCTCGAATCGGCGCTCGGGCCCACCAAGGCCCGTCCGTCGCCGAAAAGGCCGAGGCGGCCTGCGGCCGCGTCGGCCTTGCCGAAAGCGGGCACGGCAACAGCTATCGACGTCGGGCAGACGCCGCGTCGCCGTAAGGTCAGGAAGACGCCGCCTTCGTGATCGCGATCCGGCGCGGGCAAGTCCGGTCGGGGTCGCCGGACTGGCGCGTCCGGCTTGTCAATGGATTGCCTGCAGCGGGTCTGTCGCAGCTTGAGCCTCGCGCCGCTTCATTTCTGCGACGATGGACTGGAACTGTTCTTCGACTTCGTGGTTGAGAAACGATACGCCGAACAAGCCGGCGACGATCGAATCGAATGCGAATTCGGCGCGGTACTCGATCCGGATTCCTTCGGCGCCGGTCGGAACCAGCCGCAATTCGCTCTCCATGCGCCGCAGGGTGCCCGACAGGTTCTTCGCCACGATTCTTTTCTGCGGCTCCATGCGGATTTCGCGCTCGGCCGTGAACGGAAAGGAAAAGATGCCGAATCTGGCGACGCCTTCCTGCTTGACAATCAGCACATTGCCATTGCGGCTGACCACTTTGCTGGCGGTCAGGTTGCTGAGGATGCCGACCATGTGATCAAAGTCGACCAGAACGTCCCAGGCAGTCCGCAGCGAGACCGGCGGTCTGATCGTCGCCTGCACGATGAACGCGTCGCCCGCCTCGCGGACGGCAACCGCGACCTCCCTTTCCGCGCCGCTTGCACTGCCGAGGGAGAGCCAGATCAGCAGCGATGCGAGAAGAATGCGAACCGACAAGGAAATTCTCTCCGAAACGCCAATGCAGGATATGGGGCAAACCGGAGGTTCCGATGAAAGCGCCATTGGATCATGCTAGCGCGCGTTGGCCACGATGCAAATGCGACCGAACGCCCGGGCGGCGTGAAGGCGTAGCGGGTCCGGAGATTTCGGGCGAGCCACGGATCTTCCGTCCGCCCGTGGAAAGTGTCGGCTGTTCGGCGCTGGCGCGGACCGCATGGTCCGGATGAAACCGCCGCGCCTGTTATTCGCGCAAAGGAGTGTTCAGGTTGGCAGAGTGGTGTCTCGAGGATTTTTCCGTGGGGCAGACCTTCGGGTCCGGGCGCCTGATCGTTGACCAGGGCCGGATCAAGTCCTTCGCTGCCGAATTCGATCCGCAGCCCTATCATCTGGACGAGGATGCCGCACGCGTGTCGATCTTCGGTGGCCTTGCCGCGAGCGGCTGGCATACCGCAGCGATGACGATGAAATTGCTGGTCGAGAGCGAGTTGCGCATCGCCGGCGGCCTGATCGGCGCGCGTTTCGACGAATTGCGCTGGCCGAAGCCGGTACGTCCGGGGGACGAACTGCGCGTTCACAGTGAAGTGATCGAAGTTCGCCGGTCGCGGTCGCGTCCGACCCAGGGCATGGTCAAGGTCCGGATCACGACCGTGAACCAGGATGACGAGGCGGTGCAGGTCTCCGTCAGCAACATAGTCGTTCCATGCCGGTCGTAGCTCGTCCTGCCGGGCGTTCTGCCGAGGCCCGCTCCGCTTGCTCCTCGCAATGGGCGGCAGGGCGATGCCGTGCACGGGGCAGCCGATGATGCCGGGATTTCCGTTCGCCACGGGCAACGCCCGGGCCTTGACCAACCGAAAGCAATCCACTGATACTCCGGCACATTCCGCGCGGATGCCGACCGCCTCGCGGAGTTGCACCGGGTAGCCGGATTGTCGCGCTGGGTTTGGTCAGAGACGAAGGCACCTGTCACCCAGGGGGGGCGGGAAGGGCCAGGCAAACGATCCATCTATGAGGCGTTTGAGGAAGACACCAAAATGAAGCAGCTTTCGGGTACCGACAACCTGTTCCTCGCGCAGGAAACCGGCAATCAGCGGGCGCATGTCGCGGGTTTGGGCATCTACGACCCGTCGACCGCACCGGGAGGCAAGGTGCGGTTCAAGGACGTCCTCGAATTCTTTACCAGCCGCCTCGACAAGTCGGCGGTTTTCCGCCGCCGCCTGGTGCGGGCTCCCTTCGATCTCGATCGTCCCTACTGGATCGACGAGAAGGATATCGACATCGAGTACCACGTCCGCCATATCGCGCTACCGCGCCCCGGCGACTGGCGGCAGCTGATGATTCAGGTGGCGCGCATTCACGCCCGCCCGCTCGACCTGACCAAGCCGGCCTGGGAGGCCTACATCATCGAGGGACTCGACAACGTCCCCGACCTTCCGCCGGGCAGTTTTGCGCTTTACATCAAGTTCCACCACTCGGCGATCGACGGCCAGGCCGGCGCGGCGCTGGTCGGCAGCCTGCATTCCCTGACGCCGGAAGCGGGTGCCGTCTCCCGAAAGGTGGTCACCAAGCTGGTCGACCGCGAACCGACCACGCTGGAACTCCTGGCGCGGATGGTTGGCAGTCGCGTCGACCAAGCGGTGAATGCGACCAAACTGGTCGGCGCCCTGGCGCCGCTCGCGTTGCAGATGGGACAGAAGCAGCTCGAGACGATGCTTCGCGGTTCGTTGGGCGTCAGCGCCGGCGAGGATGGTCGGGAATTGGCCGGAGTTTCCCGGAAGGCCCCGCCCACCCGCTTCAATGGCCCGTTGTCGCCGCATCGCGTCGTCGATGCGATGCCGCTGCCATTCGGCGAGATCCAGAAGATCAGGGATGCGGTGCCGGGGGCGACGATCAACGACGTCTTCGTGTCGGTCAGTGGCGGAACGGTGCGCAAGTATCTCCTGGCGAAGGGCGAATTGCCGGAGATCAGCCTCAATGCCCTGGTGCCGATGAGCATCCATGGCGAGGCCAAGAGCGGCGATGCGGGGAACCAGATCGGCATGGCCTTCGTCCCGGTCTTCAGCAATATCGCCGATGCCGGGGAACGCCTGCGCAAGGTTTGTCGCGGGACGACGAAGGGCAAGAAGGCGGTCAATGCCGTCGGCCGGGATCTGCCGGCCAGGATCTTCCAGACGCTGCCGTCCAGGGCTGTCGATTTCGCCGTCCGTCACGTCCTGCTGCCGCAGTTCAATTTCACGGTGTCGAACGTGCGCGGACCGTCGACGGCTCTCTACATGGCGGGTGCCAGGGTCCATGCGTTCATGCCGGTCAACATGCTGCTCGACGGCATGGGCCTGAATATCACCGGATTCAGCTACAACGGCGTGCTCTGGGTGTGCGCGGTGTCCGACCGCGCAATGATGCCCGATCCGGGATTCTTCATGGATTGCTTCCGCGAGAGTTTCGCCGAGCACCTTGCGCTGGCGCTGCGGGCGCCGGCAGCTGAAGCCAGGCCGGCGCGGCGGACAGCGCGGAAGGCTGCGCCCGTTGCCCAGGCGAGCCATTCGGCAGACCAGCCGGCCGGGACGAAACCGGTACGCCAGCCGCCGCTGCAGCGCAAGCCGCGCGCCGCGACCGCGGCTCCCGAATGAATTTCCGGTTCGGCTTCTCCGGGTTCCATCCTGGCTAACCCTTCCCGAGGCGATCGAGGCCGAAGACCCGGGACAGCCTGGCGTCGAACATGGCGGTCGGCAGCAGTTTCTTGAGGAGCGGCAGCTTGACGGCGTTCCGGCCCCCGCGCACGACTGTCGGCGGGGTCGCGGCGAGGAGGGCGTCGACCACCGGCCGCACGAACTCCTCTGCCGGCGTGGCGCCTTTCTGGCCGGCCTGGGCGCGGGCGCGCACGCCGTCGGCGACCGGCAGATAGAGCGAGCCGGGCGGCAGGCGCAGCGCTTCCTCGGCGTGGTTGCCGAAACTCGAACGCACGCCGCCGGGCTGGATGCAGACGACGCGGATGCCAAACGGCGCCAGTTCCATGCGCAGCGCGTCGGACAACGAATGGATCGCCGCCTTGCTCGAACAATAGGCGCCGGCGAAGGGCGTCGCGAACAGGCCGACGATGCTCCCGACATTGGCGACGACGGCCATGCCGTCGCGCGCGACAGCATTGCGCAGCAAGGGCAGGAAGGCGCGGGTGACGGCGACCGGCCCGATCACGTTGGTCTCATACTGCCGGCGCAGGTCGTCGCGGCTTAGGTCGATGACCGCGCCGACCTGGCTGAAGCCGGCATTGTTGATCAGGATGTCGACGTGGCCGCCTTCACTGGCGATCGCGGCCGCGGCGGCGGCAATGCTGGCGTCGTCATCGACGTCGATGACCAGCGTGCGGAAGCCTTGCGCGGCGAGCGGCGCGAGCGTTTCAGGCCGGCGCGCGGTGGCGAAGACGGCGTGCCCGCGGCGGTGGAATTCCAGCGCCAGCGCGGCGCCGATGCCGCTCGAGCAGCCGGTGATGACGATGGTCCTGTGCATGGAACAAATCTCCGGATTGCGGGTTGGTCAGCGCGCCGCCTGCCCGGCGGCAAGGAGGTCTCGAGGCAAAGATAACATGGGCGCCGGGTGGCTCGCACTTCCCGTGACATGGAAGGCCGGTCATTCGCTGCCGGCTGTGCTGCGGGCACTGTTGCGGTCGACCGCCCGACAAGGCCAGAATGCGGTCCAGCCGATCCGCTGCTCCTGAAACCTGAGACGACCAACATGAACACTGGCTTGCGGGGCGCCGTTGCCATTCTGGCCGTCGCCTCTCCCGGTCTGTCCGCCGCCGACGCGGCGCCGCCGTCGCTCGACCCGGTCGTGGTCACCGGCAGCCGCGTCGACCATGACAGCTTTGACCTGCCCGGCGCCGTCGATGTCGTCGACGCCGGGCGCATCGGTGCCGACAATGCGCGGGTCAACGTTTCCGAAGCCCTGGCGGCGGTGCCCGGAATCACCGTCCAGAATCGTCAGAACTACGCCCAGGACCTGCAGATTTCCTCGCGCGGCTTCGGCGCGCGCGCCGCCTTCGGGGTGCGCGGCATTCGCCTGATCAGCGACGGCATTCCGGCTTCGATGCCCGACGGCCAGGGCCAGGCGGCGACCTTCAATCTCGATCGCGCCGCGCGCATGGAGGTCATGCGCGGGCCGATGTCGGCGATCTATGGCAATCATTCCGGCGGCGTCATCCAGTTGTTCACGGTTGACGGCGAGGATCCGCCGAGCGTCGAAGCCCGCGTTGGGGCGGGTAGCTACGGTACCTGGAAGACCGATCTGGCGGCGCAGGGCAGGGCGGGCGAGGTCGGCTACGTGCTCGACGCGTCGCGCTTCGCGACCGACGGGTATCGTGAGCACAGCGCCGCGGATCGCGACCAGAGCCTGGCCAAACTGACCTATGCGCCCGATGCCGAGACGAGGGTGATGCTGATCGCCAACGGCTTCGCGCAACAGGCCCAGGATCCGCAGGGCACGACCTGGAAGCGGTTCACGACCGATCCGCGCAGCGCCGAGGAGGCTGCCCTGCTCTACAACACCCGCAAGAGCATTGGCCAGTTGCAGGGCGGGGCCAGCTACGAGCACCGCTTCGGCGACGATATCGTCCAGATCATGGCGTACGCCGGTCAGCGCTCGGTAACCCAGTACCAGTCCATTCCGCGTGCACTGCAGTTGATCAGCAGTTCGACGCCGGCCGATGATCCGAGGCGCCGGCAGTCCGGCGGCGTAATCGACTTCGACCGCGACTTTTCGGGGCTCTCGGCACGCTGGATCGGGCGCTACGAACTGGGTGGCGGCCGGCTGACGGCGACCGTTGGCCTCGATTACGAAAGGGCCAGCGATGACCGCCGGGGCTATGAAAACTTCATCGGGCAGACCCTGGGCGTCAAGGGGGCGCTGCGTCGCGACGAGGTCAACAGCGCGACCAGTTTCGACCAGTATGTTCAGGCCGAATGGCTGATCGGCCAATGGAGTGTGACTGGTGGCTTGCGCCACGGCAACGCGACCTACAAGGTTGTCGACAACTACGTCACCGACGGCAATCAGGACGACAGCGGCACCATCACCTACAACAATACGGCGCCTTTGCTGGCGGTGCTCTACCGCCTGACGCCGACGCTCAACGTCTACGCCAGCGCTGCCCGCGGCTTCGAGACGCCGACGCTCAACGAACTGTTCTACTCCGGGCCAGGCGGCGGCTTCAGCTACGATCTGAAGGCGGCGACCAGCACGCATTTCGAGATCGGCCTCAAGGCCTTCATCGGCAACGACAGCCGGCTCGATCTCGCACTCTTCGAAATCCGTACCGCCAACGAACTGGCGGTCAAGTCGAGCTTCGGCGGCCGCACCAGTTACCAGAATGTGGCGCAGACCAGGCGCCGGGGGGTCGAGGTTGCGGTCGACAGCCGCTGGGCAGGCGATTTCACGACGCGGATCGCCTACAGTGGGCTTGTCGCCCGCTATGCCGAACCTTTCGTGACCGTTGTCCTCGGCGTGCCGACGCTGATCGAGGCCGGCCGCTATCTGCCGGGGATCCCCGGGCACACGCTGTTCGGCGAACTGGTCTGGCGCCAGCCGGCCGGCGGCTGGCATGCCGGGATCGAAGCGATCGCCCGCAGCAAGGTCTACGTCGAGGACAGCAACACCCAGCAAGCGGCGCCGGCCTACGCCATCGCCAACCTGCGCGTTGCCTTTGATCAGTGGCGCGGGGCCCTGCGCTACGGCGGGTTCCTGCGCCTCGACAACGTCTTCGACCGCCAGTATGCGGGGTCGGTGGTCGTCAGCGACGCCAACGGGCGCTACTACGAAGCGGCGCCGGGCCGCAACTGGCTGGCCGGGATCAGCGCCAGCTACTCCTACTGAGGGAAGCCGGGGTCGGTCGCGGCCGGCTGCGGGATGTGGCTGTCCTCGCCGCCACGGGGGAAGATCTCCGTGGCGAGGACCTGCGAATCGGGATAGAGCTGGTTCAGGGTCGATCCGAGCAGGTTGTCGATGACGCGGCCCAGCCTTCTTTCCAGCCAGTCCGATCCCGAGAGTCCGGTCCGGCCGCCCCAGATTTCGGCGAGCGGGCCCGACTGCGCGGCGACGGCGGCCTCGATGGTCGAACTCCAGTACGCCGGATGCTCCGACCGGCTCCATTCGCCGCGGCCCCTTCCGAAGTGAGCGACGGCCAGGTAGAGGAGCAGCGACTCCTTGAGTATCCTGTTCAGGCCCGCCTCGCCCCAGCTGACGGTGGTGCCGTCCTTGCCTCTGTAGACGTTGTAGCCCCTGGCGATGCCGGCAGCACCGAGGGCGCCAAGCCCGGCGCCGGCCAGCGCGCCGGCTCCCAGCGTCAGGCCGCCGGCCATGAGGTCCGCCGCCAGTCCCGTAATGGCGCCACCCAGGATCGCGCCGACGGTCCCGAAGGCGCCCTCGTTCAGGGGTTCATCGACGCTCCAGTCAGCCGCCAGACGTTGCAACACCTGTTCCGCGGCGCGCCCTTTGAGTCCGTGGATGGAAATCAGTTGATCCGTCAGGGCGCGCAGGTTTTTCGCGGCGCGCTCTTCCAGGGCCTGCATCGCGCACGCTTCGGGATCCGGTTTGCCGTCGCCCCCGATGCCGATCGCCCGCCCGACCTTTCTGATGGTTGAGGAAAGCCGACGGTCGGCAACACGCTCGCGATCCCTGGCCAGGGTAGCGAGATACCTCGCGATCGCTTCGGCAGACGCACGATAGGCAGCCAGCCGCTGCGCCTTCCAGGCTTCCCGAAGCGACTTGAAGGCCGCCTGTTTCGCGTCGGGCAGGGCGCGGGCGACGGCGTCGAGCAGGGAGAATTCCTGAACCCAGCAGCGCGCGAAGGCATCGAGCGACATGACTTCCCTGACGAAGCCGTACCGGGAAACGTACTCACGCCACAGGTTCTTCTCGGCTTCCTCGACGTCTCTTGGGCGCGGCTCTCCCATCTGGTTGAGCAGCACCATAACGGGCTTGCCGATCCACGAGAGGATTTCCATTTCGGCAAGGACGTAGGCGGCGTCCGCCGGGTTCTCCGAAGCATTGACCAGGTACAGCACGACGTCCGACTGGTCGCGAACGGTCTTCAGCACCTGCTGGCTCGACCACGATGCCTTGTCCCGCCAGCGATCCCAGATTTCGGCGAGAAACCAGCCGATCGGATTGCTTCTCTGGCGCAAGCGCCTGGCCAACCGGATGCTGTCGCCAAATCCGGGCGTGTCCCACAGGGTGAGGACGTGTCCCTCCGGGCTCCTCATCATGGCATGGGGTTCGGAAGCCGTGGTCACGTGGGGCGCATCTCGGACTTCCCCGATGTCCCGGCCGAGGAGGGTTCGCGCCAGGGTCGTCTTGCCGACGTTGGTATGCGAGACGAGGCTCAGTTCGATTCTGGATGTGGCGTCGCTCACCTGCGGTCCTTGCCTGACGTGTCAGTGGCGAACCCAAGTCCGGCAAAGGCTTGTGCCGCGTCCGCCCGGGTCAGGTCGCAGAAAGCATGGTCAAGCGACGCGGCAGCGAAGAAGCGGGACCATAGCGCTCGCCGCTCATCCAGGCGCTCGCCGTGATTCCCGAAGCGCTTGAGAAAGGCGCTTTCGTCGACGATGCCGACGACGCGCGGCCCTTGGCGGGTTCCCGCTTGCAGCGTCCGGAGCAGGACACCGTGCGCTTCGTCCTCGGGCGTCGCGGTCAGGCTGAACACGACGAAGCGCGCAGCGAGATCGGGGGAGGAGATGGCGTCGGGAGGGTTGTCTTCCTGGCCAATCGCGATCGGATCGATTATTTCGAGTCGGGCATCGCTATCGAAGAGTGCCTGAACAATTCCGTTCAACCCCAGCACGACCTGGGGGGTGATCTGGTAAGCGTAGGGGGCGACGACAACCCTGGCGGCCGTCCCGCGGAACCGGCGCAACAGGCGCTGATAGTACGTCTCCCGCAGATCGACGGGGAACCTCCGCTGCAACCGCTTCTGCGCAAGCCAGGCCCAGCCCGCGAGCAACAGCCGCGGCAACACGACCAGGAATCCGAGCGTCAGCGCAATCCGGTGAATCCACGGAGCGGCACCGACCCCGGCCGGGTGCTGCGCCAGATCGAGCGCCGCGAGTTCGTCGGGGGCGGGCGGCGGCATGCCGAACAGCGAAGGGATCGCGCCGATGACCGCCGTCACATACCACTGCACGACGCGGGCCGCGGCAGGGACGAAAGTGCTCTTCCATCCGGCAACGTACTCGTTGAAGAAGCCACGGTAATACAGCGAGACGATGATGCCGGCGGCGAATGCGGCGGCAGCCAGGTGAAGCAGCCGGCTGACGTAGGCCTTGGACAATGGAAAAGAAACCCGACTCCAGTCGCTCCAGTACGCGGTCCGGAACGATGCATTGGCCTCGTCGGCAGCGGTGCCGCGGAAGCGGCCGACAACCGCGGCAACGGCCCGGCGCAGCGGACCGGGTGCTGCCGCTTGGCGGCCGAACAGGCGGCCGGTCGCCTCTGCCAACAGGAGTGCGTAGACCGCCATGTTCCAGAGCAGCAGCCCGAAGAGCGGGAGCGAAGTCAGGTTGATGAGGTTGTCCGGGCCGACCTGGTCGACCAATATCCCGGAAACCAGCGCCGACCCAACCAGTACCCAGCCAAGCCACTCATGCCAGTTGGCGTCGGTTTTCAGGCGAGCCAGATTCGGCTGCCGCGTGGTGATCGTCTCCCAGGCCAGCTCGGCGCGGCGCCGGATGAAGGTCTCGTCGCTGGCGTTCGCGCCGACTTCCTGCGCCGCCCTGTCGCTGGCCAGCGCGGAATCCGCCCGAGACCACGAATTCCCGGGCTGCGCCGCGGTCTCGAAGGCCTTGACCAGGCACACGGTGCGCGCCGAGTCCTCAGTCATTCGGGCCGGCCTGGGTCAAGAGCACGATCATGGTGGTTGTTGCTGCGCACGCGACAGGGCAAGAGCTTGTCATACATCGGCGCCGTCTTGCAAGCCTGTCCGGTGTCGGCGGGAAACCCCGGGCAAGGACGAGCCGGGGAGTTGCGTCACCTGTCATGGAAGAACATAATGCGCCGGTCGGATGAAGTCGGACCGGAGGCTTGCCGCCGGTGTCATCTGCGTTCGCACCCATGCAAGAGCAGAGACGCGCGAGCCGGTTGGCCGCCGGCCGAATGCCTCGCAAAATGTTTTCCCAACCCAGGAGATAACCATGGTACGCAAGAAACTGGTGCTCAGCCTGCTGGCAGTCGTGCTTGCAGCGCCCGGCATCCATGCCCAGACCGCGCCCGCTGCTGCTGCCGCCGCACCGGCGGCGGCGAATGCGGTCGATCCGGCTTCGATCCAGGCCCTCAAGGACATGGGCGTCCATCTGCAAACCCTGAAGCGCTTCCACGTTTCCACCGAACTGACTGGCGAGCGGGTCCTCACCGACGGTCAGAAGCTGCAGCATACGGCGACGGCGGACATGGACGTCGAGCGTCCGAACCGGCTGCGCGCCCGGATGTGGAGCGCCCGGGCCGAACGCGAACTGATCTACGACGGCAAGACGGTCACCCTCTTTACGCCGGCGCAGAAGTACTACTCGACCATCGAGTTCTCCGGGAACCTCGGCGAGCTGATCAAGAGGCTGGAAGATCGCTACGGCGTGGAAGTACCGTTGGCTGACATGTTCGTCTGGGGCACGCCGGCGGCGACGTTCGACAAGATCGAATCCGCGATGAATGCCGGCCAGGATTTCATCGGCAAGGATCTTTGCGATCACTACGCCTTCCGCCAGGGATTGTTCGACTGGCAGATCTGGATCACCGTAGGCGACAAGCCGCTGCCGCGCAAGCTGGTCATCACCAATCGCAGCGACGAGGCGCGCCCGCAGTCGGTCTCGCTGATCGACTGGAACCTGAAGCCGACGTTCAAGGACTCGGTCTTCAAGTTCACGCCGCCCAAGGGCGCGACCGCCGTCGAGATTCGTCCGCTGGTCCAGAAGTAAAGGAGCGCCACCATGAAAAGGTCATTCAGCAAGTTCTTCCTGGCCCACCTGACGGTTCTCGTTCTGGCCAGTTTCGCCATGGCCCCGGTCGCGGAGGCGCGCGGTGGTGGTGGCGGAGGCGGCGGGCGTGCGGGCGGAGGCGGCGGCGCCCACGCCGGTGCGGGCAATCGGCAGGTCAACAACGCCCGTGCCGACGTGCGCACCAACAATGTCCGCAACACCAGCGTCAACAACGTCAATGTCAACCGGAACGTCAATGTCAATGCCAATCGCGGCGGCTGCTGCAATGGTGGCTGGGACAACGACTATCACCCGGTCGCCACGGCGGCGGCGGTGACGGCGACGGTGGCCGTGACTTCCGCCGTCATCGGTTCGATGGTGCGTACCGTGCCGGCCAACTGCGTACCGGTCAACTACGGCGGCATCGTCTATCAGCAGTGCGGCAGCACCTGGTACCAACCCCAGGGCGGTCAATATATCGTTATCAATCCGCCCTACTGACCGACTGAGCCGGAAGACTGTGCTGCACCCCGATGCCGTTCAGTTGGCGCTGAACGGCATTCTCATTTTGTGCGCAAGCATCTGCAAAGATTAACCAAGGCGGTCAGCTTGCGGCGCGCTGCGGTGTGTCGTGCCTGGGCTTACTGTCGAGCATCTCCCGGCACCGCCGCAGCACCGCCTCCAGCAACGATTCGCGCGCCTTCCCGGACGCCATGGCGCGGGCGATCATGACCGCGCCGACCATCTGGGAAATCATGATCCATGCCTCGTCTTCACCCGCAAGATGGGTGCCCAGTTGATCCTTGATGTGGATCAGCATGTGCTCGAAGATCTCTCTGGTCTCCACGCGTGCCCGGGCGACTTCGGTACTCAAGGTCGTGACCGCGCAGCCCCGTGCCGGTTCGTCGACATGAGCGGCGCTCAGATACGATTCGAGGACGGCCGCCAGTTGTTCGTCGGTCTTGCCGGCGAAGCGGTCCAGCGAGCGGCCCAACTCGCTTTCGACGATGGCCTCGAGCAGTTCCGCCTTGGAACGGAAGTGCGAATAGAACGCGCCTGACGTGAGGCCGACGGCAGCCATCAGTCCGTCAACACCCGTACTGGCAAATCCGTCCTTCTTGGCCAGGGCGCCTCCCGCCTCGAGCAGGCGGGCGCGCGTGCCTTCCTTGTGTTCCGGCGGGTAGCGCATCGCCTGATCCTCGCGAAAGTTCCAAAAAGATCGGCTTGTATTATTACATGACGACAGTTAGGATAACTAACGTTATGTAAATGGTCGCAGCAAGAAATGACTTCCGAATCCAGCAAGACCACCGAGAAAACCGCCTGCATCCTCTGTTCCCGCAATTGCGGCCTCGTCGTCACGATCGAAGACGCGAAGTTCACGCGCATCCGCGGCGACGACGACCACCCGGTATCGAAGGGATACATCTGCCAGAAGGCGGCCCGCCTCGAACATTATCAGCACCACGAAGACCGCTTGCGCCACCCGCTGAAGCGCCAGGCCGACGGCAGCTTCGCGCGGGTAAGCTGGGACGAGGCGCTGACCGATATTGCCCGGCGCCTGACGGCGATCCGCCAGCAGCATGGCGGAGAGGCGTTCGCCTTTTATGGCGGGGGCGGCCAGGGCAACCATCTCGGGGGCATCTATAGCCAGCAACTGCTCAAGGCGATGAAGAGCCGCTTCGTCTACTCTTCCCTGGCGCAGGAAAAGACGGGCGATTTCTGGGTCAACGGTCGCCTGTTCGGCCATCAGACCTGCCATGCCACCGAAGATGTCGAACACGCCGACTACGTCCTGTTCATCGGTACCAATCCCTATCAGGCGCATGGCATTCCCAACGCCCGCGATACGCTGCGTGACCTGCAAAGGAATCCGGATCGCACCATGGTGGTCGTCGATCCACGCCGCTCCGAAACCGCCAGACAGGCGGACATTCATCTCCAGATCAAGCCGGGCACCGATGCCTTCCTGATGCTGGCCATGTTGGGCATCATCGTCCGCGAAGGGCTGCATGACCGCGAATTCCTCGCGCAACATTGCACCGGGTTCGACGAGCTGGAACGGGAACTGCTGGCCGTCCCGGTCGCCGATTACGTGCAGCGCACGGAACTGGCTGGGGCCGATGTCGAGCGCGTGGCGCGCGGCTTCGCGACCGCCGGGACCGCCTGCGTGCGCATCGATCTGGGCATCCAGCAGACGCTGCATACCACCCTCAACGGCTATCTCGAAAAATTGCTCTATCTCGTCACCGGAAACTTCGGCAGGCGCGGCGGCAACAACCTCCACGCCTTTCTGCTGCCGCTGATCGGCCATAGCGACGAGCGCAATCCGAAATGTCCGCGCACGGCGCGGCACCGGATGTTCGCGATCTCCGGGCTCTATCCGCCCAACATCCTGCCCGACGAGATCGAGCACGACGGCGAGGACCGGGTGCGGGCGATGTTCGTCGATAGTGCCAATCCGGTACTGACGGCGGCGGATACCCCGGCTTATGAGCGATCTTTCGGCAAGCTCGATCTGCTCGTGGTGGTCGATGTGGCGATGACCGAAACCGCTCGTCTCGCCCATTATGTCCTGCCGGCGGCTTCGCAGTTCGAGAAATGGGAGGCCACCGGTTTCAATCTGGAATTCCCGGAAAACGCCTTCCACCTTCGCCATGCCCTGTTTCCCCCGCTCGGCGAAAGCCTGCCCGAAGCCGAAATCTACACGCGCCTCCTGGAAAAAATGGGCGAGGTCCCTGCGCGCTTCCCGTTGCTTGAGCGGATCGCCCGACTGGAGCCCGGTTTCACCGGGCATGCCGCATTCCTCGGCGCTCTGGCCGCCACATTGCGCCGCAATCCGCGCTGGCGACCCTATGCGGCGTCGATCATGTATCGGACCCTGGGGCCATCCCTGGCGGACGGTGCGTCGGCGGCGGCTCCGCTGCTCGGGCTGACCGCCGTCTATGCCAAACGTCACGCCGCCGCCGTTCGCCGCGCCGGACATCGCGGCAATCGCCTGACCCTGGGCGCGGCGCTGTTTCGCGCCATTCTCGAACGACGTGCCGGCACGCCCATGAGCATCCATACCTTCGCTGACACGTGGTCCCTGATCCGTCATCCGGACCGGCGCATCCACCTGGCGATTCCCGAGATGCTGGCGGAAATGCGCGCGCTGGCCTCGGAAACGCTGCCGGGCGCGGATTACCCCTTCATTCTCATGGCAGGTGAGCGGCGTGCCTACAACGCCAACCAGATCTACCGCGATCCCGCCTGGCGCAAGGTGGACCGCGACGGAGCGATGCGCCTGCACCCGGCCGACGCGCAACGTCTCGGTCTGGCCGATGGGGCCCGGGCGAAGTGCCGCTCGGCAACCGGCGAACTTGAGGTCAGCGTCGAATTCGATGACAACCTGCGCCGCGGAACCGCGACCCTGCCGCATGGCTACGGTCAGCGCTACGGCGGGAGCGGGCCATTCGGGCCGCAGATCAACCGGCTGACTGCCCTGGACCACTGTGATCCGCTGACGCGTACGCCGTTCCACAAGTATGTGCCGGTGCACATCGAGCCGGTTTCCACCTGAGTGGGGAATGGCTGGGCGGCGCGAATCCGGACCAGACACCGGGAATCCTGATTGTTGCCGCCAACCCGCACTTGACGAGTGCTGACGACGCGCTGCTTCAGGGTCTTTGCCTTAGCGCGGCCAAGTCGAGGGCGACCAGCGCTTCGATTTCGCTGTCGATGAGCGCCCAGAAGGGGTTGCTGCGCAGGCGCGTGAGCGAGCCGAGGGCGATGGTCACCGCACCGCTTTCGCCGCGCAGCAGCCAGGAGCCAATGCTCGGAATGCCGTTGCGGCCACTTCCCTGCACGAACCCGTAGACCGCGTCGTCCGGCGGGAAGGGCAGCGCGACATGGCCGAGCGAGACGATGCTGGCTGGCCACGCAAGGCCCGGTTCGTGGGCTGTCACCGCGCCATCGGGAGCGAATCTGCGGACGTCGAGTTCGAGGCTCTCGGGGGAGGCATTACTGACGACCTCGAACTCGTAGCCGCGTTTCCCCTGCAACAGGCGCTCGATCAGCGCGCCGGCTTGCGGGCGCTGCACGCTCGCCAGCTTCTGGTGGCGATTGACGTCGAAGAGCACGAGCCGATGCCCGGCGCCGTCGAGATTGGCATAGAGCCGGTCGGCGACGCCGGTCGCACCGACGGTCGAATCGACGACCGACTGCCAGGTGACGACCGGCGGCATCCGGGCCAGGCGGCCGTTTTCCTTGGCGCGCAGAAGAGCGGCGTGCAGCCGTTTGGTCGCCCGGTTGACCTGGCGCGAGGCGTTGACCGGGAAGGAGTTGAACTTGTAGGGGTCGTATTCGGGGGCGATTTCCTGCCAGCGCACCTTTTCCAGCACGGGAACCGGCACGATGCTGAAGAAGTCGATGATCGAGGCCAGCGCCGCCACCGGCGTCAGCTCGATCGCCGGCGAGACCAGCAGCACGCGGTCGGGGCAGCGCAGGGCGGGGTCTTCCAGCGCATCCAGCGTGTACTGCAGGGCTAGTGTTCCGCCGGTCGAGTAGCCGCCGATGTAGAACGGCTGGCCGGCGGTGGCACGCGCGGCGACGTCGCGGGCGGCGATGCGGACGGCGGCGTTCCAGTCGCGGGTGCTCATCTCGGTCATCATCGACGGCAGGGTGCCGTGCCCCGGCAGGCGCAGCACCGTGACCTCGAAGCCGCGCGCGTGCAAGGACCCGGCCAGGGCGCGCATCGAGTACGGCGAGTCGGTCAGGCCGTGGATCAGCAGCGCCTGGCCCTTGGGCCAGGGCAGGGTCAGGCGGAACGAGCGGTTGTAGGGCGCGCCGTCGGCGAGGCGGCTGACCATGCTCTCGGGGTTGAAGCGGCTCGCCAGCCACGCCTCGTCCTTGCTGTCCCATGTGGCGATCGTGGCGTGCAGCTCGGCGAACAGCTTATCCTCGCGCTGCAGGTAGCCGGTAAAGTCGAGATCGGAGTGGCGCAGCGCCGAGAATTCCTCATGCAGGCGTTCGGTGTGCCACGGCGCCAGCGGCGGCAGCACGGCAACCGCATAGAGGGTGAAGCCGAAGGCGATCGCCAGGCAGACAAGTCCCAGCAGCCAGGCGAGCTTCAGCGCTAGACGCCAGCCGTGGCGGGCGGCAGCGGAGGTCAGCCTGGCAAGCCCCGGCATCAGCGCTTCACTTTGGCGAACGCCGCAGCCATCGCATTGCCGGCGGGGGCAGGGCCGGTGCTGCGCTGCTGCGGTCGCTGCTGGCCGGGGTTGCCACGCCCGGCCGGGGCTGCATCATGGCGCTTGCCCTGCGTCGGCTCGTCGCCCATGCGCATGGTCAGCGCGATGCGCTGGCGCTGCAGATCGACCTCCAGCACCTTGACCTTGACGATCTGGCCGGCCTTGACGACGGTGTGCGGGTCCTTGACGAAGGTGTTGGCGAGCGCCGAGACGTGCACCAGGCCGTCCTGATGGACGCCGATGTCGACGAAGGCGCCGAAAGCGGCGACGTTGGTGACGACTCCCTCCAGGATCATGCCCGGGCGCAGGTCGCCGACCTTCTCGACACCGTCAGCGAAGGTCGCCGTCTTGAACTCGGGGCGCGGGTCGCGGCCGGGTTTCTCGAGTTCTTTCAGGATGTCCTGCACGGTGGGCAGGCCAAAGCGCTCGTCGGTGTATTTGCCGGCGCTGAGTCCCTTGAGGGCGCGGCTGTCGCCGAGGATTTCCTTGATCGGCCTCTTCAGGTCGATGATGATCCTTTCGACCACGGGATAGGCCTCCGGGTGAACCGAGGAGGCGTCGAGCGGGTTGTCGCCGTTCGGCACGCGCAGGAAGGCGGCGGCCTGCTCGAAGGTCTTGTCGCCCAGGCGTGGCACCTTCCTGAGGTCCTCGCGCGAACGAAAGGCGCCGTTGGCGTCGCGGTAGCCGACGATGTTGGCGGCCAGGCCGGCGTTGAGGCCGGAAATGCGGGTCAGCAGCGGCACCGAGGCGGTGTTCACATCGACGCCGACGGCGTTGACGCAGTCCTCGACGACGGCGTCCAGCGAACGTGCCAGCCTCGTCTGCGAGACATCGTGCTGGTACTGGCCGACGCCGATCGATTTCGGTTCGATCTTGACCAGCTCGGCGAGCGGGTCCTGCAGGCGGCGGGCGATCGACACGGCGCCGCGGATCGAGACGTCGAGGTCGGGGAATTCGCGGGCGGCGAGTTCGGAGGCGGAATAGACCGAGGCGCCGGCTTCGGAAACGACGATCTTCTGCAGCCGCGCATCCGGGTAGCGCTTCATCACGTCCTGGACCAGCTTGTCGGTTTCGCGGCTGGCGGTGCCGTTGCCGATGGCGACCAGCGAGACGCCGTGCTGGGCAGCCAGCCGCGCGATGGTCGCGAGCGCGCCGGCCCAGTCGTTGCGCGGTTCGTGCGGATAGATGGTGGCGGTGGCGAGCAGCTTGCCGGTGGCGTCGACGACGGCGATCTTGCAGCCGGTGCGGATGCCGGGGTCGATGCCCATGGTCACGTGCTGGCCGGCCGGCGCGGCGAGCAGGAGGTCCTTGAGGTTCTTGCCGAAGATACGGATCGCTTCCTCCTCGGCACGCTCACGCAACTCGTTCATCAGTTCGAGTTCGAGGTGGGTATGGATCTTGACCTTCCAGGTCCAGCGCACGGTGTCGGCCAGCCACTTGTCTGCCGGACGGCTCTGGTTCCTTATCCCGAAACGGACGGCGATGCGTTGCTCGCAGGGTCCGGGTCCGGGCAGGATCTTCTCCGCGTCAAGCTCGGAATCGAGCACCAGCGCGACGTGCAGCACGCCTTCGTTGCGACCGCGCAGCAGGGCCAGCGCCCGGTGCGAGGGCATGACGGCGATCGGCTCGGCGAAATCGAACCAGTCGCGGAACTTGGCGCCTTCGCTTTCCTTGCCTTCGACGACGGTCGACCGCAACAGGCCGTGTTCCTTCAGGTATTCGCGAAGTTGGCCAAGCAGTTCGGCATCCTCGGCAAATTTTTCCATCAGGATCTGGCGCGCCCCGTCGAGCACGGCCTTGCTGTCGCCAAAGCCGGCATCGGCGTTGAGGAATCTTTCGGCTTCCTGCTCGGGCGTCAGGGTCGGGTCGCCGAGCAGGGCGAGCGCCAGCGGCTCGATGCCCGCCTCGCGGGCGATCTGCGCCTTGGTCCGGCGTTTCTGCCTGTAGGGCAGGTAAAGGTCCTCGAGGCGCTGCTTGGTTTCGGCGTCCTCGATCCCGGCCTTGAGTTCGGGCGTCAGCTTCCCCTGCTCGTCGATGCTGGCGAGGATAGCGGCGCGGCGTTCCTCGAGTTCGCGCAGGTAGGTCAGGCGCTCCTCCAGATTGCGCAGCCTGGTGTCGTCGAGTTCGCCGGTCGCTTCCTTGCGATAGCGGGCGATGAAGGGCACGGTGGCGCCTTCGTCGAGCAGGGCGATGGCGGCGATGACCTGCGCCGGACGGACGCCGAGTTCGACGGCGATGCGGTGTTCGATGGGTGCGAGCATGGGTGCGGCGTGGCGAAAAGGGGCGAATGATGCGGAATCCGGCGGCAAAAGACAACCGCCGCCGGCGATGAAGCTCCCCGCCAGCGTTCCGGCGGCAGCCAGGACTGACTCGTCAGCCGGCCAGCCGCCTGGCCAGCTTGCCGACCAGCTTGCCCAGCCCGGGCTCGTCGAGGCGGTCTATCGCTTCCTCCGGGCTGAGCCACTCGCGCTCGCGGTGGCTCTCCTCCCACTCGCCGTCGGGCAGGCACTCGCTCACCGCCAGCGGGAAGACGGCAACCTTGCAGGTGCCGCCCCACTTGGCGTACTCGTAGTGGCCGATTGGTTCGGCGTCGGACTCGCCACGGACCCCTGCCTCCTCGAAGGCCTCCTTGCTCGCCGAATCGCGCAGCGACAGCCCGGGTTCCTGGACCCCCTTGGGCAGGACCCAGCGCGTACCCTTGCGCGAGGTGATCAGCATGATTTCCGGCTTGCCGTCGGCGATCCGGTAGGGAATGACCGCCGACTGCGTGAAAAAGTAGTCGGGCACCGGCCTCCGCTTCGCTTCGCCGCCTGCCTCTTCCTTGTCCTGCGCCTTGCCGGTCGCCGCGATGTCGTCCGGCACCTCGGCCGGCCGGGTGACCGCGATGATCCGCGCGCAGCCGCGCGTCAGGCCTTTCCAGTCGGCGCTCACCTCCAGTTGCGCCAGTGCCGAGGTAGGCAACAGCTTGCCGTCGGCGGGAATCTCGACTTCGCCGGCGACAAGATATTCGACCAGTTCCTCGAGGCCCGGATTGTGTCCGACCAGCATCACCCGTTGCGCCGTCGCCGGACAGTCGGCCAGCGCGGCGAGATGCTCAGCGACCGACGCCTCATAGAGCCGCCCATCCCAGCGCACCGACTCCAGCGCTACGCCCATCGCCTGGCAGGCATGTGCCACGGTCATCCGCGCGCGCTCGGCCGGGGAACTCAATACGGCGTCGGGACGCAGGTCCCGGTGCCCGATCCATGCGCCCATCTTGCGGCTGCCGAGACGGCCGCGGCTGACCAGCGGCCGGTGGAAATCCTCGAGCCCGGTGCTCCAGTCGGATTTGCCTTGGCGCAGGACCAGCAAGGTCTTGCCCTTCATGGGACCAATTCTCCTCTTCGACAAAGGTTTGGCCGCGATCAGAGCGGCTGGAGCATCCGCCGGTAGCGGCGGGCGTTCTCGACATAATGCGCAGCGGCGTGCTTGAGGTGGATGACCTCGTCGGCGGACAATTCGCGCACGACCTTGCCCGGCGAGCCGACGATCAGAACGTGATCGGGGAAGACCTTGCCTTCGGGGATCAGCGTGTTGGCGCCGACGATGCAGCCCGTGCCGATCACCGCGCGATTGAGGATCACCGAGCCGATGCCGATCAGGCTGCCGTCGCCGACCGTGCAACCATGGAGCATGACCAGATGGCCGACCGTCACGTCGGCGCCGATGTGCATCGGCACGCCCTCGTCGGTGTGCAGCACCGAGCCGTCCTGGATGTTGCTGTTGGCGCCGATGTGGATCGGATCGTTGTCGCCGCGCACCGTGGCATTCCACCAGATCGACGCGTTGGCGCCGAGATGGACGTCGCCGATCACCGTGGCGTTGGGGGCAACCCAGGCGTTCTCGCCGAGTTGCGGCTGTCTTTCACCGAGGCGGAAGAGGGGCATGCTGACTCCTGCAGGTTTTGAAGTCCGCCCATTTTACGACGTCGACCGCAACCGGCGGCGGCAAAGTTGCAGCGGCGGTGCCGTGACCCGGTTGGTGGGCATCGCCTGCCGCCGAGCCGGTTCACGGTCGCTGCCGGCGCATGATCAGGACCGGACGGCAACCTCAGGCGAGGTGAGGTTCGCCATTCGGCAGGAACGCGCCAACGGAAACGCAGCTTCATTCGTCACTCCGGCGCGGGCCAGGGTCCGCCCCGTTGCTTCGTCTGGATTCGGCCAGTGGGCGATCCCCGTCCCGCCGCAGGCAATCAAGCGTACACGCCCTTGTCGCGCTCCGGATAGCTCTCATACACATGCTCGAACACCGCCGAGCATTTCTGGCGGTATAGCTCCGGCGTATAGGCACGCGGCAGGCCGCTGTCGAGCGTGTCCTCGATGGCCAGCTTCAATTGCGAGCGGGCTGTCGATTTCTGCCGCCAGTTCAGCACCAGCAATGCCTTCAACCGCCCCAGCAGGTCACGCGCCACCTTCTTCACCTCGGCGCGTTCTTCCGCAGACAGCTCCGGAGCCGGCCGCGTCAGGATGTCGAAGATGACCAGTTCTTCCTCGCTCATGTTCTCGCGCACATGCCGCTGCTGCTCGTCGTTCAGGCTGTTGGAAAGGCCCAGCAGTTCGTTGTATAGCGCCTCGATGGTCGCGCTGCCGGCGTTGTAGCTTTCGATCAGCGCCTCGAACTTCTCGGCGAAGTCGGCGCGGGTGCGGTTCAGCCGGATCATCCTTTCCAGTTGGGCGCGGATCGCGGCCTTGAGCACTTCGAGGTCGGTGTTCTTGTGCTTCGATTCCTTGAAGCGTTGCGCCAGTACCTCGAAGTTGATCTTCGAGAGGTCGAGTGCCGGCGGACCTTGTTCACGGATTTCGTGGCCGGTGATGGATTGATCGAGCAGGCCGTTGATCTGCCCCATCACCTGCGAAAGGTCCGGCGGGTTCGGATTGAGCCTGGCGCGGATGGCCTCGGCCAGCGTCGTCAGGCAGGCGACACGGCTGGCGAATTCCAGTGCCGACGGGTCGGGCTTGACGGCGCGGTAGAGCGTGCTGACTAGCCGCTCATGGGCGAAGAAGTCGCGGCGCAGCGGGTCGGGAGAAATCAGCGCGTTCATGCCGTCCTGGATACGCGACAGGCGTTCCATGCTGCCGGCCGCCGTCGCCTCGATTTCCGCCAGACTCACGTTGTGCGCGGCGCAGAAGGCCGTCGCATCGACCACCGCCTTGCGCAGTCTCGACCAGTTGCTGCTTGTCCTTGACTGGACTCTTCCCGCCTTTGCCTGCACCGTAGATCGCCAGCGCCTTTTCCAGCGAGGCGAAGACGTTGGCGTAATCGACGATGACGCCGCTGTGCTTGCCGGGGAAGACGCGGTTGGCGCGGGCGATGGTCTGCATCAGCGTGTGGTTGCGCATCGGCTTGTCGAGATAGATCGTCGAACAGCTCGGCGCGTCGAAGCCGTTCAGCCACATGGCGCAGACGAAGACCAGGCGCAGCGGATCGCCATCCTCCTTGAACTTCTCGTCCAGCCCGGGATTCGATTCATTCATGCGCTTGCGGTGCGGCTCGATGTCGAGGCCCAGTGTCTGCATCTGCTGGATTTCGTTCTGCCCCGGCGAGACGATCACCGCCATATCGGTGCTGGTCAGCACGTCGAGTCGCTGTTTCAGTTCGGCCATGCGCAGGTCGCGCCGCGCCTGTTCAGGCGTCATGCCAGCACCGGGCTGGTAATGCAGTTCGCCCAGCTCCTTTTGCACCCGAGCAGTTTCCGCCGCCCAATGGGCCTTGACCTTGTCGTGCATGCGCACCGCGGTGGCCTTGTCGATGGACACGACCATCGCCTTGCCCACGAATCCGCGCCCGAGAAAATGTCGCACGATGTCCTGCGCCACGGTTTCCAGACGGTCGTCGCGGGTGATCAGGTGGTATTGCCGCCCCAGCACCTTCTCCAGTTTGGCCTCCTGATCGGCGTCGAGTTCGGCGTCCTCGATCAGGCGGTAGATGTCCTCGTTGAGGTCGGGATTGACGAGCTGCAATTCCGGTGTGCGGTTCTCGTAGAACAGCGGCACGGTCGCGCCGTCCTCGATGGACTGCTGAAAATCGTAGATCGAGACATAGTCGCCAAAGACTTCCTTCGTGCGCTCCTCGCCGGCGATCAGCGGCGTGCCGGTAAAGGCAAAGAACATCGCCCTGGGCAGCGCGGCGCGCATGTTGAGCGCCAGGGTATCGTACTGGCTGCGGTGCGCTTCGTCGGTCAGAACGATCACGTCGGAACGGTCGCAGAGCAGTTCCGGCGTCTGGAACTTATGCACCAGCGTGAAAACGTAGCGGTGATTGCCGCGCAAGAGTTCGCGCAGGTGGGCGCCGCTGGCGGCGTGGCATTCGTCACCCTCGGCCTCGCTGACCGCGCCGGTGGTCTTGAAGGTCTTGGCGATCTGCTCGTCGAGTTCGACGCGGTCGGTGACGACGACGAAGGTCCAGTTGCCGGCGAGCTTCCTCAGTACCTTCTGCGCGAAGAACACCATCGAGAAGCTCTTGCCGCTGCCCTGTGTCTGCCAGAACACGCCGCCGCGTCCGTGGCCCAGCTTGCGGGCTTCGAGCATCGAGGCGATGGCGTTGTTGACGCCGAGGAACTGGTGATTCTGGCCGATGATCTTGACCAGTCCTGCCTTGTGTTCGGAAAACAGCGTGAAGTTTTCGACCAGGTCGAGCAGGCGGGTGCGGTCGCAGGTGCCGCGCAACATCACGTCGAGCGACACCCGGCGCGTTTCGTCCTCGCACTCGATGCGCTTCCATTCCACCCAGCGGCCCCAGTCGGCGGTCAGCGAGCCGACGCGGCTGTCGCTGCCGTTGCTGGCGATGAGCAGGGCGTTGCTCCAGAACAGCGCCGGTATCTGCTGCCGGTAGTGGGTGAGGTTCTCGTCGAAGGCGGCCCGTACCGGCACACCGGGCTTCTTGAGTTCGATCACCACCCAGGGCAGGCCATTGACGAAGCCGACCAGGTCGGGCCGACAGGTGTACAGCGGCCCGATCACGGTCAACTGGCTGACGAGCACGAAATCGTTGTTCTCCGGTTGCTCCCAGTCGACCACGCGCAGGCGTTCGGTCTTTTGCCCCCCGTGTTCGCGGTCGGGCACCGACACCGCGATGCCTTCCTTGAGCAGCCGATGGACCTCGCGGTTGGCCGCCTCCGGACTCATCGCCGAGCGGTCGCGGGTGAGTTCATCGATGGTGGTCTGAATCGCCTCCGGCGGCAGCGTCGGGTTGAACCTGACCAGCGCGGCGCGCAGGCGCTCGACCAGCACCACCTCGCCCCTGGTCTCGCGCCCCAACGTGCCGCCCGCGCCGAAGGATTCTTCCAGCGCCGACGCCGCCTGCCAGCCGAGTTCGGCAAACAAGCCAACGGCGGGCTGCTCGACGAGCTGGTCTTCGGAGTAGGCGTGCGTGGTCACGAAAAGCAATGTCCCGCACTCCCGTAGGCAATAGTATTTGCCAACGCATTGATCTTAAAGCATTTGTTGCCGGCGCGAGCGTTACGGAGTTTTGAAACTCCACTAAGCTTTTTGTAGAGCATAAATTTAATAAAGGACTCCGCAACGAAGTTTATGGTCATTCCGGACTCCACAATCACGTCAGACCACATCTCGGCCTTCGGCCAGATTAATTAACCTGGGAAAGCATAGGGTTGCCGGTCGTCGGCCACTGCCGGGCCGCATTTCGCGCAAGATGCCCGCGTCCCGCATTTGCCGCAACAGGCCCGGCGTCGTCTTCTCATGAATCCCAAACTCCCGGAACAATTGCTGGGCCAGGTCCGACGAGCGAAAGATGGGTTTGCTGAAGATGGCATCCAACACATGCACCGTGTACTGCGAATGCGTGGCCGCCTGGATGGCAAGCTTCATGTCTTCATAGAGCGCTTGGATGGCCGTCACGCGCGTGCTGTTCTGGCCAGCTTGGGTTGCAATGGCACGCAGGAAGAAGGCAAGCCAACCGTTCCAGTCTTCATCCGCCGAGATCGCCTTCAGCCGTTGGTAATACTCTTCCCGATGTGTCTCCATATATTCAGATAGGTAGAACATTGGCTGCGACAACGCGCGCTTTTGATACAGGAATAACGGAATCAGGATGCGGCCAATCCGGCCATTGCCGTCCTTGAACGGGTGCAACAACTCGAACTGGGCGTGCACGACTGCGGCCTGGAGCAGAAAATCGACGTCGTCGCTGTCGACATATCTCTCCCACGCTTGCAAATGGTCCGGCAGTTGCAACGGGTTGGGAGGTATGAAGGTCGCTTGCTCCATCGTGCAGCCGTGTTTGCCGATCCAGTTCTGGTCCTTGCGAAACTCCCCCGGCGTCTTGTCCTGGCCGCGCACGCTACTCATCAGAATGCGATGCAGTTCGCGCACAAAGCCCAAACGAATCGGGTAGTCCTTCAAATGCTCCCGCGCCGCATACAGTGCCTGCCGGTAGTTGGAAATTTCCTGGATGTCCTGAAACTTCTCGCCTTCCTTCAGAAGACCCGCTTCCTGCTCCAGCACTTCGTCAACGGTCGCTTGTGTCCCTTCGATTTTGGACGAAAGCACGGCCTCTTGGGTGGTCAGCGGGGACAGCATGACCGCCGGATTCGGAATGCTCTGCAACAAGCCGTCGTAGCGAGCCAACGCTGCGTTGGCCTGCCCGACCAAGGGCAAAAGCTGGCGGTAATCGAGGTTCGTCAACGGCAGTTCATTGGGAACATAGGGGTGCATGTGGTCAGGCATGTTCGAAGGTCTCCATTTCGATCTGGCCGGAGAGCAGGCGCGGCAGCAGCAGGTCGCGGGTGCGGCGGAGGTTTTGGACTTGCTGACTCAGTGTTGCAATTTCCGAATGCAGTGGCTCGAATTGTGTCGTTGCAGCTTCTACTACCGAAGTTGGAGGGCACACCAACTCAATGCCTTGCATGTCGTGCTTCGTCACCGACGCGAAGATGGCCCCGTTACCCATCATGTCGTCCTTTATGAAACGGTTTCGCAGTTGCTCCCAAAGAAACGCTTGGTTCCCGTGGTTATGCCGTATGGCCGACAGACCCCGCCCCAAGATGATCTTCTTGTTGGCAATGTTCATTCTTCCAACTGGTGCGCGCACGCTAAACAAGATGTCACCAGCTTCCGCGATGCGCCCATCAGCCGTGCAGAACAAGCGGTCGGACGGGAAACGATCCCCAAAATCCGTAACGCCCTGATGGAATGCAATGCCGTCACCGACTTCATTGTAGAACTCAGATTTCGGCGACTGGCCCATAGTGAGGCGGCAAACGTCATTGAGCTTCTTCACCTCCCACCCCTCCGGAATCTCGCCGAGGGGGGAGGCGACGCGGGGGTGGTGTTCGTGGCCGGGGAAGCGGAAGTGGACGAACCACTCGCGGTAGAGGGCGCGGGCCATAGCCTCCAGAATCTTGATGCGACGCTGGCTATTCTCGATGAGTTCGTCGTAGGCCGACAGGATGCCCGCGATGCGTTGCTGAACCGGGAGAGGGGGGAGCGGCACCTCAAAGTTGCGAAGAATATCGAGGTTGATGTGCGGCACCCCCGCCGCGAATGCAAGGTTTTGAATTTTCTGAACCGTATCGCCAGCGGAGAAGTAGTAGTAGAGGAACAACGCGTCAGCCACGGCAGAATCGACCGTGAGTTTCATTTGGCTCTGAGAGATAACAAATCGGCGAAAGCGAGAGTCGGCGGGTATAAGGCCGATTTGACCGATTGTTCCCCGTTGAGTGAAAACCAAGTCACCGGGATGCGCATTGTTCGCCAGTAGTTCGTCTGCCTTTTCTTCGGAGACAAAGACAAAGTCGTCGAACGAAAACTTACAGTCCGACGGTAAGTTCGTGCCACGAATAACTGGGACGCCCGACTCGCTGTAATGTTTTCTGGAAAGCTTCGATCCGAAGGGCCCGCCGTTCAATGCCCAGCGTTTCTTGGCCGCGACCTCAACAAGTTTTGCGGTTCGCCATTCACGGAGCATTCTCACGCCCCCAGAATCCCCGCCACATTCGCGGCGATGGTCTGCGAGTGTTTTTGCATCGTCATTGATCGATTCTGCCTGCCCAGTAGAGAGGGCGCCGCCGTTGGTGCGCAATGGCGAGCACGATGATTTGCGTGGGCATCACGCGGTAGATGACATGGAAGGGGAAACGCTTCAATCCCGCCCGGTGAATAGCGGGATCGGCGATGGTCGCGTACAGGTTTGGCGCGTGGCAAACACGCGCCATGACGGCTTCGAATTCAGCAATGTAGTCCGCGCCCAAGCCGGGCAATCGGTTCTGGTAAAACGCGACGCTGTCATGATGTTCGTCAAACGCATCCGGGTGAAACTGGTAATTCATTTCAAAAGCCGACGAACCACCGCACTGGCTTCTTCAGCAGAAATGGTTTTAACCGCTCCACTGTCAATTTCCGCCGAGCGCCGAAGCGCTTCGATTCGCCATGCTTCGGCGATTTCATCCTCGCTTTGATCTTCCAGACTCAGCAACAACTTGTGGGCCAACTCGGCGCGTTGCTGCATGGGCAAGTGCAGGACAGTTTCTTCAATCGTTTCAGTGTTCATGGGATCTCCTTTACGTCAACAGCGTTGCGACATTCTGCGCGATACGGGATTGCAATTCCAGCGCCTGGGCGTTCAGCGATTCCAGTTCCTCGTTCAGGGTTTCAAGCTGTTCCTTGAAGTCTTCGTCGCTGACGTCCTCACCCGGTGCGACGCCGACGTAGCGGCCGGGGTTGAGCGACCAGCCCTGGGCTTCGATCTCGGCCAGCGTCGCCGCCTTGCACAGGCCGGGGATGTCGCGGTAGACGGGCTCGGAACCGAAGATTTCGCCGAGCCTGGCCGCCGTCTCGTCGCCACCGACGTTCAGGTCGGGCGCCTCGCCGCGATAGAGGCGCACCAGGTTGGCGATGAAGGCGATCTGCGCCGGCGTCCAGTCGCGGTGGGCGCGGTCGACCTGCCGGTAGATGTGGCGGGCGTCGATGAAGAGCACGGTGTCGGCGCGCTTCGTCCTGGCCTTGCCCTTGTCGAGAAACCACAGCGTGCACGGGAGCGTGACGGTGTAGAACATGTTGGGGCCGACGGCGACCATGACATCGACCGCCCGCGCTTCGATCAGCTTCTGCCGCAGTTCCTGCTCGCTGGAGCGGGCATCGGACGCCGAGTTGGCCATGACGAAGCCGGCGCGGCCGGTGGCATTGAGCGCCGAGCAGAAGAGCTGAATCCACAGGTAGTTGGCGTTGTCGGTGCGCGGCAGGCCGAAGGGGAAGCGGCGGCCGGGGCCAACCATGTCCTTGAGCCGCTCCTTGTCCACCGCATTGACGTTGAACGGCGGATTGGCGAGGACGAAGTCGAACGATCCCGTGGCGTTGTGCGGGTCGTCGTAGTAGCTGTTGACGTTGCCGCCGTGCTTGATGTCGCCTTCCAGCCCATGCACGGCGAGGTTGAGGCGGCACAGGCGGCCGGTTTCGTCGGTCTTTTCGACCCCGCAAATCGCCAGCTCCGCGGCCGGATTCCTTTGATGCTCGGCGACGAAGCGTGCCGACTGCACGAACATGCCGCCCGAGCCGCAGGCGGGGTCGAGGATGCGGCCGTGGAAGGGTTCGATGATCTCGGTCAGCAGCGTGACGATGCAGCTCGGCGTGTAGAACTCGCCGCCCTTCTGCCCCTCGGTGCGGGCGAATTCGCCGAGGAAGTATTCGTAGATGCGGCCGAATGCATCGAAATCGACCGTCGCCGGAATCTCGGAGACCTTCTTCAGCAGTTCCTTGAGCAGGGTGCTGGTGAACAGGTTGTAGGTCTTGGGCAGCACGCCGGCAAGTTGCGGGTTGCGGGCTTCGATGGCGCGCATCGCGGCATTGACCTTGGCGCCGATGTCGGCGGCCTCAGGCAGCATCAGCAGGTGGTCGAAACGCGCCTCGGGAGCGAGATAGAGGATGCCCTCGGCGTGGTAGGCGGCGGGTTCATCGACTCGGCTACCGCGCCGGGATGGCTGCGCACCCTCACCCCCGACCCCTCTCCCGGAGGGCGAGGGGAGCGAGAGTTTGGCGCGTTGGGCAGCAAAGCGGACTTCGGCGAAGCGCAGGAAGATCAGGCCGAGGATGGGGCCGGAGTATTCCTGTGCCTTGAGGCCGGAATTGGCGCGGAACTGGTCGGCGGCATCCCACAGGCGCTTTTCGAGCGAGGCGGTGGCGGCGTCCTTTTCGGAGGGGGCGATCCAGTGCATGGTTTTTCTTTCCTTGGCTTGCCGGTGCCGGCCGAAGGGATTCGTGGTCGTCAGTCTGAGCGTGACATTGTATGTCAGCTTGGCCGGGTCATTTCCCCGTCATGATTCGCTTGTGCCGGAGAGCATCGCCGGGCGACGGCCGCGCGCGCGGCTGGTCAACGGACCGCGATTTCATGCGTGGGGGAAAGCCGGGCCATTCTTGACGTTTTTTCGCTGTCGACCGCAACCGGCGTCGGCAAAGTTGCCGCGCCGCGGGGCGGCTCGGGAGGCAGCGGCTTCGCCGGGGAAGGCGCCTGTGCTATCGTTACGCCTAGCCAAATATCACCGGTCCTGTCCCATGCACAACGTCGTCATCAGCGGTACCGGCCTCTGGGTCGCCCCCGAGGTCATCAGCAACGAAGAACTGGTCGTCGCCTACAACGCCTATTCACGGCGCTTCAACGAGGAAAACGCGCTGGCCATCGCCGTCGATGAAGTCAAAGCACTGCCGGAATCGAGCGTCGAGTTCATCGAAAAGGCTTCGGGCATCAAGCAGCGCTACGTGGTGGACAAGGCCGGCGTCCTCGACCCGGCACGCATGCGCCCGCACATCGCTCCGCGACCGGACGACGCCCTTTCGCTGATGGCCGAGATGGCCGTGGCCGCGGCCAGCGAGGCGCTCGCCGCGGCCGGGCGCACCGCCGCCGATATCGGCATGGTGCTCTGCGCCGCCTCCAACATGCAGCGCCCGTATCCGGCGATGGCCGTCGAGATCCAGGGCGCGCTGGGTGCCGGCGGCTACGCCTTCGACATGAACGTCGCCTGCTCCTCGGCGACCTTCGCGCTCGAGCAGGCGATCAACGCGGTCAGGACCGGTTCGGTCCGCGCCGCGCTGGTGGTCAACCCGGAAATCTGCTCGGCGCACCTCGCCTGGAAGGACCGCGACTGCCACTTCATCTTCGGCGACGTATGCACCGCGCTGGTGGTCGAACGCGCCGACACGGCGACGGCTCCCGTGACCTGGGAGGTGCTCGGCAGCAAGCTGGCGACGAGCTTCTCGAACAACATCCGCAACAATGCCGGCTTCCTCTGGCGCTGCGAGGATCGCAACCCGGACGATCGCGACCAGTTGTTCCGCCAGGAAGGACGCAAGGTCTTCAAGGAAGTCTGTCCGCTGGCCGCCGACCACATCGGCAGCCAGCTTGCCGAGCTTGGCCTGACCGCCGCCGGCGTGCGCCGCTTCTGGCTGCACCAGGCGAACCTGGCGATGAACCAGCTGATCGGCAGGCGGCTGCTCGGCCACGATGCCAGCGCCGACGAGGCGCCGGTGATTCTCGACGAATTCGCCAACACGGCGTCGGCCGGTTCGATCATCGCCTTCCACCGCCACAGCCAGGATCTCAAGTCAGGCGACATCGGCGTCATCTGCAGTTTCGGCGCCGGCTATTCGATCGGCAGCATCGTCGTGCGCAAGAACTGATCGGTTCGCGCGGCCGGAACGGTCGCGCCGACGTCTATCGGTACGGTGGATTCGGCTTGCTGTAGCGGGAGCTGCGGATCGGGGCGGTCCCAATCGGCATGCCGCGCGACGAAGTCGGCGATCCTCTCTAGCGCCGCCTTGCCGTGCGAAAGCACCTGGAGTCCCTGGAAGACGTGGGGAACGTTGGCCCACAGCTCGACCTCGACACTGACGCCGGCGGCGTCCGCCCGTTCCGCGGCGCGCAGCGAGTCGTCGCGCAGCATCTCGCTGGCGCTGGACTGGAAGAACAGCGGCGGCAGCCCCGTGAAATTGCCGAACAGCGGTGACGCATCGGGCGACAGCATGTCTTCGGGCGCGATGTAGTGATGGCGCAGGCCGACCATCGCCGAGGTCGTGAACATCGGGTCGCTCTTCTCGTTGATTACCATGCTCGGGCTGCTCAGGGTGAAATCGACGAAGGGCGAGAGCATGACGGCGCACGCCGGCATCGGCTGCCCGGCCGCCCTGATCCGCTGCAGCAGGACCAGGGTCAGGTTGCCGCCGGCCGAGTCGCCGGCAATGATGACGTCCCGCGCGGGGATGCCCTGGGCCATCAGCCATCGCCACGCTGCCCAGACATCCTCGACGCCCGACGGGAAGCGGAATTCAGGGGCCAGCCGGTAGTCGACCATCAGTGCGCGCGCCCTGATCCGCCGGCACCAGCTCGCCACCATGGCATGGTGCAGGCGCGGAAACTTGAACATCCAGGCGCCGCCGTGAATGTAGAAGATGACCTTCTCGTTCCGGGATTCGGGCACGCTGATCCATTCGGCCGCGACGCCGTTGCATTCAAGTGCCTGCGCCTGCATTTCCGGGTCGACCCTGGTCAGCTTGAGATCCAGCCCGATCTGGCGGTGGCGCAGGAACTCGATCTCGGCATCGTGCCTGAAGGCGCGCTTCACCGCCACGCGCAGCAGCTTGTCCAGCCACCACAGCCGGAAGCGCGAACCGGCGTGGCTGACGAGCCTGACGTAGCGGGGCAGGGGGGCGGAGGATGTGCTCATGGAAGGTTCCCGGGGTCGATCGGACGGACTGTCCGCAATGCTGCGAATGTTCGCACATTGGCGCGGATCGCGAGAATCGTCGTTTTCGCTTCGGGAGCGGTGCTGTCCGTGCCGAGCCAGAGGGCCTCGCGCTGCCGGTGGCACTGACGCCGACGACCACGCTACGGGCAGTGCGCCGACCTCACCGTTCGCGATGGATGCAATGAGGCCGTCGCTATTGTTCAGCGACGCCAATCTGCAATAATTCGCGGCGTCGCACCGTCGGCGCGAATGCCCGGTCCAGGCAATTCCGCACTTTGCCCGAAGTTGGTTCGGGCTCGACGCCATTACCATCCATTCACTCTGGAGAAAGCCAATGATCCGAATCCCATTCGTCCACGCCACGCGGGCGGCCGCTGTGCTGTCGCTCGCGCTGCTCCCGACGCTGGCCAGCGCCCAGGCGCGCGTGCAGTACGGGCGGATCACCAACGTCGTCCCCACCACGGTCAACAACTCGACCGCCCAGAATGTTGGCACGCTGGTCGGTGGCGGCGTCGGTCTGGCCACCGGCAGCGGGCAGTCCGGCAGCAACCGCGCACTGCGTGCCGTGGGCGGCGCCGCGGCCGGCCGTGGCGTCACCACCCTTGCCACCCGTTCGCAGGCGTTCGAGTACACGGTCCTCATCGGCGGCATGACAACAACCCGCATCATTTCCGACCAGGCCGGCAAGCGGGTCGGCGATTGCGTGGCGGTGGAACAGGGGCAGTTCACCAACATCCGGCTGGTGCCCGATGCCCGCTGCAACGTGGCGGCGACGCCTGCATCTGCTGCTGCCCCGGCGGCGCCGGCCGAAGTCGAGGGGGCGAGCGCCTGCGAGCAGGCCAAGGCGCAGGTGCTGAGTGCCGACACCGACGAGGCCTTCGCGCTCGCCGAGCGCCGCATGCGCCTGTTGTGCGGCGAGTGATGCCGCAAGCGCATTGACGCGGGACGGTCCGCCCCGGCCGCGCGGCCAGGGCGGACTGTCTCTGCCGTCTTGCCGGCGGCGTGCGTGGGACGGTTGCTGTGGACCTGTCAGACGTTTTCATTGACGGCTGTGGTTGCGGTCAACGATACTTTTCGCCGTTTTCCCATCCTGCCGATCCGACGTTGCGGCTCGCAAGCAACCACGCGCGAGCTTAAGGTTGCGGAGAAATCGTACTCCGCGAGAGGAACCCCATGACAGAACCCGACACGCCGACAGCAGATGTTCCGCCCACCAGGCTTCACGATTTCCCCGCGACCATCGAGGAGCGGAAAGCGGCGGGCAAGGCCGCCCGCCAGCGGGTGGCGCCCGGCGACCAGGGACACTGGGACGAGAAGGGCCGCGGGCACGACGCGCTCGCCACGATCACCAGCCAGAACCTGGTCCGCGTTCCCGAACTCGTGCCCCTCCGGCACGGACGCATGGCGGTGTCGCCGTGGAACTATTATCGCGGGGCCGCCGCGGTGATGGCCGCCGACCTGGCGTCGCAGCCGCACAGCGGCCTCGAGGTGCAGCTCTGCGGCGATGCCCACGTCCTCAATTTCGGCCTCTGGGCGACGCCGGAGCGGAACCTGCTGTTCGACCTGCGCGACTTCGACGAGACCCTACCTGGACCCTTCGAATGGGATCTCAAGCGCCTCGCCGCGAGCCTGGTGGTGGCGGCCCGCGCCAGCGGGATCGAGGCTCGCACCTCCGAGGCGGCGGTAGTGGCCGCCACCTCGGCCTACCGCAACCGCATGAGCTGGTATGTCGAGGCGCCGGAGTTGGACATCTGGTACGACAGCATCCCTGTCGATAGCCTGATCGAGTACTTCGAACCGGCCGACCGTGGTCGTGTGTCGACCCACATCGAGAAGCAGGCGGAGGTTCGCACGAGCCAGGGCGCGTTCGCCAAGCTCACCAGCATGGTCGACGGGCGGCCCCGGATCGACGTTGACCCCCCGATTCGCGTCACCATCGACGACGACGAGCAGGCTGACCTGGTCGACCACCTCTTTGCCCAGTACCGCCAGACGTTGCAGGAGGACAGGCGGTTTCTGTTCGACCGTTTTACGCTGGTCGATGTGGTCCGCCAGGTCGTCGGTGTCGGCAGTGTCGGCATGCGGGTCTACCTGGTGTTGCTCGAGGGCCGCTGCGGCGACGATCCGCTGTTCCTGCAGGTCAAGCAGGCCGCCGCGTCGGTGTACGAGGGCCACACCCGGCCGAGCCGCCATGGCAACCATGGCGAAAGGGTGATCAGCGGCAAACGGGCCCTGCAAAGCGCCACCGACATCTTCGTCGGCTGGGGCTCCCTGTACGGGCGGGACTATTATGTGCGCCAGTTCCGCGACATGAAGATCATCCCCAGCATCGATCTCGTCGCCCCCATCCTGGTCGAATTCGCGAGCGCTTGCGGCGAGGCCCTCGCCAAGGCCCATGCACGCACCGGCGACCCCGCCGCCATCAGCGCCTACATCGGCAAGGGGGGGAAGTTAACGCGAGCAATCAGTGACTTCGCCCGACTGTACGCCGACCAGAACGACCGGGATCACGCGCAGATCGTCGCAGCCATCGCCGACGGCACCATCGAGAGCAGATCCGACCCGTAGAACGCACCGATCGATCCGCCTGACTCCTGCCCTTCGGCGTGCGCCGCGAAGCCAATGCTTCGTTCAGGACGACGAAATGCGATGCCTGAAGACCAACAACAACACCAACGGCGCCCTCGGGCGCCGTTGGTGTGATCGGTTTCAGGCGGACGGCCGGGCCGAGAAGCGTCTTTGGCGACGGCGGGCGAAGTCAGACGGAACAGACTTCGTTCGGGATACCGATCATGAGCGCGGCATCCGAGTGAAGATTCATCATCCTCGTCAGATCCGCAACTCGGCAAGCGCAGTTCAGGCGAGCGCTTTTGCCTTGAGCTTGGCGTAATCTTCCGGAGTGATCGTGCCGTTGTCCAGCAACGCCTTGGCGTCGGCGATCTGTTCGGCGGGCGATTTTCCGGCAACGTGCTTGATGTAGGACTCGGCCTCGGTTCGCGACCGCTCAAATGCGGCTCGCTGCCGCTGCGCCATGCTCTTGCCGCGGGCAATCACATACACCAGTGCCGTCAACATCGGCAGGAAAATCAGGCAGATCAGCCACAACGCCTTAGAGCCGCCGCCCAGTTCGCTGTCCTGGAAGAGATCGGCAATGATCCGGAACAGGATCAGGAGGTAGGCCACGAAAAGGAAGGTCGACGCGATCAGCCAGACGAAGTCCCAGAAATTGCTCATTTCAAACACCACCTTTCAATCAGAAGAAGAAAAACCGGCATGACGGCTCCGCGTCATTCGCCTCGACGCATTGCGGCCTTGACCGAGCCGCGCAGCAGACCGAGCAAGGCACTTCCCGAGACCATCCCGAGAATGTAGACGCCAATGATCAGGACGGACGTGGGCATGGTGATGCTCGCGCCAAAGAAGGAGACCGTGACCGCCTCGAAATTCTGGATCTTGAACAGCAAAACGATCGCCGTTACGACGACAATCAACGAAATATGAACGTAGCGCATATGCTTCCTTTCCGGGTCCTCCGTGTTTCCAGCAACGGTCGGCTGGGTCGCCAGCCCTTGGTACTCACCGTGCCGATACGGCAGCCTCCTTGAGATTTCTGTTTGCCAGCATGTAACAGACGACGAATGCACCAGCAGCGGCCGCGAGGTGCTTGAGCGTGTGGCCGCTGACGAAATGACCGATCGCCAGTATTTCGCGATCGAAGGTCTCGAGGAGCTTGCTCAGCACGTACCAGCCGAAAACCCAGTAGATGTCGCCACCACGCGTGTAGCGCGATGGATTCAGTCTGGCCAACAGGAGCAGGACAACGACGGAGTATAGCTGGAGAATCCCGTAAGGCAGGACGTTGCCGGCTCCCATGCGTTCCGTCGCCCGCCAGTAGACGACCGACGCCACCCCGAGAATCAGCATCGGCAGCAACAGCATGAGTCCCGCCCGGACATTGATCCGATCAACGATCTGGCTTGAAACCAGCGCCATGAAGGCGATGGTCATCGGCAGGCGATCCCAGAACAGGGTCTCGTTGTCCGGCGCGAGGTGATAGTAGGCCGATCCGAGCGCGGTCAGGAGCACCCCGAGAAAGAAGACCACGAACGGCCAGCGCTCGCTGGCAAACTCGAAGCGGGTGCGACCGCCGATGACGATGACCAGGCCGGTGACGCCGGCGACCAGGAAAGCGAGGTTCGAGACGACATCGAGAAAATTGTCGATTCCAAGCGCGTGCCGGTGATCGGCGAAATCATGGTATTCGAGGGGCTGCCGCATGGCGGGCAGGAGAAACGCCGCGGCGACGGCCACCAGCGTAAACGCAACGATCCATCGCGCGCGGGCGTTCATGGGCAGTGACCCCTCCCGCGACCGCAGATTTCCCGAAGCGGCTCCGGCATGGTCATTTCGCGACCGGGTTCGCGGTCAGTACCCGCTCGCCATCCGCGCGGTGCATGTCCAGCATGCCATCCTGAACGGTCCACAAGGTCGCCGTTTCCAGCGCCGCCAGGAATTCCCGTTCCTGCTGCATGACGCCATCGCCGGCACATGCCATGCGCGTCGCGGCCGCCGGGCCGATGACCAGACGATTACCGTCGCGCTTGAATGTGGCGCGGAAGGTGTTGCACCCGGCCTGGCCGTGAACCACGCCTTCCTGGAACGCAAGCGTCAGCTTCGTGCCGGACAATGTGCCCACCACCGCCTGCAGTCCGTTGTTGAAGCCGGTTACCTCCCAGGTGACCCCTTCGAGCCTGGGCTCAGGCGCCATCCGGAAAACCAGCGGCGCGCCGGAATCCGGCGTCAAGGTCAGCGTAGCGTCGCTGATCGCGTAACGGAAGGTGCCGGCCAGCGCGCGCTGGAATGCGCTCTCGAGCGCCATCTCGGGGCCCGGACAAGCCATCATCGTGCCGGCCAGCTTCCCGATGACCAGCTTGTCGCGGTCAACGGTGTACCCGCCCATGAAACGGTTGCAACCGGAGAAGCCGGCGATGCGTCCCGCCTCGAAGCGCGCCGTCACCGGGCGCTTCAGACCGCCAAGCGCGGCGGAGTCCTGCCCCGGCAGGCCGACGAGCTTCCAGGTCGAACCCTCGATCGTTGGCGCCTGGGCCGGCATGGCATTCGGCACGGCCGGAATGCGGCAACACCCGGCGAGCAAGCGTCCGTCGGGCAGCGACACGCGCGCCGTCACTGGATGCTGGAGGTCGGACATGTTGTCGCTGCAGGCCGATTCGCGCAGGAAAGCCACGAGGTTGCCACCCTTGCCGCCCGCAGCCTTCCCGCGCCATGCTCTTTCCCTCAGGAAGTCGAGCCGCGTCTCGCTTCCCCGGAAATGGACGGGCCGCTGATCGGGAAGCAGCAGCCGCGCGGAACTTCGTCCCGCGAACTCGAGGCCCCACGAAGGCTCGTTGCCGAAACATATCAGTTGCGGCTCCTCGGCGCCTGCAGGTAACGCAGACGCCAGGAGTGCAAGAATCGCGATCCATGTCTTGATCATATCCACGTTGGCTCCTTGTCTGGCGAGGCCCAGCGCCTGGTGGCGCGCACGCTCATCGACTACCCGCGCGACAGCAGTTCGATTCCGTTGTTGGTGACCCGCACGCGGTCGCCAATGCGCAACCCCGGGGACGCGGACTGCTGGACGGTCGCCAGCGACCCGTCATCGTAACGGATGCCGATGATCCACACCAGGGAACTACCGCTTGTCATCCGGTTCCCCGCGTAGGCGCCGCCAGCGGCGCCAACCACGGTCGCGGCGGTCCGGCCTCTGCCGCCACCGACCTGATTGCCGAGCAGGCCGCCGACCAGCGCACCGCCGATCGTGCCGATGACGGCGTTGGAATTGTCCACGGTCTGCGACCGGATGGATTCGACCGTGCCGACGCGGGAGGACGGTTGTGAAACCTGGAAGGCAGGCTGGGTCTCGCAGCCCGACAGTACCGGCACGGCGAGAATGACGCAGAGCGCAAGGGCGCGCCCGAACTGGTTGAATTTCATTCCTTGATCCTCATTCGACATGGTTGCGCACGATCATTCGGGAATCGAATACAGCAGGTACATGGCGGACAACAATGGGGTCGGGCGCCCGAGCACCCCCAGCCAGCGCGCGAAAATGGTCTCGATGTCATCGCTGAGATAAACTTGGGTCAGGGCACGGTTGACTTGCAGCCGCAACGCGGAATCACCTCGCGGCAACGCCATCGCGTAGGGCTCGAATGAAATTTCCTCGGCCAACATCACGAATTTCGCGGGATCCTTGGCCTGCGCCGCAAGGCCTACGAGCTTGATCTTGTCGCCGGCATAGGCATCGACACTGCCGGATTCAAGCATCGCCAGGGCTTCGTTGGCATCGCCAACCGTGACGACTCGTGTATTTGCCATGTGCTTCTGGACGATGGCATTGAGGCGCGCTTCGGTCGTCGTGCCCTTCAAGACCGCGATCTTCTTGCCATCCAGATCTGCAATGCTGTTGAAAGACGAGTCGGCCCGGATCATGATGCCGCCGGCGTCGATGAAGGTGAGGCCCGAGAAATCGACGTTGGCGAGGCGGGCGAGGGTCTGCGACGTGTTCCCGCATTCCAGATCGGCCTTGCCGGTAGCGACCATCCTCAGGCGCTCCGGGGTCGAGCCGGCGAGCCAGTTCACCTTCAGGTTGGGTTGTCCGACTGCCTGCCCGATTCCGGCGATGATGCGCCTGCAGAGGTCGATCGAATAACCTGCCGGTTCATTGTTGGTGCCGACAAATGAGAATGGCAGTGCATTGTCGGCAAATGCGACATTGATGACCTTCGCCGCCTTGATCTTGCCGAGCGTGTTGGGCACGGAGTCGGCGATGGCGCCGGTTGCGAACAGACTGCCCGCAACGAGTGCCCAGATGAGAAATCTTTTCATGTCAAACCCTCTTGAAAGTGGATCCGCCAGTAACGGCCATGCCGACTGGACGAGCAGCGTGGAAGCTAACAGACGCCTTGAGAAGGGTCAACGACCCACTGCTGTCCGCTTAAATCCTGAATAAATTCAATTGGTTGTCGATGCCGTGATTGCTTGAAGTGTGCTCGTCGCCCGGAAACGCTTGCTGCAAGGGCATTTTCTC
>WBZM01000264.1_pt2 | contig 41778 bp, 28 predicted proteins | sample 5204271 | NCBI WGS metagenome assembly WBZM01 (sample SAMN12344346, study PRJNA552823) | activated sludge metagenome | biome: Activated sludge suspended growth; feature: Nitrification reactor; material: Wastewater; isolation source: activated sludge from nitrification reactor of wastewater... | reverse complement strand
AAGCAATTTCTTTATCGGTCAAATAGATCAGGTTTTTCTTCCCCATTTCCCCATAAAGCCAAAAATCAAAAACAAGGAAACCTTTCTCGATTGAATAAAATGCAACCATTTCTCCACCCTCCGTTGACTTATCAGCCAATGAAAAAGTATCACGTCGAAACTTATCTCGATGGCTTTCAAAATAATCCAATTCCTCAAACACATTTTCGCTCCACTGTCTCGATTCCATTTCATTGCTAACAGTTTGCCCTGTCTCCTTTTTGGCCGAGTCAACACAGCCTATAAACAGTGAAAAAAGTATAGCTATTTGAAAAACGAATTTCATTTTGACCGTTTCATTAATAATGTTCTACATCGAAAACACCTTCTCCCCCTCTCCCAAAAACTCATTCTCCGCCACCTCCCCGCTCGGCATGGCCTCCTCAAATTCCCGCAGCCGCTCATGGAAACTATGGCTCCCTTTGATGATGGCCACCCTTGCGCTCCGCACGAACTCGATGAGGCCGTAAGGTGCCAAGGCATGGAGCAGCCCGTCCGTTTCTTCCCGATGGCCGGTCGTTTCAAAAACCGTGTAGTCCTTGCGGATGACCACCGCCCGTGCGCCGTGCTCCCGCAGCAGCCGCTCGACTTTCACCTTTTCAGCGATTTCGTCGGTGGGTACTTTGTAGAGCGCCAGTTCCTGCCAGATGACTTCCTCGTTGGTGCTGAAATAGACCTTCAGCACGTCCACCTGCTTCTCGATTTGGCGGGCGACCTTGCGCACCACCTCCTCCGTCTCCTCCACGAGGATGTTGAAGCGGTGGATGCCGTCCACTTCGCTCGGCGAGGTGTTCAGGCTCTCGATATTGATTTTCCGCCGGGAAAACATGGTGGCGATGCGGACGAGTAGGCCGACCTGGTTTTCGGTATAGACGGTTATGGTGAATTCTTGCTTTGTCATCGTCATTGGTCATTTGTCATTTGTCATTGAGGTTTCGGCACAATGACCAATGACCCCAATGACCAATGACTATTTAAGTCTAATCTCCGCCACCCCGCACCCCTGTGGCACCATCGGGAACACGTTATTCTCCTTCCCGACCATCACCTCCAGCAAATAAGCCCCCGGCGTGTCGAGCATGGTTTGTAGCGCATTTTTCAAAAAAGCCCGCTCCGAAACCCGCTGCCCGGGGATGCCGTAGGCGTCGGCGACCTTCACGAAATCGGGCGAAACCATGTCCGTGAACGAGTAGCGGCGGTCGTGGAAAAGCTCCTGCCACTGCCGCACCATGCCGAGGAACTGGTTGTTCAAAATCACGATTTTCACCCCAACGCCGTACTGCTGGATGACGCCAAGTTCCTGGATGGTCATCTGGATGCCGCCGTCGCCGATGATGCCGACGACGGTGCGGCCCGGCTCGCCGAACTTGGCACCGATGGCCGCCGGAAGGCCGAAGCCCATCGTGCCGAGGCCGCCGCTGGTGATATTGCTGCGGGTCTGGTTGAACCGGGCATAGCGGCAAGCCACCATCTGGTGCTGCCCTACGTCGGTGACGATGATGGCGTCGCCGCCCGTGAGCTCGTTCAGCAGGTTCACCACCTCGCCCATCGTGAGGGTGTCGCAGGTCGGGTGCAGCTCGTTTTCGATGACGGCGGTGTGTTCCTGCACGTCGTGCTCCCGGAATTTGGCGAGCCACGCTTCGTGTTTTTTCGGGGAAACGAGGGCCGTGAGCATCGGCAGCGTCTCCTTGCAATCGCCCCAGACGGGCACGGTGGCCTTCACGTTCTTGTCTATTTCCGCCGGGTCAATGTCGAGGTGGATGACCTTGGCCTGCTTGGCGTACTTGTCGAGGCGGCCCGTCACTCGGTCGTCGAAGCGCATGCCGATGGCGATGAGCACGTCGCACTGGTTGGTCAGCACGTTGGGGCCGTAGTTGCCGTGCATGCCGAGCATCCCGACGTTGAGCGGGTGGTCGGTGGGTATTGCGCCAGCGCCCAAAATCGTCCAAGCGGCGGGGATGCCCGTTTTTTCAATAAAAGCACGAAACTCCTGCTCCGCATTTCCCAAAATCACGCCCTGCCCAAAGAGTACGAAAGGCCGTTCCGCCCGGTTTATGAGCGCCGCCGCCTGCTCCACGTACTCCTTCCGAACGATGGGCTTCGGGCGATAACTGCGGATATGTTGGCACGGCGTATAGCCCTCATAGTCAAAGGTTTGCAACTGCGCATTCTTGGAAATATCCACCAGCACGGGGCCGGGCCTGCCGCTTTTTGCGATGAAAAACGCCTTGGCCAACACCTGCGGGATTTCCCGTGCGTCGGTCACTTGGTAGTTCCATTTCGTGACGGGCGTGGTGATATTGATGACGTCCGTTTCCTGAAAAGCATCCGTGCCGAGGAGGTGCGCAAACACCTGCCCCGTGATACAGACCAGCGGCGTACTGTCAATCTGCGCATCGGCCAGCCCGGTGACGAGGTTGGTAGCGCCCGGCCCGCTCGTGGCGAACACGACCCCTACCCTACCCGATGCCCGTGCGTAGCCTTGGGCGGCGTGGGTTGCCCCTTGTTCGTGCCGCACAAGGATATGGTTCAGCCTGTCCGAGTAGTCGTACAGCGCATCGTAAATGGGCATGATGGCGCCGCCGGGATAGCCGAAAATGGTCTGAGTGCCTTCGGCAATGAGGGCGTCCAGAACCGCCACTGACCCAGTAACGACGGTGGTTTTGGGCTTTGCGGGCGCATCGCCGTTTAAGCGTTTTTCAGCTTTTGGTATTGCTATGGTTTGCTCCATTTTAATGGGCTTTAATTGTCTTTAATTTTGGTAAACAATCTTCCTTATTCTGTTCACCAGTGTTGTCATAGCTTCATTCATTTCATCATCCATGTTCCAGTTTAGCACTTTGCCTGTTTCTGTGATTTGCAACTCACAATGCAACCCATCCAGCACTATCCCATCATGGCTCAGGATGTCTATTTTTTCTAAATCAATTGATTGAAAAAACTCATTGTCATCCTTGGCAATTTCTATGGATTCCTCTGCAATTGCCAACCTGTCAACATTGTAAATCCCCAACTGAAACCTCGAATTATCGTAATCGGCATTCCATTTTCTACAGACCAGCCGACCTTCTTTGTCTTTGGTGAAAAAGCCTACCGCGAAACCGTATGTCAAAAAATATGGCACTTCAAGAAATCCGAACTCTTTTCGCCACCCCGATTCCGTCCTAAAATCCAAGAGTTCTTTTCTGATTTGGCTAAAATATTCTTCCCTATTATTCGTCAATTTTTCCATGGAAACTCATTCAATTTTAAGCTTCATAAATCCGTCACACACCCATCGCTCGCCGAACTCACCTGCTTCGCATATTTGAACAAAACCCCCTGTTTCACCTTCAACTCCGGCTGCACCCACGCCTTGCGCCTAGCGGCGATTTCTTCCTCCGTCAAATGCGCCACCAGTTCGTTGTTCTCGGCGTCAATGGTGATTCGGTCGCCGTTCTGCACGAGGGCAATCAAGCCGCCGTCGTAGGCTTCGGGGGTCACGTGGCCGACCACGAAGCCGTGGGTGCCGCCGCTGAACCGCCCGTCGGTGATGAGCGCCACGCTGGTGCCGAGGCCCTTGCCCATGATGGCACTGGTGGGCACGAGCATTTCCGGCATACCAGGCGCTCCCTTCGGCCCCTCGTAGCGGATGACGACGACGTGCCCCGCCTGCACCGCACCGCCACGGATGCCGTCAATGCAATCGAACTCGTTGTCGAAAACGATGGCCGTTCCCTCGAACTTTTGACCTTCCTTGCCCGTGATTTTTGCGACAGCGCCGCCTTCGGCCAGGTTGCCGCCGAGGATGCGCAGGTGGCCAATGGCCTGTATCGGGTTGCTGATGGGTGCAATGACCGTCTGACCTTCGGTCAATGCGGGCAGGGCAGCGAGGTTATCAGTGATAGTTTTACCAGTGACCGTCATGCAATCGCCGTGCAGCAGTCCTTCCGAAAGCATGTACTTCATCACGGCGGGTACGCCGCCCACATCGTGGACGTTTTCCATGTGGTATTTGCCGCTGGGCTTGAGGTCGCCGAGCACGGGCGTTTTCCTCGAAATTTCCTTGATGTCGTTCAGCGTGAACGGGATGCGGGCGGTGCGGGCGATGGCAAGCAGGTGCAGCACGGCATTGGTGCTGCCGCCGAGCACGGTCACGAGGCGAAGGGCATTCTCGAAGCTCTCACGGGTGAGGATGTCCAGCGGTTTCAGGTCGAGTTCCAGCAAATTCCGCATGGCCGGGCCGATGGCGGCACATTCTTTTTCCTTGGCTTCGCCAACGGCGGGGTTGCTGGCGCTGTACGGCAGCGAAAGCCCCAGTGCCTCGATAGCGCTGGACATGGTGTTGGCGGTGTACATGCCGCCGCAAGCGCCCGCCCCGGGGCAGGCGTGGCGGATGATGGCCTGGACTTCTTCGGCAGTGATTTCGCCCGTGTATTTTTTGCCGTGCGCCTCGAATGGCGACACGATGTCGAGGGTACGGCCCTGCCAATGCCCGGTGGCGATGGTGCCGCCATAGACCATGAGCGAGGGGCGGTTGAGGCGTATCATTGCCATGACCGAGCCGGGCATGTTCTTGTCGCAGCCGGGGATGGTCACGAGGGCGTCGTAGTAGTGCGCCCCCATCACCGCCTCGATGCTGTCGGCGATGATTTCCCGGCTGACGAGCGAGTAGCGCATGCCCTCCGTGCCGTTGGAGATGCCGTCGCTGACGCCGATGGTGTTGAACTCCAGCCCGGTCAGCCCCTCCTGCCGCACGCTCTTGCGGATGTCGGCGGCGAGGGTGCGGAGGTGGCGGTTGCAGGGGTTGCCCTCGTACCAGTTGCTGCAGATGCCGACGAACGGCTGCAGCATGTCCTGCTCGGTGAGGCCCGCACCGTAGAGCATGGCCTGGGAGCCGGGTTGGGTGTCGGAGGTGGAGACGAGTTGACTGTATTTTTTTAGGTTCAAGCTCATTTTTTTATTGAAAAAGTCTATTTTTGAATAAAAATCATTCGTAAAAATGAATTCTAAAGAACTTCGCTTTTCCATCATCAACTTGGTTCAGGAAACTGAAGACCCGGAAATTCTTCAAAGCATTTATACGATTTTGAAGAAAATCATTGCTCCTGCGCCAGCAGACGTGGCAGCTTATGAACCCGATGGAACGCCCATCACGGAAGATGAACTCGTGAAAAGCATCCTCGAAGGCACTCGTGAGGCTAAAGCCGGAAACAAAATCCCATTCGAGCAACTCAAAGCCGAATTTGGACTCTAATGAACGAGGAAAACCACGACATCGCTTTCACCATCCAAGCTGGGAAAGACCTTCGGAACATCCGTCAGTATTTGACGAGACATGCTTCGGCTTCCGTTGCTCAAAAGGTTATTGGTGGTATTTTCGATGCCATCCAAACTCTCGCCAAGACTCCAACACAGCATCGAGCCGAACCCAAACTCGCCGCTTTCGGCGACTTCCGGGTCATGCTCAAGGGCAAGTACAAAGTCTATTATGAATTCACGGGGCATGATGTCATCGTAGCCCGTATCGTTCATGCAAAACGTGATTTCAAACAGGTACTGAAAACCTTCAAAGGCTGAACTTCATCAGCCCAAAACAAAAGCGCCTTTCCCGACTGCCAGCGAGAAAGGCGCTTTGTTTTTCTGTGAAAAACGTCCTTTCTCAACCCGGTGGGTTGACGACGATGATGATGTTGATAATTGTGGTTAGGTTAGGCATTGTTTGGTGTTTGGTCATTTCCCTTTTCTAAAATAGAAGGATGCTGCTATTGTCAAAATCCAAGTAAATAAACAATCTGCAATCAATTTGACTCCGTCCCAACTTGAGTTTGGCACCTCGCTTCCTCTAAGCCAAAACTGTTTGTAATAGGTCAATGGAAATCCAATTTCGAGATTATATGGTTCTCCATCAACATAATGGTGGAGCGGATTGATTTGAGTTAAAAACGTCAAAAATGAAATCGAGAAGAAAACAAGCATTGAAAGAACTGTACTTCTCAAAATCAATTTGACATATTTCATGGCCTTCTTGGTTTCATATTAAAAACCGAAGTTCAAGGAAAAAGCAATATCACGCCACCACCCCCGCCATCTCTCGCACCTTCCCCGCCACCAAATCCCCCATCTCCGAACACTTCACCGTCTTCTCCGCTTGCAGGTCAGAAGTACCATAACCCGCTTCCAGCACCGATTTCACCGCCTCCCGCACCGTGTTCGCCTCCTCGCCGAGGCCGAGGTGGTCGAGCAGCATGGCGGCGCTGAGGATGGCGGCCAGTGGGTTGGCGATATCCTTGCCAGCGGCCTGCGGATAGCTGCCGTGTATCGGCTCGAAGAGCGCCACTTTTGAGCCGACCGAGGCCGAGGGCAACATGCCGAGCGAACCCGCCAGTACACTGGCCTCGTCGCTGAGGATGTCGCCGAACATGTTCTCCGTCAGCACCACGTCGAAGCTGGTGGGGAACTGGATGATTTGCATGGCGGCGTTGTCCACGTACATCCAATCGAGCTGCACGTCGGGGTACTCGGCGGCACCGAGGTCGAAGACGATTTTTCGCCAGAAGCGGCTGGTTTCCAGCACGTTGGCCTTGTCCACGAGGGTCAATTTGTTGCGGCGCAAACGGGCGTACTCGAAGGCCAGCCGTGCGATGCGTTCGACCTCTATTTTGGTGTAAACGCAGTTGTCAAAGGCGCTGTCCTCGGTCTTGCCTTTTTCGCCGAAATAGATGCCGCCCGTCAGTTCCCGGAAGATGACGAAGTCCACGCCCCGCACTTTTTCCTCCCGCAGCGGCGAGAGGTGCAGCAGGTTCGGATAGACCGTCACCGGACGGATATTGGCGAAGAGGCCGAGGCTTTTGCGCAAGCGCAGCAGGCCCTGTTCTGGCCGCACCTTGGCCGTCGGGTCGTTGTCGAACCGGGGGTGGCCGATGGCACCGAACAGGATGGCGTCGGCGGCCATACAGGTGTCCAAGGTAGCCTGCGGCAATGGGTCCCCGTGCTTGTCAATGGCGATGGCGCCCATGTCAGCGAAGTGGCAATCGAACGAGTGGCCGTAGGTCGTTTCGACGGTTCGGAGCACTTTCAGCGCTTGGTCGGTGACTTCTGGGCCGATGCCGTCGCCGGGTAATATTGCGAGTTGGAAATTCATAGAAATTGAGAAATTAGGAAATTGAGAGGCTGGGTGATTGGGAAGGCACTGCATCGCTCAATTTCCCAATTTCAAATTTCTCAATTTCATCTTTTAGGCTCAGCAGAAAATCAATATCATCGTACCCATTCAGCATACAAACCTTCCTGAACGGGTCAATCTCAAATTGCTCTTCCCGCTCTGTACCAACGATGGCGATGGTCTGGTGCTCCAAGCTCACGATGAACTTGGTCTGCGGGTCGGCTTCGATGGCCGTGAACATTTCATGCAGAAAAGCTGGTGAAACCTGCACGGGCAAGAGGCCATTGTTCAGCGCATTGCCCCGAAAAATATCGGCGAAGAAGCTGCTGACCACGACCTTGAAGCCGTAGTCCGTCAGTGACCAAGCGGCGTGTTCCCGACTGCTGCCGCAACCGAAGTTCTTGCCCGCCACTAGGATTTTTCCGCTGTACGTCGGGTTGTTCAGCACAAAATCGGCCTTGGGACTGCCGTCGGGATGGTAGCGCCAGTCCCGGAATAGGTTGTCTCCAAAACCGTCCCTCGTCGTCGCCTTCAGGAAACGGGCAGGGATGATTTGGTCGGTGTCCACGTCCTCCATGGGGAGAGGGACAGCGGTTGAGATTATGTGGGTGAATTTTTCCATTTTCTTAATAAAATGATGGCTGAGCCAGTATCAAGCTCGTAGATGGCCATTCTCAATTAAAGTTCGATGCAGTTTTTTGTAAACCTCGCTCCAGTTATCTCCATAAGTTCCATAGCTGGCAAACTTATTTCGGTGTCTGTAACAAACTCCTTTTTGAGTTTTATCATCGGACAGAATCTCAAGTTCTCCAAAACCTAAAGATTCATGTTCAATAATTCCTGGTACTTTACATTTGAATTCTAACTGCGTCATATTTGATTTTTTTCGCAATTTACGATTCAAAAGCATTAGAATATCACATCAATTCAAGGAACTTCTGACATCAATTATTTCCCCCGCAATTGCCGCAGCAGCCGCCGTCAACGGACTCGCCAAAATCGTCCTCGCCCCCGGCCCTTGCCTTCCCTCGAAATTTCGATTGCTGGTACTCACGCAATACTCGCCCGCAGGCACTTTGTCCTCGTTCATGCCGAGGCAGGCAGAGCAGCCCGGCTCCCGGAACTCAAAGCCTGCAGCGATGAAAATCTGGTCCAGCCCCTCGGCCTTGGCCTGTGCCTCGACCTGCTTGCTGCCGGGCACTATCATGGCCGTGACGTGCGGGGCCTTTTGTTTGCCCTGCACGAATTTCGCCGCCAGGCGCAAATCCTCGATGCGGCTGTTGGTGCAGGAGCCGATGAAAACATGGTGGATGGGCTTGCCCAGCAGGTTTTCGCCAGCGGCGAAGCCCATATAGCCAAGCGATTTTTCAAAAGACGCTAAGCTGTCGCCGGGAGTGGGGGCGGTTGGGATAGCCTCGTCCACGGGCACGCCCATGCCGGGATTAGTGCCGTAGGTAATCATCGGGGCGATGTCTTCCGCCCGGTAGTGGTATTCCTTGTCGAACACGGCATCGGGGTCGGAATAGAGTTCCCGCCATTTTGCGACAGCGGCCTCAAAAGCTGCGCCCTGTGGGGCGAACTCCCGACCACGGACGTACTCGAAAGTGGTCTCGTCGGGGGCGATAAGGCCGCCACGGGCACCCATTTCAATGCTCATGTTGCAGATGGTCATGCGGGCCTCCATCGAGAGGGAGCGGATGGCTCTGCCGGCGTACTCGACGAAATAGCCCGTACCCCCGGCGGCGCTGAGTTTGGATATGATGTAGAGGATGATGTCCTTGGAAACGACGCCCTCGGCCAGCTCGCCGTCCACCGTGATGCGCATCCGCTTTGGTCGCTTGAGCAGCAGGCATTGCGAAGCCAAAACCTGCTCCACCTGGCTGGTGCCGATGCCAAAGGCGATGGTGCCGAACGCCCCGTGGGTGCTGGTGTGGCTGTCGCCGCAAACGATGGTCATGCCCGGCTGCGTGATGCCCAGTTCCGGCCCGATGACATGGACGATGCCCTGCCAGCGGTGGCCGAGGCCGTAGAGGTCAACGCCGAACTCGTTGCAGTTTTCCGTGAGCTTTTCCACCTGAAAACGGCCAAGCGGGTCGGCAATGGGCAAGTGCTGGTTCAGCGTCGGCACGTTGTGGTCGGCAGTGGCAACGGTTTTGCCCGTGCGGAAAACGGGGATGTTGCGCTGGCGCAAACCATCGAACGCCTGTGGGCTGGTCACTTCGTGAATGAAGTGGCGGTCAATGTACAGGACATCCTGCCCGCCCTCGACGGGCTTGACGATGTGGGCGTCCCAGATTTTATCGAAAAGAGTTTTGCTCATTCAATAGATTGGTTCAAATTTTCCAAGTCCTTGATTGGCTTGGTTTCCGTCAGCATTTGCATCTCTGCATTTGCTACTTTCATCAACTTTTCCGTCCGTTCGTCCTTGCTTTTTCCTTCTTCAAGGAGCATCCCGTTGATGGCTTCAAGGTTGCTCAATACCACCAGTTCCAATTTTGAGGCATGGTCTCGCAGGTTACCTTTTTTGTCTGGGTTGGCTGCTTTCCATTCTTTTGCGGTCATTCCGAACACCACGAGGTTCAACAAATCCGCCTCGCTGGCTTGGTAAAACGCCTCTTGTCGGGTGTTGCGTAGCATAGCTGGCACCAAATATTCCCTCACAGAATTGGTCTGGATAAGAAAATTCGCTTTCGAGATAATCCGCTGAACATCGAAGGCAGGGTTCAACTGCGCAATCATTTTCACATAACCGTCAATAAATTTCAAGTAAAAATTGACGTTCATCCAGTTGGCAAAATGGAGTGCAATGTAAAGGTGGCCGAAAGTACCACCATAACGCCCAGCCCTTGCCTCTAAGCCAATGGCGTTTGTATTTTCTATCCACTCTTTTGCGGAAAGCATAAAATCGTTGGAGCCTGATTCCATTCTAATTATATCGAATCCGGTATAATTAAAATTGGCATTGAATTCCTTTTCCCAAGCTCCCAGAAAATCAACAGTTGACCTCGCCCGAAGCCAGTTTCGCACCAACTCTCCCGCATGTTGCTCAGACCTGTACCTTGCAATATCGGTAATGCTTACAAAATAGTCGCTGTTCCTTGTTTGAAGGACTATCTCGGTTCCTTCGATTAAGAGTGTTTGGTGTTTAGACATTTCGCTCGAATTGATAAGTTTAAAAAAATGGAGCGTAAATCTAAACGAACTATCCTACTCTACACCGCCACCGCCTCCCGCACCGGACTCAAAATCTCCATCAAATCCTCGTCCCCCACTTCTTTCTTACTATCCGCAACTTGCAGGAAAGTAACATAAACCGCATCCAGTTCATCCTTCGTCAAATTGACGCCGAGGCACTTCGCACGGTAGGCCAGCGCCGCCCGACCGCTGCGGGCGGTGAGCACTATTTTCGAGTGGTCAACGCCGACTTCCAGCGGGTCAATGATTTCGTAGGTCTCCCGTTTTTTGATGACGCCGTCCTGGTGGATGCCGCTGCTGTGGGCAAAGGCATTCGCACCGACAATGGCCTTGTTCGGCTGCACGACGACGCCCATTTTCTCCGAAACCAATTGGCTAATGGGGTTCAGCAGCCGGGTGTTGATGCCCGTGGTGAAGCCGAGGTCGGGGTGCTGTCGCAAAATCATGACGACCTCCTCCAGCGAGGTATTGCCCGCCCGCTCGCCGATGCCGTTGATGGTACATTCAATCTGGCGAGCACCACCGATGACGCCGCTGATGGAATTGGCGGTGGCCAAACCTAGGTCGTTGTGGCAGTGCGTGGCCAAGATGGCCTTCTCGATGCCCCGCACGTTTTCGTAGAGGTACTTGATTTTTGCGCCGTACTGTTCCGGCAGACAATAGCCCGTGGTGTCGGGGATGTTGAGCACGGTAGCCCCGGCCTTGATGGCGGCTTCGAGCACCCTTGCGAGGAACTCGTTGTCGGCACGACCAGCGTCCTCGGCATAGAATTCCACGTCCTCGACAAACGATTTGGCGTATTTGACCGCAGCGGCGGCACGATAAAGTATATCCTCCGGCGTGGTCTGCAGCTTGTAGCGGATATGCATTTCCGAAACGCCGATGCCCGTGTGGATGCGAGGCCGCACGGCACCTTCCAGTGACTCGGCGGCGGTCTTGATGTCTTTTTCGATGGCCCGGCTCAGTCCACAGACCGTCGGGCGGCGCACGGCGTTGGCCACGAGGCGCACGGCCTCGAAATCGCCGGGACTGCTGATGGGGAAGCCCGCCTCTATGACGTCCACGCCCAATTCTTCGAGCGCACGGGCGATTTCGATTTTCTGTGCCGTGTTCAGCTTACAGCCGGGCACTTGCTCGCCGTCGCGGAGCGTGGTGTCGAATATTTGGATTTGGTTTGTCATTGCTTGATTGTTTGATTGCTGAATTGTTGTGGGCGCCGTGCTTGCAACAATCAAGCAATCAAACAATCCCAACAATTCTCATCTTTGAGTTTTCAAAAGTAGCCCTACCCTACCCTGCTGGGGAAATCAAGTTTTTGGCGTTCTCCTATTTTAAACTTGCTTGGATTTTGACTTATTCAACTGATATTCAAATGCTTAGCAGTGTTTTTTCTACGATGACAAAAACGCCGTTTAGCCCCTGGAACCCACAGACGCACATTTCTATGAACTTCAAAAACCATTGAATCAACCAAACCACTTCCCCGTTTAGGTTCCCCTTTAGGGGTCAGGGGCTAACACATGGCCAAACAGCGCACCGACGACCTAGTCCAGCTCATCCGCACCCTGACGCAGGGCGAGAAGCGGCAATTCCGGCTGTTTGCGAAGCGCAACTCGTCTTCGGAGGACCTGCTGTTCTTGCAGTTGTTTGATGTGTTGGATAAAAAAGGTGAGTACGACGAGGCGGCCATTTTGAAGAAAATACCTTCAGTAAAAAAGGAGCAATTGCCCAACCTCAAGGCACATCTCTACGGGCAATTGCTGACCAGCCTGCGGCTGCTGGGGCGTGGGCGTAATGAGGATATTTTGCTGCGTGAAAACATTGACTACGCCCATGTACTGTACGACAAGGGCCTGTACCGTCAAGCGCTGGATTTATTGGCAAAAAACAAGGAAAAAGCCCTCGCCGGGGAGTTCAAATCGCTGGCGCTGGAGATGCTGGAATTTGAAAAACTCATTGAGGGTCAATACATTACGAGGAGCATCGAGGGGCGGGCACAGGAGCTTTCGGAGCAGACCTTAGCCATCAGCCGAGCGCTGACGCAGACGCACGAGTTCTCCAACCTGGCGCTACAGATGTACGGGATGTACCTGAAATTCGGCTTCGTGCGCAACGAGCGGGACTACTATTTCGTGAAGGAGTTTTTCAGCGCCCGTTTGCCGCAGGCGAAGTTCGAGGAACTGGATTTCACGGGCAAGGTCTATTTCTGCCAGGCCCATGTCTGGCTGCACCATATCTGTCAGGAGTTTGCGCCCTGCTACCGCTATGCCCAGCGCTGGGTGGACCTTTTTTCGGAAAATACGGCAATGAAGCAACTGCACCCGGTTTTCTACCTGAAAGGGCTGCACAACCTGCTTTCCACCCTGTTCAACAGCCTGCACGACGAACGCTTCGAAGTGGGCCTGCGGCAACTGGAGCTATTTCCCATGCAGGTGGATTTCAGCCAAAACCGCAACGTGGAAGGGCTTTACCACCTCTATCGCAACATCCACCAAATCAACGCTTTTTACCTGAACGGTGACTATTCGGAGGGCGTGAAAATCATCCCCAGCCTCTCCGAACTCCTCGAAACCAACCCTTTTAACTGGGACGCCAACCGCATCCTCGTCTTCCACTACCGCATTGCTTGCCTCTACTTCGGCAATGGCGATTTTGGACACGCCATTGATTTTTTGAACAAAATCATCAACCAAAAAACGATTGACTACCGGGCTGATATTCAGTGCTTTGCGAGGATTTTGAACCTCATCGCCCATTTTGAATTGGGCAACACGGACTTGGTGGAATACCAAGTGAAGTCCGTTTACCGCTTCCTGCTCCACATCGAGGATTTGCAAGAGGTGCAGCGGGAGATTTTCCAGTTTCTTCGGAAAATGCCGAACATCCGCCCCAATGCCCTGGCCCACGAGTTCCGGCAACTGCACGAGCGGCTGCTGCCCTTGCAAAACGACCCCTACGAGCGGCGGCCTTTCCTCTACCTCGACATCATTTCATGGCTGGAATCGAAGCTGATGGGATGGCCCGTGAAAGAAATAATTCAGCAGAAGAGTAAAAACAGGCAAAAGCGTTAAATGCAGACTATATCTGCCTCAGGGTTCGAGCGTTGCAAAATTTTCTTATAGCTTAGCGCGCATTGTTTTCAAACACAGCCCGTACATGAGACGCATTCTTGCCTTAACCTTTATGATTTCTGTACTCGCATCCTGTACCAAGGATTTCGAGGAAATCAATCGCAACCCGTTCTCCCCCACCCAGACGGACATCGGCCCGCTTTTCAACACCGTCGTTGAATCATTGCGGATGGGTTGGAACGAACAGTTCTACCTCCACAACGAGACGCTTTACGGCATCACGCAGTTGGGCGTCGAAACGGGCCTCGGCTTCGAGAACGTGACCATCGGCACGGAGGATGTCTGGGGCAAATACTACAAGGCCCTCGCCCATGTGCGCGAAATAGAGCGGCGGCTGGATGGGATGGACATTGAGCCGGAGGCGCTGAACAACGTGCGGGCGCAGCTCAAGGTGCTGCTGGCCTACAAGACCTTCCGCCTCACCGACCTGTTTGGCGACATGCCCTACTCGGAGGCGGGGCGGGGCTTCGAGAGCCTCGACTTTGCCCGCCCCAAGTTCGACGACCAGGAGAGCATCTACAAGCACCAGTTGGAGGAACTGAAATGGGTCGAGGACAATATCAACACCTTCCCGAACCCCACCACGGCGGCAGGCACGGCCTATCTTTCCTTCGGAAATTTCGATACCTTCTTCGGCGGTGATATGATGCGCTGGCGCAAGTTCGCCAACTCGCTCCGCCTCCGCCACGCCATGCGCATGGTGGAGAAAGACCCCGCCTATGCCGGCCCCATCATAAAGGACATCATCGAAAACAACCTGCCCGTGATTAGGCCGGGCGAAGAAGTGAGCATGCGGCCGCGCCAGCAGGGATGGGTGAACGACGACGTGGGCACCACGTTTTCGGAACATAAAAAGCTGCGCATGGGCACCAATATCTGGCACCAGCTTTCCACCAACGACAACAAGGACGGCAGCGGCATATTCGACCCGCGGGCGCGCATATTTTTTGAGACGAACAACGCCAACGAATGGGTGCCCTACCCACAATTGCCCGATGCCAGCACTCCCACCGAGGGCGGCATACCGTACGAGCGCCACCGCGATTTCAACTATGCCATCAAGGGCATTGACTGCCTCTACTCCCCGTTCAACTACTACCTCATACGCGACCCCCAAGACGTGCCGGAAATCATCCTGACGGCAGCAGAAGTGCTGTTCCTAAAGGCCGAAGCCCACTTGCGGGGGCTGGGCGTGGCGGCTAACACTTCCAACGCCGAAATCGCCTATTCCGACGGCTTGGTGGCTTCCTTCAAGTTCTGGCAGGGCATCGTCACCGGTTCTGAAATCTGGGTCAACAAGCCGCCCATCCTCTCCGAGGGCGAACTGTTCGCCGCGACAAACCACCCAAGCCTCAGCATCTTCACCAGTACCAACAAGCTGCAATCCATCTACACGCAGCTTTGGCTCGATGCCTTCCGGCAACCTTGGGAGGCCTATGCCCTCTGGCGGCGCACCGGTGCGACCCCGCGGGAAGGCGACCCGCCAACGCATTACCGCTTTTCCTACCCGCCCTCCGAGGCCACCAACAACCCTGAAAGCTGGGCCCAACAGGTGGGCAAGATGGGCGAGGATTCGCCGGAAGTAAAGGTGTGGTGGATGAAGTAGGTTTAGTTTGATGGGTTTGATTTGTTTGAGGAGTTTGATTTGATGCATATCAAACCCATCAAACAAATCAAACACTTGAAACTCCTCAAACCCACCAAACACTTATCAATCGTTATCAACTAAAAAGAACATCGCATGAAAAAAACAGCTTTACACTTCATCTTTTTGCTGGTCGCAAATTGGGCGAACGCCCAATCGAACCAGTACCTACACTTCGACAAAGTGGACGACTTCGTGGAGGTGCCGAACGCCTCCTCCCTCATTGCCAATTCCAATCAGATAAGCATGACGGGCTGGTTCTACCACGATGAACTCAGCTACGGGCAGGGCTTGATGAGCTTCCGGGGCGGAGGCTCCGGCACGGGCGAGATGTACCTCATCCAATTGAACAACGGCACGATGGAGTGCCGCCTCATCACCACGGCGGGCTTCCATGAGGTGGTTGCTCCGCAATTCACCATCGTACCGCAGACCTGGCAGCATATTGCATGGGTCTATGACGGCAGTATGGTGAGGCTGTTCGTCAACGGCACACAAATAGGCACCAAGGCCGCCACTGGCACCATCACGAGCACCAACCGGCCTTTTACCATCGGTAAATGCGTATTGGGCGGCTTCAACTTCGTCCTCGGTGGCCGTGCCGACGAGGTTTCGCTCTGGAACAAAGCCCTCACCGCCCAAGAGATTCAGGACATGATGGCCAACGAGCTGAACGGCGACGAGGCTGGCCTGCAACTTTATTATAAGTTCAACCAAGGTGTGCCGGAGGGCGACAACACCTCCATTTCAAAGCTGATTGACGACACTGGCAATATTGACGGCGACCTGCTCAACTTCGGCCTGACGGGCAGCACCTCCAATTTCGGTGGCACGCTCGACGTGAGCTTTCAGGCAATCAGCTTCCCGGCAATCGGCACCAAGTTGGTCACCGACGCACCTTTCCAACTCAATGCCACGGCCAGCTCCGGCCTTCCCGTGAGCTATTCTATCGTTTCAGGCCCGGCCACGGTCAATGGCAATACCGTCACCCTGGCAGGGCAGGTGGGCACGGTAACAGTGAAGGCCAGCCAGGCAGGCGACGGCACCTTTGACCCCGCCGACGACGTAACCGTCAGCTTCGAGGTGGTGGACCCGAACACCTTCGTGCCGAACATCGAGGCGCGCAACCCACTCGCGGGGGATGTCTTTGTCCCAAGCCTCGGTCCCATCCAACTGGCGGCCATCTCCGACATTGGCCTGTCCGACCTGTTCTCCGTGTCAAGCCTCCACTTCGAGGTGAACGGCGACATGGTACAGGCCAAGGACTGGGGCAACAAGCACTACACCGGCTGGTGGACACCGCCCGCCTACGGTAGCTACACGCTCAAAATCGTTTCCACCAACAATTACGGCGCTGCCGCAACGCAGACCGTCAACATCAACATCACCGACCAAGTCGAGGACATGAGCGTGGCCGCTTTTGAGGATGTTTGGGCCGACATCAACCACGGCCAAGTGACGGTGGAAGCCGAACTACCGAGCTTCGTGGGCGCTTTCAACGACATCTCCTCAAGCCTCGCCATAGGCTGCCCAACGGGCGGTTGCGATGAATGGGACCGCATTTCGAGCATTGACGTGAAGGGGCACAACGGCAAATGGTACGAGATTATCCGCTACATCACGCCCTATGGCGTGGCCTGCTCGCACCAGATGGATGCCACCGATTTCATGTCGCTGTTGCAGGGCAAAGTGACCTTCCGGGTCAACCTCGGCACCCTCGGCAACGGCTTCCTCTATTCGCTGCTCCTCGACTATACGGCTGGCCAACCAGCGCACCCCTACAGCACCGTCACCGAGGTTTGGCACGAGACCTACGACTTCGGAAACATGGCCAACCTCCAGCCTGTGCCGGAGGTGAACATCCCCATTGCCGAAGGCACAAAAGCTGCCAAACTGAAGTTGGTTTCAACGGGCCACGGCTGGGGCGACAACAACACAGACAATGCCGCCGAGTTCCACGAAGACACCCACCACATCTGGGTGGACGGCCAGCAGACTTTTGAGCAGCACAACTACCAAGCCTGCAACCCGAACCCTGATGGCTGCTCGCCACAGAACGGCACTTGGTATTTTGCCCGCGCAGGTTGGTGCCCCGGCTCCATCGCCCCTTGGTTCGACTATGACATGACGCCTTATGCTTCGCAAAGCAGCGTGGACATGAAATATGTGTTCGATGAGGACTATGTTGACCTTTGCCACCCCAGCAACCCGAACTGCGTCAGCGGCGTCACCTGCCCCAACTGCAACGACGGGTACAACCCTCACCTCATCGTGGCCAGCTACCTCATCAGCACGGGCGACGCACCGCTCGGCGAGGTGGACACGGACGCCTCAGAGGTAGCCAACCAGCTTGCTTTCAGTGTGTTCCCGAACCCGGCCTCCGGCCTTGTGAACATTGGCTTTGGTGCTGCCGCAACGGACGTACAGCTCCGCCTCACCAACGGCATGGGGCAAACGGTGCTGTCGCAAAAAATGGAAGGAAGCACGACCAGTACCAGTTTGCAGGTCGGCCATTTGCCCAAAGGCATTTATATGCTGGAAGTCAAGACGGCGGACGGCATGGGGACGCAGAAATTGGTGGTGGAGTAATTTGGTTAAGGGTTTAGCTGCGGTCTCGGGCAGCTCTGTTAGAGCTTCGAAGCTCTAATGGAGCTGTCCGAGACCGCAGCTAAACCCTTAACGTATTGATGTTTTGGTTATCATTTTAGAGTAAAAAACACAGGTCAAACGATGAACCTCTACAAGCTTTCAGCCCTTTTTATCACGCTATTTTTCATGGGCAATCTCATGGCGCAGCGTCAAGTTTCCGGCACGGTGACGGATGCTGCCACAGGCGAGCCGATGATTGGCGTGACCGTTTTTTTGAAGTCAGCCCCTGGCATTGGGACTACCACCGAGTTGGACGGCAGTTTCCAACTTTCTTTGCCTGATGTTGATGATAACATATTGGTTATCAGCTTTTTAGGATACAAAGAGCAAGAGGTTGCCGTAGGCACAAACAGCAAGTTTGACGTGCAAATGGAGGCCGATGCGCAGCAATTGGGCGAGGTGGTGGTGACGGCGCTCGGCATCAAGCGGCAGAAGCGGGAACTGGGCTACTCCACCGAGTCGGTCAGTGGCAACGACGTCGTACTGGCCACGGCCCCGAACTTGGTCAGTTCGCTGAGCGGCAAATCGGCGGGCGTCCAAATCACCTCGCCGAACGGTGTGGAGGGTGGCACGACGCGCATCGTCATACGCGGCAACAACAATATCAGCGCCAACAATGAGCCATTGATTGTGGTGGACGGCGTGCCCATCGAGAACGCTCCGGGCATGACCGATGTCGGGCGGGGCGTGGATTGGGGCTCGGCCATCAACAACATCAACCCCAACGACATCGAGGATATCAACATCTTGAAAGGCCCGACAGCCTCGGCGCTTTACGGTTCCCGCGGCGCCAACGGCGTGGTGCTCATCACCACCAAGCGTGGCCGCCAACAGCCGGGCATCGGCATCAACTACGTGGTGACGCACAAGGTCATCCAGCCCTTCCGCTACCGCGACGTGCAGAACGTTTTCGGGGCGGGCGGCCCCATCAGCCTCAACGAACCGACCCTGCCGACCAATGCCGACGGCACTTATATTTACCCGGTAAACGTCCATACCGAGGACGGGCCTTACGGCAAGCCCACCACCACACAGTTCGGCTACTATTCCACGGGCGCTTCGTGGGGGCCGCGCATGGAGGGGCAGCAGGTGCTTTGGTGGGACGGCGTCATGCGGAGCTTCGACCCGCAGCCGGACAACCTGAAACTGTTTTTCAACGATGGAAACACCACGACGCACAACCTCTCGTTTTCGGGCGGCAGCAAGGCGGGCACCATGCGCGTGTCGCTCACCCGCACCGACCACGACGCCATTGTGCCGAACAGCAAGTTCAATCAAACGACCGTCAATATCGGCTCCCGCTTAGACATTTCTCAGAAGCTCCATGCCGATATTTCGCTCTCCTACATCAACTACAACCGCCTGAACAGCCCCACCCTCGGCGACGACAACAACGGCAGTTTCGGCAAGGGCATACTCTACTCGTGGCCGCGCAGCTACAAGGGGATTGAGAAGGAAATTGACATATTGCCGGATGGCACCAGGAATGATTACGGCGGCAACTACCCCTTCACTTTTGCCCCGCCGCACCTTTGGTGGAACACCTACAAAAACAATACGGAACTGAAGCGGAACAAGCTCATCGGGGCGCTCGGCCTGACTTTCGACGTGACGGACTGGCTGAACCTGACGGGCAAAATCGGCACTGATTTCAACCTCGACCAGTTCGAGACTCGCAACCAGCCGACGGACAGGCTCGGCGTGCTCAACGGCTTCTATTCCAATGAGTTAGGGAAAGATGTGGTGCTGAACAACGAGTTCCTTATCACCGCCTACAAGGACAAAATCCGTGGTACCGACCTCGATGTTCGCTTCTCGGTGGGCGGAACGAGTTGGAAGCGCGACCGCTACGGCTTGCGCGGCAACAGTGGCCGCTGGGTGAACCCTTGGCTCTTCAATTTCGGCAACTACGACGATATACAGACCGGGCCGACCCTTTCGGAGTTCCGCTTTGAGAAGGCCATCAATTCGCTGTACAGCTTCGTGAACCTGGGCTACCGCGACTACCTGTTCTTGGAAGTAACGGGGCGCAACGACTGGACTTCGTCCTTGCCGAAGGGCAGCAATTCCTATTTCTATCCGTCCGCTTCGCTGAGCTTTATCGCTACGGAGGCATTTGATTTGAGCAAAATCAATTGGTTGAGCTTCCTCAAATTGCGGGGCGCTTACGCGCAAACGGCGACCGATACCGACCCCTATCAAGTGGATTTTGTTTACACGACGGGCACATTTGGCGGCAGCCAAACGGCCAGTCTGCCCACCACCATCCCGCCCATTGGACTCAAGCCACAGCAGGCGAATTCTTATGAAATGGGCACCACCATTGGTCTTTTCAATGACCGGGTGAACCTGGACATGACCTATTACTATATCCGCTCGTTTGACCAGATTTTGAACTCGCCGCTGCCTTCATCTTCGGGTGCCAACCAAATCCGCATCAATACGGGCAAGCTCGAAAACAAAGGCATCGAGGCTATCATGAACGTGACTTTGATGGAACGGAAGGGCTTTTTCTGGCAAACGGGCCTCAACTTCGCCCGCAACCGCAACTACGTGGTGAGCCTCGGTGACGGCGCTAAAATCCTTGAATTGGCCAATATCTGGGGACTGAACGGCCCTTCCATCGCCGTGCGGGAAGGTGAGCAATACGGCACTATCGTCGGCTATGATTACGTCTATCACGAGGGCACGGGCAAGCCCATCCTCAACGACGACGGCACGCTGTACCAGATTTCGGAGAGCAGGGTGCCGCTCGGCAATGCCTCACCCAAGTTCACGGGCGGCTGGACGATGCGGCTTGGTTACAAAGGATTAACGCTAAGCACTTTAGTAGATACTAAATGGGGCGGAGACATCTATGCCGGCTCCTACATCATCGGCCTGCAAACGGGCCAAAGCCCCGAAACGCTCAAAGAACGCCTCTACGAAGAGGGCCTGCCCTTCACTGACCCCAGCGGCAAAACGAGCAATATCGGCGTAGTGCTCGACGGCGTCTATGCCGATGGCACGGTGAACGATAAAACAGTGCATTATTATTTCAAATACATTGGCAACACGGGCGGCTGGGGGCGCTACATCACCACGCCGGGCATCATGGAGAATACTTGGGTAAAAATGCGGGAAATCGTGCTGGCCTACCAGGTACCGGAGAAGCTGCGGAAAAAGACCAAGGTCTTCCAAGACCTGACCATTTCGCTGACGGGCCGTGACTTGTTCTATATCTACACCTCCCTGCCCGACCGCATCAACCCGGAAGGCTCGAATGGGGCAGGCAATGCGCAGGGCTTGGAATGGGCGTCCTTCCCCAGCACAAGGAGCTTTGCGATTGGGGTGAATGCGTCATTTTGACAATTATTGCGCTCTAAAAAACATCATCCCAGCTGCCGACGGCAGCTGGGATGATGTTTTTTAGGTTGCGAAGGTTTTGCTCCGCAAAACCTTCGCAACCTAATTATAAAAGTACGGTACTTACCTACTTACCATCCTTATGCTTTCCTCCATTGCCTGAATCCTAGGCCGGTATTTCTCCATGATTTCGTTGAAAATATCGGGGTGCTGGTCAACGATGGCCTGGCGGACGAGGTCTCGGAGCATTTTGTCCTTGCGGTAATCCTCCAGTTCCAGCGGCTTCTTGGCTGATTTTTCCTTTTTCTCCAGAATGACCTTTGCGTATGGATTGTCGCGCAAACTCGCGATTGCCTGGGCAGTCACTTCTGGCTGTTCGGTGGTTAAGACCTTTATTTGGTCATTGATGCGCTGGGCAGTCTCCTCCCGCAGGGTTTCCAATTCGCGTTGCAGGGTTTCCACTACCCTACCCTTCTCATTGGCGGTGGCCTGGCGTTTCATTTCCTCTTCCTTCGGGTCGGTATAACCATTGCGGAGCGCATTCAGGAAAAAGCCTGGAATGCTCGATTTGATTTGATTGCTGGCTTTGGCACGGCGCGTGACGCGAAGCGCGGCATCCATTTGTTCCTCTGAATATTGGCCGAGCAGGTCCATGAAAACAGAAGGCGTGACGCCCAGTTTTTGCACCACCTCCTCATGGAACTTCTCAAAAAGCAAGTCTTTTTTGGTCTTTACCAGCACGTCGGGCGACTCTTGCACTTCCTTCTGTGAGGGAAATGGGATTTCCATCGTGCGCTCCATGCTGGCGCGCATATGTGGCACTTCGCTGTCGGGCTTGCGGTGGAAAAGGAAGCGCAGACTGACCACCCGTTTGCCTTCCTTCAGCTTCTCCACGTCCCGAACCTGTATGTCCGTGTGGTCGTTGATTTCCTTGATGGCGGGCTTGATGACCCACCTGAAAAAGTCGGGAAAACGGGGATATTCCTTCGAAATCTCGAACATCCGCTTGATTTCTTCGATGTCAATGGTGCGCTCGCCAATGCTCTCGTACTGCTTCAGCAACTCGTAAACCCGAATGGGGTATGCGCCGAGCTTCACCACGTTCCGCAGGTCGTAGGCCGTGAAATTGCGTTGCAATTGAAGGAAAAACGGCTTCATTTCCTGCTCGATGGTCACATCAATATACTCTTGGTTTTCGCTGGCCGAGCCTTCCTGTCCGTCCTTCATGTAGTCAATCTTGCGAAGGATGTGGTACTGCACCTCACGGGCCGTCCCCTCCTTCTCGTAACTGACGTAGAACGACTTGCTCATAATGCTCTTGGCCGCCTCCCGCAGCAGGTTGTAGCTCTGGTTCGATTTGAGGTTGAACGCCTTGATGACATCGCGGTACCATACGCGATAGACTTGGAAATCGTCGTCGTCGCGCTTGATTTGCGAAAGGATGCTGAGGAAAAACCGCGTCTCCCAAATGTCGAAGCGGTAGCGCGATTCGATGAGTTGGTTGGCCTTCTTTATGACGACAATGCCGCCCGTCTTGCGTCTTTTCTTTGCCATGGTCAGTATCAGTAAGCTGTCAAAATGTGAGAGATTTGGGAACGAACCTCCAAATGTGAGGGATTTGGGAAGATTTGCTTGCTGCTTCCAGTTTTGATTGCTCCGCAAAACACAATTGAATCCCATTTTTCTCACAAGAAGACCCAAATATCTCACATCTTCCCAATTATCTCACCATTTTCCCTAAAAATCTCACATTTGTTCCCAATTTGCTCGCTGATGCTCCCAATTCTCTCACTTCATATACCCATTTTTCTCACCTATCGTCCCAAGTTTCTCACCTTTGTAGTTGTAAAAGTTTGATTATCAATTGATTGCAGCGTCATAAAAAGATAAAACAACGCGTAAAAAAAGAAACACCAACAAAAGCATTTGCTTTTGTTGGTGTTGATGTATTCTAATTCTAAAATCTTTGAAATCTTGCTGCTTCGCAGCATTTAAACTTTCACGCTAAACCCAGATCGCGTTCAATCAGCATCTCGACATAGTGCATGATGTCTGAATCTTGCTCGATTGCCTTGATTTTGAGCTTTTTATGCGTCGCTGGGTGGATGTCAACAGAGAGGCGCACTTTTTTAACGGGGCCTTCTTCCACTTCACGGTTGCGTTTTGAGGGCGAAGGTGGAGGGATTTGGGAAGTTTTTTTCGGAAGTGCTGCTGCCTTTGGGGCTATTTCAGCCTTTTTTGGGGCATCTTCCTTTGCAACGGGCTGTTTTGCGGGAGCAACAGTCTTTGCGTCGTGAATCTGCTTTACAGCGCTCTCAATGTCATCCACAGAGAACTGCTTAGGTTGAACATCCAGTGTTTGCTTGATATTGAAGGTCTTTTTTGCCATTTGCTGCTGTTTTTGTGAGAGATTTGGGAATAGCCACTACTCCCAAATCTCTCCATGTTCCCATTTTTCTAACCTTTCGCTTTTGCGACTTTCTTGATGACTTTTTCAATTTCTTTCGCCAACGCCTCCATTTCGGCCTTTGCGCTTTTGTCCTTCAGCTCTGCAACGCTTAGGCCCTGCACCGTCGCTTCCTTGTAGGCTACCCTGGCTGACACCTTGGCGTCGAGCAGTTTCACCCCCATCTCCCGAATGGTATCGGCAATTTCCCGGTCGAGGTTTACCCGCTCATTGTACTTGTTCAGCACCACGCAAAGTTCGACAGTGCCACCCATCGCCTGCTTGGTAATCTGCGCCTCGTTGTACCTTTTCAGGAAAGTATCGAGGGCCCAAACGTCGGTGGCGCTGGCCAAAATCGGCGTCAAAACGAGGTCGCTCATGATGATGATGCGGGTGGTCAACTCCGTCAATGCAGGCGTTCCGTCAATGATGACGAGGTCGTATTTCTTGCCCAGCTTGTTTAAAATCTGGTCGGAAATCGTGTCGGGGTTGATGATGAAAACAGGGACTTCTGGAAGGTTTTCCACCTCGATGGAAGACCTCACGCCCGACCATTTCATGGAGGTTTGTTGCTCAATATCGGTATCGGCTAAGCAAAGGTTGTAGCCTTTTTTAGCCAAGATGACAGCGAGGTTTTGCGCCAGAGTACTCTTCCCTACCCCACCCTTCAAATTCGTTACGGAAATAATCATGTGTCAGTCGTGATTGTTCAAGTTGTTGATAATCAGTAGATAGTATTTAAGTAAATAAGTATGGTAAGTAAATAAAATCAGGACTTCACAAGTGCGGCTGGATTTATTGCTTACTTACGGTAAGTATTTACTCATCTACTTAAACTGGAATGATGATGCAAAATTAATATTACTTATGTAAGTACCAAAATTAAGTAAGTAAATAATTTTGGTACGCATAGTGAGTAGGTGAGTAAATGAGGCTGGTACGTTTATACTTATCTAAGTCGCAATGGTTTAAAAAGTATGGTGAGTAGATAAGTATAAAAAGTATTTAAGTATAAGATTGCTTTTGGCTTTGAACCTTGTTTGCCTTTCATGGTCGGATGCCCCCGACTTTCCCTCGTAAAAGGGATTTGTCCTTATCACGAAAAATGAGTTATTTACCCAACCAAGTGGTTGGGTAAGTAGATAAGTACAGTACGTTCATAAGTAAATAATTTGCTCGACTCAATTCACTTGCCATATCGCCAACTCCAAACTTTTCCCTTTTTTTGCCTCCAAAAGAATAGGGTAGGGGAACCTCCCAATTTCCTCCACCTTGCCAAACCCACGTCCATGAAAAACAAAGTGCTGAAAGTCCACCCCAACGACAATATCATCGTAGCGCTGCAAGACCTGCCAGCGGGCGAGATGATTGGCCAGAACGGCCACGCCATCCAATTGCTGGAAGCCATCCCGACCAAGCACAAATTTGCCGAGTATGATTTTGCCGAAGGCGACGAAATCACTATGTATGGCGTGCGCATCGGGCGGGCGATACGGCCCATCCCTGCGGGTACGCGCATCAGTCGGGAGAACGTGGCCCATGACTCGGAGGAGTACCAGGTTGGGGAACGCAAGACGGACTGGCCAGTGCCCGACGCCTCGAAGTTTGCGAAGCGTACCTTCATGGGCTACCACCGTACCGATGGCAAGGTCGGTACCCGCAATTACTGGTTGGTCATCCCGCTTGTTTTCTGCGAGAACCGCAATATCGAGGTCGTGCGGGACGCCATGCTGGAACCGCTGGGCTACCTGACGGGCCGCAATTTCTCGGTGGACGTTGCGAAGCTCATCCAACTGCACGGAAGTGGGGTAGGGGAGGGCGAACTGTTAGCGGCGGACATCGTGCGGGACGCCACGGAGGTGCAGCGCAACCGCCTCTTCCCCAACGTGGACGGCATCAAGTTCCTCACCCACGACGGCGGCTGCGGCGGTACACAACAAGACGCCCAAGCCCTTTGCCGACTGCTGGCTGGGTACATCCTGAACTCAAACGTGGCCGGGGCGACCGTCCTCTCCTTGGGCTGCCAACATGCCCAGATTGACCTCCTGAAAGAAAGCCTTAACCTGTTTGACCCGAACCACGGCAAGCCTGTTTTCTATCTGGAGCAACAAAAAAGCCGCTCTGAACGCGATTTGATTGCCGACGCAGTGCGGCACACCTTCGTCGGGCTGGTGCGGGCAAATCGGCTGGAAAGGCGTCCAGCGCCCCTCTCGAAGCTCGTCGTGGGGCTGGAATGTGGCGGTTCGGACGGGTTCAGTGGCATTTCCGCCAACCCGGCACTTGGCCACGCCTCCGATTTGTTGGCCGTGCTGGGCGGTACGTCCATCCTCAGCGAGTTCCCGGAACTGAACGCCGTGGAGCAGAACCTGATTGACCGATGTGTGACGGAGGAGAACGCCGAAAAATTTGCGAAGCTGATGCGCAGCTACTCGCAACGGGCGCAGGAGGTCGGCTCCGGTTTCGACATGAACCCCTCGCCGGGGAATATCCGGGACGGCCTCATCACCGACGCCATGAAATCGGCAGGTGCGGCCAAAAAAGGCGGCAATTCTCCCGTGACCGACGTGCTGGACTACACAGAACAGGCCACCAAGCCCGGCCTCGCATTGCTCTGCACCCCCGGCAACGACGTGGAGAGCACCACGGCAGAAGTGGCAAGCGGCGCCAATTTGGTCGTGTTCACCACGGGCCTCGGCACACCGACTGGCAACCCCATTGCGCCCGTGATAAAAATGGCGACAAACACCGGCCTTGCCCGCCGCATGAGCGATATTATTGACATTGATGCCGGGACGGTCATCTCCGGGGAGGACAGCATTGAAACCAAAGGCGAAAAACTGCTGGAACTGATGATTCGGGTGGCGAGCGGCGAGGCGTTGACGCATTCGGAGCGGCTGGGACAGGATGATTTTATTCCTTGGAAACGGGGGGTGTCGTTGTAACACTGAAAAGTTTGCTGGGTAATCACTTAGCTTTTTGGTGTTGGGCGTATCATTAGGCATAAATCTCAAAATCTTGAAGCTACTCATTGTAATTAAACTATCTATACCATGGTCTTTGGGATGTTTGACTTCTTGACTGTTATAGTGGTAGTTGTGCTGAATATTTTTTATTTCCAAAATAAAAAGTTTGAAACAACCCTCGGTTGCGGGTTTGTATTTTTGGTATTTGGTATTTTACTCCCTGCGCTCTCCATTGATATTGAAGAACGTAGGGAAACGAAAGATTGGAAAGAAGGTGAGATACATGATAACTTCGAATTATTGTATCTGTTCCTGAAATTTCCCATTTATTGGGGCATGGGGATAATCCAATCAATCATTTTTCATTACTGGAAGAATAAGAAAGGCGTATGAACACAAGGTGACTGGATTTCTGACGAGTGTTTTTCGAACGATTAATTCCCCAAACCCCATTGAATCCACTGGGATTGGCGGCAAAAAAATCCCTTTCTTTGCACCCGCCCAAGCTCGAAACTCGAAACTCAAAACTGGAAACTTCTATGTTCTTAATGGAACAAACCATGCGCTGGTACGGCCCCGAAGACCCCGTCACCCTTTGGCACATCCGCCAGGCGGGCTGCACGGGCGTGGTCACGGCGCTGCACCATATCGAGTACGGCGATGTTTGGCCTGTATCTGAAATCGAGAAGCGCAAAAAGCAGATTGAGGCCGTTGGCATGACCTGGACGGTGGTGGAGAGCCTGCCCGTACACGAGGACATCAAACGGCAGTCGGGCAAGTGGAAAAAGCACCTCGAGAACTACAAGACCAGCCTCCGCAATCTCGCCCAATGTGGCATCAAGGTCGTCACCTACAATTTCATGCCCATCCTCGATTGGCTGCGCACCGACACGGCTTTTCCATTGCTCGACGGCAGCCGCACCCTGCGCTTCGACCGCTCGGCTTTCATCGCTTTCGACTTGTTTTTGCTGAAAAGACCGGGTGCCGAAAAGGACTACCCGGCGGAAGAAATTGCGGCAGCAAAAGCCAAGTTCAATGGCATGACAAACGAGTTCAAGCGGGTTTTATATGAAAACATTTTGCTTGGCCTTCCCGGCGACGACGAGTCCTTCACGGCCTCCGAGGTGTTGGAGGCATTGGATGGCTACGCCAAAATCGGCCCGGAAGAACTGAAAAAACACCTCTTCGATTTCCTGAAAGAGGTCGTGCCCGTGGCCGAGGAGGTGGGCCTAAAAATGGCCATTCACCCCGACGACCCGCCGTTTCCGGTGCTGGGACTGCCACGAGTCGTGAGCACTGCGGATGACGTGGTCGAACTGCTGGCTGCTGCCCCTTCGCCCGCCAACGGGCTTTGCTTCTGCACGGGCAGCTACGGCTCCCGACCCGACAACAACGTGGCAGCGATGGTGCGGAAATTTGGCGACCATATCCACTTCCTGCACCTGCGAAATACCAAGCTGGAGCCGGACGGCAGCTTCCACGAGGCCGACCATCTCGGCGGCGACACCGATATGCCCGCCGTGGTGCGGGAGATTTTGGCCATCATGCAGCGGCGGAAAGTGAGCATCCCCATGCGCCCCGACCACGGCCACCAAATGCTCGACGACCTCGACAAAAAGACCTATCCCGGCTACTCGGCCATCGGTCGGCTGCGGGGGCTGGCAGAGTTGCGGGGGTTGGAGAAGGGCTTGACGTATGCGATGCAGGATGCTTAGTTTTTTACTATTGAAGGCATCCGATTTGTTGTTTAAACGTAGGAGGCTGTCTGGAGTTGGGCCTTTGGTTCATTCTTATAGATTCGTCATTAAAAGTCATTGGTCATTTAAGTCATAGTATTGATAATCAATGGCTTATTTAAGATGGGCTATCAATTTTAAAGGCGACTATCTATAAACCGCTATTTAAAGTAAACTTCAAACTGCTAAAAACTTCATCATGCACATTAAATCCGTTTTTGCGATACTATTTTTCAGCCTACTCCTCTTTGCAAGTTGCAAGGAAGGGGCCACCGGAGGAGCCACCAGTGCGGAAGGACAATCCTCAGGCAAACTGCTCGCCAACACCGACCTTATGGGCTATTGGGTGAACGAGGCTTGGTGGGAGAAAGTAAAGGCCACCAAGTCCCCAAGACAGGCGGCGGTAGGCCTCAATGGCATCTCAGGGGCAATCCTCTTGGATGACAAGGGGAAAATCCTTGCGAACCTCAGCTACAATTGGCACGAAGGTGCCCAATACTCCGTACGTACCAGGGACGGCAAGCAGGAGTTTTATGACCCCAATAATGCTGCTACGGCATTGCTTCCAATCATTTCGGTGGACCACGATGTAGCCAAGTTTGATGGGCAGACCATGGTGCGACTTGCGCCCAGCTTGGAAGGGGCAAAGGCGGTGGCGTACGCAGTGCTGGGCGGTGAATACGAATTGAATGGCAAGACCGTGGTGTTCAACCCAAAAGGCACTGTGGTCGGTCTGGAAGGCTATAACTACTTCGATATAAAGTTCGATTATATGGACGACCCGGTGGGTGCCGACCAAATGACCTTGTCCTTCGATGGCAGTCAGCCTGTCACCTACGCCTACAAGTATGAGGGCGATCATCTCATCATTTCAGAAATCGAAGATGTGGGTGGTAGCGGGGAGTTTAACTACAAGGTGGGCAAGGTGAAATATAACTTGAAGAAAAAATAACCTGTAAAGTGTGCGAATAAGTAGGTATTGGGAATTAGGTATTGGGTTGACAATCAATTGCTTGCGCAACAAAAAATCTAACCTAATTTCACGAACGTACTTGAATGAAAATTTTTGGTGCTAAACAAAAAGTCATTTCACTGCTTTCATCGCTGTAATTTTTAGGTGCTGCAAAATGGCTTTTTGCTGAGGCAAAAAGCCATTTTGCAGCACCTTCAAGGATTCCCACCTTCTGGTGACGCATGGAGTACGCTAAATAAATCCCTTTAGAACATTGGCTTTAAAGATGCTTTATCCTGCTCTCGTACATTTTATAAAGCTCCTCGTTGCTAAATCCGTCAATATTCTGGCTGAAATAAATGGGCAGCTTCATGCCCGTCTGAGCGGCGATTTTCATTCCTTCCGTTGCGATTAGGTTTACCAAAAACACCCCTGAAATTGTGGAAACCGCTCCTACCAGGTTGCCGCCGATCTGCATGATGCCGTCGCCGGAAGGCACCCGGTTGTCCAATACGAGGTCGGCAATGTCCATGAGCTTTTGGCCGCTGTGGTGGCGTGAAGGATACTTGGACGACTGCTTCAATGAGGTTATTGCGATGACCCGCAGGCCATGTTCCTTGGCAATCATGGCCATTTCGATGGGCATGGCGTTGCGGCCTGAGTTGGAGATGACGAAGATGATGTCGTCGGAGGAGATTTTGTGCTGGTCCCAGATGATTTTGGCGAGGCCAGGTATCCGCTCTATTTCGGCGCTGCGCCGGGAGCCTTCCGCCGTCATAACGATGCTGTCGAGCATGGCGTTCACATTGGCGAGGCCACCTGCCCGCACGAAGAGTTCCAGCCCAACCATGTGGGAGTGGCCCGTGCCGAAGGTATGAATGATGCGGTCATGGATGAGCGTCTCTGCGACCCATTTGGCTGCCTGTTGGATGGCGGCTTCCTGGCCTTGCACGAGGTTGTCTATTTGGGATTTGATTTTTGCTTGGTATTCAAACATAGGTCTTAAGTTTCACGAAAACCTACTTCTTGCGCAGTCATTTAACTGAGCAGGATACAGTGCAGGTGCAGTTCAAAGGGACTTTTTAACGGGCCAGCTGATGACCATTCAGCTATAGTTCACTCCCAATACCAAGGTTTTTCAGTTGACCCACCGCCGCCAAGCACCGTGCAGTTATTGCATTCGGCTGGCACTGGCCTAAAAGGATTGAAGCCGCCGCATTTTGGTTCAATAAAGCCAAGGCCAAGGGTGGCTGGCGTGATGAACTGCCGATTGTAGCTCACCCCGGTCACCGAGAAATAGCCAACCACCAGTTCGTTGGGGTCGTTGGCATTGTAGAGGTTGCCCCGGACGGTGCCCGGTGGCGGGTCGAAGAAGCTGCCGTCCACGTTCACGACATCGTTCACCGATTGCCAGTAGCGGTACTCCTCTTCACTCATGGCGTATTGAAGGATGTGGAGGCAGTATTTCCGGCTGAACCTCCAGTCGAGCAGTACATCGAGGAACGGCTCGTTGAACAGAACGCCGTCAGGAAGTGTGCTTGTGTTGAAAATGCGGATGTTGTTCAGGTCGGGTCGGCTGCGCACATAGCAGATGCGGGCCGCCAAGCTGCTCTCCTGAAACTCATAAACGCCCTCGGCCCGCCACCTGACGAATGGCTTTTCGGTTAGGCCCTCTACGTTCAGGTTCATCTCCAATGAAAGGCGTTGTTCTGTTTCCGTGTTGCCTGCATTGTTCACAAAGTCCCTGTTGTACACCGTTGAGGTCACTTCGCCAAGAGGCGGTGCGGCCCGCAGTTGGCTCGGCTTGCTGCGCAATGTCTTTCCGTCAGGCGTCTTTACCTCCACATGGTAGGAGCGGCCCACTTCACCCTCCATCTGCCTTGCATACACGCCCGGTTCTTTTTCAAGGTAGGCAAACTCGTTGCCCTGGTCGTCGAATACCGTGACCGTACAGCCCGGCACCGGCGTCAGGATATTGTCGTTCCCATAGCCGATGATGGCGCTCAGGCTTACTTCAACGGTTTGCTCGCCGAGGCTATCCGTCAGCACCCCGTCCACCACGAGGCTGCGCTCTTCGGTGTCAATGTACAGGTCGTATTCTTCAATACAAGTGGTGAAGAGTAAGGCGGCGAAAAGTAATATGATGATATTTTTCATTTTTAAGAACTTGTTTTTCAATGGTAAGTAGTTCAGTGGAATTAGTTTAGACTATCAAGCAGATATTAGACTTTTCCCCTCCTCACCGCCTTCGGCGGCTCGTCGGGGAGGGGCCTCTTGGGGGCGTTCCACCCCCAAACCCCCTATTCACCACGTCAAAAAGAATGTTTGATTAATCTAAACAAAGCGAAGTACTTAAAATTTAAAGTTATAGGTTATGGCCGGGAAAATCGTACCCAGCACCGCCAGCCTGTAAGCCTTTATGGGTTTGGCGGGCTGCTGGCGGAAGAAAATGGAGAAAGCATTTTTCCTTGCGTAGAAATTATAGATGGAGAGCGTTAGGCTATGTTCCCGGCCCTGTTTTTTGCCCCAAGGCCCGATGTCCATGCCCATGTCGAGGCGGTGGTAGGCAGGTATCCGAAAGGCGTTTCGGTCAGAATAAACCGGGATGGCCCATACATTTGAATTGGAAAAAGAACTGACCGGGGCCGTGGTAGGCCGGCCTGTGCTAAAAGTGAAATTGGTCGAAAGGCTGACTTTTTCGGCCATTTTCCAAAGCCAGTTCAGGTTGAAGGCGTGCGGCTTGTCGTAATTGGAGGGATACCATTCGCCAGCATTCACGCCCTCTTGGTCTTTCGTGGCTTTCACCTGCCGCAAGGAGCGGCTAAAAGTATAGCTGGCCTCCAAACGGTGAGTCCCGAAGTTCTTGTGGATGTACAGCTCGATACCGTACGCCTTGCCGATGCCCGTCAGCAGTTCCGTCTCAATATGGTCATTGAGCAGCAACTCGGCAAAGTCCCTGTAGTCAATCAGCACCTGGATATCGCGGTAGAACAGTTCCACGCTCATCGTCGTCGGGCGCTGTTTGAAGGTGGCATAATAGCCGATGGAAAAATTGTCGGCCCGCTGCGGCTCCACGTAGTAGTTCGATAGTTGCCAAACCGATATGGGCAGTGCCGAGGCCGTGTTCGACACCTGGCTGATGAACTGGAACGAGCGGTTGTAGCCCAGTTTAATGGAAGTGTTTTCGGTCAGGTTGTAGCGGAGCGCCAAATGCGGTTCCAGTCCGGTATAGCTGGCTATTTTGTCGCCTTTGGCGAATTGCAGACTGTCCACCACCCGGTCTTCCACTTTGGGCTGGTCGGCTTGGTAGAGCAGTATGCGGGCAGGGCCTTTGCTTTGGTAAAATGTCTGGCGCAGCCCGGCGGACACCTCGAAGCGTTTGCCCAGTGACCAGAGGCCCTGCGCATACAGGCTCAACTCATCGGAACGCTCGGCGGGTAGTTCCCGCTCTGCTTCCACGCTCATTCCTATGGGGCTAAGTTCGCCCGGTCGCACCTCGTATCGGTTCAATTCCGCTCCAGCTTCCAGTTGCAACGCTTTGGTGGCCTGCCAAAAGCCGGAAAGCAGGCCCCGTCGGTAGCCGATGCGGTTGGTGAATTGGGACTGGTCGTTGCCCTCCACATCGAACAGCGAACTGACATATTGGCCGACGTTTGCCTGTGCGGTCAGGTTCATCTTTTCGCCCAAAATCTGTTTCACATAGCCCGAAGCGCTGTAAGTGGCGTATTCGAACTTGGCTTCGTTGCCAAAGCGGAAGCGGTCAGCGGCGATGAAGCCCGTAAACCCAAGCTTGGTGGTAGGGGAGAGGCGGGCGTCTGCCTTGGCCGTTACGTCGTAGAAAAATGCCTCGCTTTTTTGGAGGTCAATGTTCTTGGTGCGTTTCAATATCCAATCAAAATAGCCCGCCCTTGCCCCCACGATGAAGGAGGCTTTTTTCTTCGCAATAGGCCCTTCGATGGCCAACCTCGAAGTGGCGATGCTGACACCTCCGTTCACCTTCAACTCCTCATCGTTGCCTTCCCGCAAGCGTACATCCAGCACCGAGCTGAGGCGGCCACCATACCGGGCCGGAGCACCTCCCTTGTATAGCGACACCGCACTCATGAGGTCAGGGTGGAAGAGTGAGAAGAAACCGAGGGCATGTTGTGGGTTGAAAATGAGGTTGCCGTCCATCAGGGTGAGGTTCTCGTCAGTGTTGCCGCCGCGTACGTTGATGCCGCTCGCCCCTTCGCCTGCACTCGTGACGCCAGCTACTGCCTGAAGGCTGCGAAGCACATCCGTTTCACCTAAGAATTTAGCCTGGCGCTCTAATTTTTCCATGGTCAAAAGCTCAAGGCCCGGCGTGGTGACGTTCACCCGGTCGGAAGCATTCTTGTCGGTGACAGTCACGGTGCCAAGTTCCACTGCAACCTCCTGCAACTTGAAATCTTGTTCGCCATTGCCATAGACTTCTAAGATGGCATTGTAATTTTCATACCCTAAAAAGCTGATTTCCAAGGGATTGTCACCGGGTACGATAGTCAGTTTGAAACTGCCATCGTTTTCCGTCACCTCGTTGGAGCCGCTCGGTTGCACCATCAACACGGCCCCCAATATCGGTTCGCCGCTTTTCGCATCGAGCACCCGGCCCCTGAGCGTCAGTTTCCCTTTTGGCAGTGCCGAACCGGGCGTTCCGATGATGACCCTCTGGGGGTCTTGCTGCGCAAAAACAGCCGTGGCCAGCATTGCAAAGCAGAAAAAAAGCATGTATTTTTTTAACATAAAATATTGATTGTCAATTGAATGGTTTGTTTTCGAGCTGCCGTGTCTGCCGCCCCATTTGGTTGAAAATTGCTACCGAGCGCACGGCTCCGCCAACAGCCACGTAGCGTCCCCGCTGTGAAAGGAACGAACTGCCCCAGCCGAACTCCTCTGCGCGTTTCGAGCCGTTTTGCATAGTGTACACAGCCCTGACTTCCTCGTTTTTCAATGCATAAAACCGGGTTTCACTATCCGTTTTGCGAAGCGAAAAAACGCGCAACGAATCGGCGCTTTGCGAAGCAATGATTAACTCGCTGCCAGTCGCAGTGGGTATGGATACGAGCGCACGGGCGTCCTTGCGCACAATGAAATTGCTTTGCTCTATGCCCAGCGGCTCGAAATTCCAGCTACCCTTGTTCAGCAGTGCCAACCCGGCGAATGCATCGGCACGGCCTTGCTGCAACTCCATGCCGTAGTCGTTGCCAATAAGCAGGAGGTCGAGCAGGCCGTCGTTGTTGACATCCTTCGGCAATATGCCATAGACAGGGGCGATTTGAGCTTCAGTAGGCAAGGCCAATATCCTGAACTTACCTCCACCGAGGTTTTCCAGTACGCTCGTTTTCATCCAGTCGGCGGTGAGGATGGTCGCCCCTTTGAGTTCGTCTTTCGTGAAAATGTCCTGCACGGTTGCTTCCCCGTATTCCCCGTACTTCTGGTATTTTTTGCGGAAACCGGGCCACTGCTTGATGACGTCCTCGCGGGGATGGTAGAGGTATTCATGGCGTTTGCCGAGCGAGTCGGGCCAATAGCAGGAGATAAATGGGTCGGTGTCGCCGTTGCCGTCGAAGTCCTTGCCGTAGATTCGGAGCGGCTCATCAGCGGTACAGCGGAAATAGAGGTTTTCGCCGAAGTTCCCGGCGATGTAGTCCATGTCGCTGTCGTTGTCGAGGTCGGCGGCGGCGAGGGAGTTCCACCAGCCGCTCGATTGCGGATTTTGGATTGCGGATTTCGGATTGAGGCGCCCACTGTCATTCTGAAAAAACAGCAGCGGCGACCACTCGCAGGCCAGTATGAGGTCGGGCCAGCCGTCGGCGTTGAAGTCGGTCCAGAGGGCATCGGAGACCATGCCGGGGGTTTTGAGGGCATCGGGTGTGGCGTCCTCAAATTGGCCTTTTCCATTGTTTTTCAATAGAAAACTGCGGTCGGGTAGGGGATACTGCTTGGGCAGCACCCGGCTTCCCACGAAGAGGTCGAGGTCGCCATCGCGGTCGTAGTCGGCAGCCTTGACGCAGGAGCCATTGGCCGTGATTTTGGGCAGGGCAGCAGGGGTAGGGGAGAAGTTGCCCTTGCCATCGTTGAGGCAGAGTAGGTCATGGTAGAGCGTATCGCCAGCCGGCCATTGGCCACTTCCCCGCACGATGTAGAGGTCGAGGTCGTCGTCATTGTCGGCATCGAAAAGTAGGGAACCGGTGTCTTCTTCCTTGTTCACCAATTCGGTTTTATAGTCGGCTTCTTGCTGCGCAAAACTGCCGTCGGGCCGTTGGATGAACCAAGTGGCGAGGTATCGGCTGCTGCCTCCAGTGAATAGGTCGAAAAGGCCATCGCCGTTCACATCGCCGCAGGAAAGCGAGGTGCCGTACTGCGAGAACTTGTGCGGAGAGGTGCGCTGAAAGTTGAAGTCGATGTAGTCGTTTTCAAGTGAGCTGAAACTCAATCCAAACCTCCCCGATAAGCTCTCGAAGAGCGTTTCAGCCAATGAACTGGCAGCGGGGTAGGGTGGGAGGGTGGCCCCAGGTTCTTGCTTAACGGTGAGGGTCTGGTTGGTCGGCACATTGCGCAGCACCGTACGGCTACGGTCGGGCCAGGTGATGACGACGGAGTCGGCATTGGCGGCGCTGCCCATGCCAAAATGCAGCGTGTTGGTGGGCTTGGACAGGTAGCCTCTTGCCGAGAGCAGCCATATTTTTTGTTTTTTCCCTTCGGAAAAAACAGCAGCCGTGCTGCCGAATGCGTCGGGGTTTTTGGCAGGGCCTTGCAGCTTTATGTCCAGGAACTTAGCGGTTTTTGGGTCGTTTTTATTCTCAAAAATGAACACGGGGTCGTCAATATTGCTGGTCACGATTTCAAGGTCGCCGTCATTATCGAGGTCTGCATATGCCGCACCATTGGAAAACGAAGGCACATTGATTCCCCATTCATCGGCCATGTTGGTGAAGGTTAGGTCGCCGTTGTTTTTGAAAAGGAAATTGGCAAGCTTCACTTCCGGCATCATGGCATACATCTCGTGCCGTGGGGTGACCGTGCTGGCAATGGATTGCCGAAAATCGGAAAAATCGAGGTCGGCCACATCGCGTGGGAAACCATTGGTGATGTGGAGGTCTTGCAGGCCGTCGTTGTTGAAGTCGGCAAAAATGGATGACCAGCTCCAGTCGGTTTCATGTACGCCAGCAAATAGGCCAATTTCGGCAAAAAGCGGCAATCGGGTTTCGGGGTCAATGCCCAGGTTTTTCTGGAGGATGTTACGGGTGTACTGGTATTCGTAGTCGTACTGTTCTGTAAAAATGTAGCGCTGATAGCCACTGCCGCCTTGGAAGAGTTTTTTGCGCTTGTTGTAATAGGGCTGCATTTCGGTCGTGAAAAAATCGGGACGAGCGTCGAGGTCAATATCGGCCACATCGGTGCCCATGCTGGACAGGGCTTGGTGCTTCACGACATCCTTGATGCGGTTGAGGAAGACGCGCTTCACCTTGTCCGGCTTGGTCAGTAGCAGCGGGTATTTGGGGTCGTTTGCATGCTTGATTCCTTGTGCCTTGGCGGTGGTCGAAGTCGCTGGGGTGTTTATGTAGAGGATGTCGTTGCTTTGGTAGTCGTTGGCGACGTAGATGTCCTGCCAACCATCATCGTTGAAATCAAAGACCAGTGTGCTATGGCTGTAGCCTTCCAGCACAATGCCCGCTTCTAAAGAAAGATCGGTAAAAACCGGGTGGCCGAGCGAGTCGCTCCAATTATTTTCCAGCAGCACATCCCGGTTGGGGGCCGTGCCGTCATATATCCGGGTAATGAACTGCCTGGGGTACTGTTGGTCAATGAAATTGATGCCGATGAAAACGTCGAGGTCTCCATCGTTGTCATAGTCAAAAAACTGGGCATGCGAGGCATGGCCATTGTCGTCCAGGCCATATTCCTTTGCCAGTTCCTTGAAGTGTGGGATGCCCTTGTCGTCGTTTCCTTGGTTGATGAACAGAAGGTTTCGCCGTTGTTCAGGGTCGGGGTTGACAGTATTGCAGATGTAGAGGTCCTGTTTCCCATCGAGGTTGATGTCGAGGATGTTCACACCGGACGACCATTGGTGTTTTTGGGTTTTTTGAACGCCCGCGGTAGCAGTCACCTCTTCAAATTTGAGCTTGCCCCGGTTTATGTAGAGTTGGTTGTCCACTTGGTTTCCGGTAAAGTACAGGTCTTCCAGCCCATCACCATTGAGGTCGCCGATACCCACGCCGCCGCCATTGTAGGCATACTCCATATCAAGGATGTTGACGGTATCGCGTTCGGTGATGGTATTGGCGAAGTGGACGCCTGTGCGCTCAGGCTTCAGCAGTTCAAAACGTTTTTTTTCGCCGCAGGCGAAAAGAGACAAAGCAAAAACTAATAGCAGGTAGTATCTCGAAAAAGAAAGCCCCATGTGTAGAAGCACTTTTGTTTACAAAAATGAAGGGCTGCCATTTTAACGGCAGCCCTTCAACGCTTAAATTTTGTTTATTTCAAAAAACAAGCATGTTTACTCGTGGCCGCACTGCTGAAGAGTTGGCGTCCCATCAATGGAGCTGAGGGCAACTGCTTGAGCAGGAAGTGGGAGGTATTCGTCTTTCCCGGCCTCAAACTTGGCACCAGCAAGATAGCCGCGTTTTTGACTTTCTTTGGCAAAGAAGGCGTTCTTCTCCTCAGCAGCAATTCCCCAACGAACGAGGTCGAAGAAGCGGTGGCCTTCGGTGCCCAATTCGATGCGGCGCTCGAAGCGAACAGCCTTGCGGGCAACGTTAGCATCTGTCCAAGGAGTGTTGTACAGGCCGATAACGTAGTTGGCTGCATTGGAGCCATCGTCGTTCTTCACAAAGCCATCTGGGTTGGCGGCGCGCTCACGAACCATGTTCACGTACTCGCGGGCCTTCTCCAAATTGCCAAGCTCCACTTCGCACTCGGCGGCCATCAGCAACACGTCGGCGTAGCGGATGAGCTTCACGTTGTTCGTGGTGTAGCCCTTCGTCCAGCCAGAGGCAGAAGTCTGCACGTTCTCTTGGTTCTTGTAGTACACCAGTTTTTTAGGTGCATACGGGCCACCATAGAACTGCGCACGGATCCAAGCAGCACCTGGGTGTGGACCCCAGTCGAGGTAAGGGATACCACGGCGGCCAACAGTCCAGTCGAGACGAGGGTCAAGCGGCTGGCTGGTGGGTGTGAACGGTTGGTCGGCAGCAATGCCATCGTCGTTGGGAACGTCGTTATCGTTGTAGGTATCGAGCAATGGAAGGCCATCGGCATCCACTTGGAAAGCATTCACCAAGCTCTGTGAAGGCTGGTGGAAGCCACAGCAACCGCCGGGGCCGCCGTTGTGTGGGTAGTTCAGTACGTCACCGATATTACCATTGTCGCCCGCAGTACCTTCGTTCACTGCTTGTTGTACCACGAACACGCCTTCGGAGTTGTTGCGGGTCTCAGCGTTGAAGTTCTCGTGGTAGGTAGCCGTGAGGGCATACTGACCACTTTCGATGACCTTGTCAAACTCGGCCTTTGCTTCGGCATAGTGGCCTTGGTAAAGGTGAGCTTTGCCCAGGACAGCACGGGCTGCACCTTGGGTGGCACGGCCTATTTCGCTCTGTGTCCAAGGAAGAACTGCGGCTGCAGCTTCAAGGTCGGCAACGATGTTTGCCCAAATGTCGCTGCTGTTGGGCACACGGCCATCTGCTTCGTTCTCGTCAATATAAGGAACACAGTCGAAGATTTTCTTCAATTCGAAGTGGTAGTGGCCGCGTAGGAATCGTGCCTCGGCAATGCGCTGTGCGCGGTAGTCATCGTCGCCAGTAAGTGCAGCGAAGGCTTTGATTGCCTTGTTTGCACGGGAGATGCCGTCGTAGTTGTGCAGGAATTTCGCATCAATGTACGGATTGTTCGGCGTCACCTCGTGGCGCTCGATGGGCGTAATGTCCGGCTGGTCGTTGGACTCAGAGCCTTTGTAGGCGTCGCCACCTGCAATAGAGCCATACGTCCAGTTAGAGGCGGCAGCACCCCAAGGGTTACCATTGTCCCAGCCAGCAAAACCGTCGAGGCTGGAATAGGCGGCGATGAGGAGGGCATCGGAACCTTTCAAATTGGAGGCAAGGAGTTCCTCGGTAACAGCTCCATATGGCTTCTTGTCTAAGAAGTCATCTTTGCAAGCAGCCAATAGCACGAAAGCAAAGAGGAGATATTTAAGGTTGCTAATTTTCATTTTTTCAATTTTTTGAATTAAGAATTGATACTGCCTGAAGGGCAAGTTTGGTTCAATGATTAGAAATCAACGTTCACACCGAAAACAATGGAACGCGTGGTTGGATAGCGGCCATTGTCAACACCAAGGGAGTAGTCACGCTGCTGTGTGAAACCTTCCGTGATGTTGGAAACGGTAACGTCTGGGTCGAGGCCGGAGTATTTGGTAAAGGTCAGCAAGTTCTGGCCTTGGAGGTAGAACCTGATCTTGTCCAAGCCGATTTTTCCAACCACATCGTTGCCAAGTGTATAGCCCAATTGCAGGTTGCGTAGGCGCAGGTAAGAGCCATCTTCCACGTACCAAGAGTTGCGTTGGTTGCTATAGTTGTCGGAATTGTCAAGTACAGGCAGGCTCTTACCGGCTTCGTCCAACATCTCCCTTGAGTAGTTGGCCTGGAAGGCAGGAGTGTGCGAGAAGTACTTCACGAAATTGAAGATTTCATTGCCTTTTGTGCCTTGGAAGTACATGGTGAAATCAAAGCCTTTGTAATCGGCAGAGAAGTTCAAGCCATAGATGAAATCAGGGTGTGGGCTGCCAATGATGACCTCGTCGTCGGCATTGATTTGCCCGTCGCCGTTCTGGTCAACATATTTGAAGCGGCCTGGTTTTGCATCGCCAGCAGCTGTGAAAAGTACGCTGTTGATTTCTTCTTGGGAAGCCCAAAGGCCATCAACTTCGTAGCCATAGAAAGAAGAAATCGGTTGGCCAGCAGTGGTATAGGTGATGTTGCCGATACGGGAACCTCCGCTGCGTACGAATGTATTGGAGTTGGCATCCAATGCCAATACCTCGTTTTTGTAGTGCGAGAAGGTAAGACCAGCATTCCAGTTCAGTTTGCCGCTCATCCCCTTGCCCTTGTAGCTCAAGTTCAGGTCAATACCCTTGTTCTGCATGTCACCGATGTTGATGTTCTGTGAGCCAAGAGATCCAAGCGTCCATACAGTCTGTTGTGGGAAGATGAGGTCTTCCGTCTTGCGGTCGTACCATTCGAATACGAGGTCGAGTTTCTTGAACAACTGGAGGTCGAAGCCCAAGTTGAGCATCTTGGTGGTTTCCCATTTCAGGTCTGGATTGCCACGACCTGTTTGTTGGAACCCGAGTTGTACGCTGCCGCCATCGCCATTGATGTTATAGGAAGCCTCGCCAGTGCTTGGGTTGTAGGGGCTGAAGCCAGGGAAGTCACCACTTGCCTCGTCGTTACCCGTTACACCGTAGCCCAAACGGATTTTCAGGTCGGAAACTGCATCGGAACCTTTCAGGAAGTCTTCGTTGGAAACCCTCCAAGCCAAGTTCGCACCATAGAAGGTACCATAGCGGTTGTTGATGAATTTGGAAGAGCCATCACGACGGAGGGTTGCTTGCAAAAGGTATTTGTCGAACAAGTTGAGGTTGGCTGACCCCAAGACGGAGAACTTGGATGTCTCACCTTCATAACCGCCCATTGTATAGGTGGCACTGTTTACGTTGGATAGCACGCGATAGAATGGGTCATCGCCAAAGTCCAGTTTGCTGCCCGCTGCATTGAAACCGATATAATGGTTTTGCCTTGCCTCGGTGCCCACCAGTGCATTCAACTTGATGCCTTCTGTCAGGTCCTTGTTGAACGAAAGTGTGTTGAACCATACCCAGTTGGTATTTGTGTACTGGTTTTCGCTCAAAGAGTTGGCAGCATTCACCTCGGTGTGTTCCCAGTTGCGGAAGCCATAGGCTTTGCCGCGACCTGTGTTGTAATCAATACCAACCTGCGATTTAGCAGTGAAGTATTTCAGCAGTGTCGCTTCTGCGTACAAGCTTGCCAACGTACGGATGCTGTGCGAAAAGTTTTCGGATGCACGTTGCTGTGCGATGATTGGGTTGGCGGCGTTGGAGAAAGTACCATAGCTGCCGCTCGGATTGCCCATGATGTCCGATACTGGCACGATGCCCGGCATACGGTATGCATTGACAAGTGGTGAGCCTTCGTTCGGGTTGCCGATGCTACCGCGCCCCGTTTGGTAAGCGACGTTGAGGTTTTGGCCAACTTTAATGGCGTTCTTTACCTTAAACTCCGTGTTCACACGGGTCTGATAGCGCTTGTAATCATTGAGCAGCATGATGCCCTCGTGGTCGTAGTAGTTGGCGGATACATAATAGCTGCCGCTCTCGGATGCACCGCTCACTGCCATTTGATAGTTGCGCATTGGTGCATTATTGAACAACTCGCCGAACCAATCAGTGCCCTCTTTGTTGGCCTTCTGAATCAGGTAGTTGTTGTCAGAAAGACCGAGGG
>WBZM01000351.1_pt1 | contig 41875 bp, 33 predicted proteins | sample 5204271 | NCBI WGS metagenome assembly WBZM01 (sample SAMN12344346, study PRJNA552823) | activated sludge metagenome | biome: Activated sludge suspended growth; feature: Nitrification reactor; material: Wastewater; isolation source: activated sludge from nitrification reactor of wastewater... | reverse complement strand
TCTTCAACCCAGATTTCAAGCTCATTGATTTCTTGAATATCGTGTTGACGGCCTTTTAATATCTTGCCCAAAAGTTGGCGGTTTTCATTGAAAGTACTCATCAGGCAGGCTGGGTTAAGAGGTCATAAAGTTGATGAAACTGCATACCCAAATGCTCCGAAATATTATCAAGATAGTTTTCGCTGATAAGTCCTGTTACTTCATCCTTGATATTTAGGCGATATTCTTCCTCTCCGCCAAGCGCATAAGCATTGAAGTCATCGGAATTGAGCCAAAAGCCTTGTGGCACTGCCTCCCCGACTCGTTTCCGCAGAACTTCGCCGTTTTGTCTCGAAGTATAGCCAGCCATTAAAAGCAGATTCACACAAGCAAGAATATATGGGCTGTGGGTGGTTATGATAAGCCTGCCTTCAGGTATAGTGTTTAAGAACAGTGCGAAAGCGTTGATTAATTCCCGCTGGGCAAGCGGGAAGAGATGGGCTTCGGGTTCTTCGATGATGAGGAATTCTTTTCTATTCCTTAGCCCAATAGAAAGAAATAATCCTTGAAGAATTCGCAACACTTCTTGTTGTCCAGAACTAGCATCTTTCAATGAAATCCGCAGGTTGGTGCCATGCACTTCTAGGCTTTCTCCCTTATCATCGCTTCTATATTTAGCTTTGAGAATTCGCTCTGCTATATCATTTAGTATTAATAACTGAGTACGGTTTTCAAGATACCTTGCCGCTGTTCTAAATGTCTGCCCATTATTTTTGAAGTTTTCTCTAACACCTTTTGACCACTCAACAAACTGCAATAACAGTCTTTCATTACCACGGCGCTGTCTGCTCTCAAACTCTTGCTCTTTTACCTCATCTTCAACTAGTTTTTCGATTTCACTTTTAACTACCTTTTCAAAAGATTCAGGGAATGCTACAATAGTATTTCTTCCTGCAATTAAGTAATTAAAATCACTATTGCCTCTCCGGAAAAGCTGATTTAAATGTTGTTTTAGTGTTTGTCTCAAATAAATTTCATCAGCCCTTTGTGCTTCAGACCAGCGAGGAGCATTAAAAAAATCCATTATTTGCCTACCAATTGCCTGTCCGAATTGGGTCTCAAAAACAGCGTAGGTCAATCTGTCCCTTCCTTGATAAATTTTTAAATAATAGGTGTCGTCGTAATGAAAATGAATTTCAAAATTGTCTGCACGAGTTGTCGGCCCAAAAGTTTCTAAAAATTTATACCTTGCAACTTTGGTGATATGCTCTACAAAGTCAAAATAGGATTGCCCTTGCGAAAAGACAAGTATTGTATTTTCATAAATCGCATCCGGCAACGTCTGAAAAAAGTAAATCAACTTCGCAATCGTGCTCTTCCCACTTGCCTGCTCGCCTATTAGCAGCAAGAATTTCCGTATTTCGATTTCACAAGGTTTCATCCCCATGAACTGCGATTGTATGACAAGCTTTTGCATTAGCTTTGATTTTTCCTTTTCAAATAAACACTACCAACCTAGTTGGAAACCCCTACTACTTTATGTCTCAGAGTTGTTTCCACGCTCAAACGCAAAATTACACTCTTTCCCTCCAATCCTGAATTCACTATCCCAAGTTTTCCCGCCCCCTTCGGAATATTTCCCACCAGTTGTCGCAAGTTTAGTGCGGCATAACTTGCGCCTTCCACGCCCCCAAACTACGCCCTTCCAACTTCACTCACAAACAAAAAACCTTCCATCAACGGCATAGGCAACGATTCCCTTTCCTGCCTCGATGCAGGTTTCATAGTTGATTTTAGTGGAGTCGCTATCGGCTTGGGTCATTTGCCCCTTTTTGCAGTAAATGTCCTTGAACGTTTTATTGAGAATCTTCCTTTCTGGGAAATGGCCAGTGTCGCTGCTTGCTTTAATTTTCTCATCCGATATGCAAACCGAAGCGCCTCCGACAAAATGCTGGGTTCTATCCAATCGTGTAGCAAGCGTGAAAGTCGTCACCAAAGCATCACAATGTCCTGACATAGAGTATTCAAAGTCAAAATCTATCTCATACCAAAGCTCAATGTCGTTCAAGGTATCTCGAAGATAGCATGAGTATCCGGTGATTTTTTTGTTTTCTTCCTTAAACCTACGACCTGTTCCGGTACAGGTCACCTTGTTTGAGGTTCCCTTTTCATCGTAGAATAAATACACGGCGTCATAGTTTGTTGTATCAAAATCATAATTCTTCGGAATGAAGTTTTTTACTTGCTGAGAATTTATTTCGGGAGGGTGTAATTCCATCCTTTCAGGTTTGTCGGCTTTACACCCGAACATCAAGCCCATAAGAACGGCTATCGTTGCAATCAAGAGACAAGTGTGTAAGTTTTTCATTTTACGAGTAATTTATTTGATAACAAGTTTTTGTTGGAACCGGGTGTCACAGGTTCACTGTAGCACCCTTTATGCCCACGCCTTAAAGCTACGCCATTTCCTGCCTCAATCACAAATATAATTCACTATGTTTATGGCATATCCCCCGACCTCACTCCTCAACAACTATCGCCTCGCTCACTCCTTCATACCGCTCACCCGTGGAGAGGTCGAGTATTATTTTCACCTTGAACTCCTTGTTGGTTTCAGGAGCTTTGGTCAGCCGGAGGGAAATGGACTGGTCGGAGAGCAGCGCCGTGTCCTGCTCCAGGAACGCATCCAGACCGACCAGGTCGTTGGGCGAGCGCCAGGTCTGGAGGAGGTCGTTGAGGGTGTCGTTGGCCATGTGCCCGGCGTCGAAGTCGTTGAGGGTGAGGACTGTCAGGCCGGCGAGCCGCTCGTCCTTCGAACCGGATTCGCCATTGACGATGCAGCTGCAGGCCAGCGCCTCGTTCATCAGCGAAAAATCCCACGAAGGCCGGGGCAGGAGGTTGCTGGAATGATAGTCCACCTCGAACTGGATGCTGAGTTTTGAATAGTCGGCAAAACGGACGGTTTCGCCCTCCATCAGGGCATCGGCACAGCAGGTGCCCCTTTTCTTGTAGTTCACCAGCTTTGCGATGCCCTTCACGTCGAAATACTCGCCTTCGAGCGGGTCGCAGTTGCAGTCGTCACCAGGATAGCAGTTCGGGAAGCTGAAGCCGATGGCCAGCAGAAAGGTCAGGATAAGCGGTTTTGATTGCATGTGCTACTTTTTGTAAAGAATGGGATAAAGTTAAGAAGGTTTCTGGGAAGTTGCAGGGCGGGAAAGCAAGAATAAAAACCTTTGTTCAGCCAGTGAACGACGGCGGGGAAATTATTTGGTACGGCAGGGAAAAATTGGCCAAACAGGATTGAAGCTACTTGATTAGCTTTGCATAAAGAAAAAGACTGCCGTATGAGGATTATCGCAATCATGGTTTTAATTATAACAACCTATTTAAAGGGTTATGGGCAGTTTGAGGAAATTCAATGGGAATGGAACGACACAAGCCTTGACAGGCAAATCAGGTTTTGGCCCAACGGGTCAACAAAGATTGCGAACAAGGTCGTGGAAGGACAACTGCTCAGGTTCCAATATTATGAAAACGGGGACTTGCAACTTATTTTTAGGATAAAACAATATAGACAGATTGACACGGTGATGGTGTACGACATTGAAACCGCAGAGGGACATATAGAAAGGATTGAAAAAATATTTGGGGACATCCCCGATGGAGACTACAAGGTTTATTTCCCCGGTGGAAAGCCAAAAATAATGGGAACATATCAGGAGTATATCCCTGTTGGTACACAAACGGAATATTGGGAAAATGGCGATATTAAAAGCATAACAAACTATAATTCAAAAGGACAAAAATTCGGTATTTATGAAGAGTATTATGAAAATGGGAAATTAAAACAACTGGGCGAATATTATGTAAAGGAGGTTGTCAGGAAAGAAAAATGCTATGATGCTGAAACATTCAAAGCGTTCGAGTGTGAGAAAATAGAAGAAATAGAATCCAAATCAGCAGATTGGAAGTATTATGATATCTCAGGCAACATAATCGGAAATTAATCGGCTACCAATTTTCAAACTCAAAAACGCCGTACCCTCTTTTCTTCCCTATCAAAACGTACCTTTGCGCCCCGAAATTCAACGCAATGAGCTTAAAAGAAGAAATCGCACGGCGCAAGACCTTCGGCATCATCTCGCACCCCGATGCCGGCAAGACCACCCTCACCGAGAAGCTGCTGCTCTTTGGCGGCGCCATACAGACCGCCGGGGCCGTCAAGTCCAACAAAATCAAGAAGACGACCGTCTCCGACTTCATGGAAATCGAGAAGCAGCGGGGTATATCCGTGGCCACCTCCGTCATGGCCTTCGAGTACAAGGATTTGAAAATCAACATCCTCGACACGCCTGGTCACCAAGACTTCGCCGAGGACACCTACCGCACCCTCACGGCCGTGGACAGTGCCATCGTGGTCATTGACGTGGCGAAGGGCGTGGAGACGCAGACCGAAAAGCTCGTCAGCGTCTGCCGGATGCGCAACACGCCCATCATCGTCTTCATCAACAAATTGGATAGGGAGGGCAAGGACGCCATTGACCTGCTCGACGAGGTGGAACAGAAACTGGGCCTCCGGGTCTGTCCGCTGAGCTGGCCTGTGGGCATGGGCGGCACCTTCAAGGGCGTCTATAGCATGTACGAAAACAAGCTCGTGCTCTTCCGTCCGCACGGCAAACAAGAAGAGGAGGAAATTATCGAAATAAAAGACCTCGCCGACCCCTTGCTCGACAAGCACGTGGGCGAGCGCCCCGCCAACACGCTTCGGGAAGAGGTGGAAATGGTGCAGGGCGTCTATCCCGAATTCGACGCAAAGGCTTACCAGCACGGCGAGCTGTCGCCCGTGTTCTTCGGCTCGGCGGTCAACAACTTCGGGGTGCGGGAACTGCTCGACTGCTTCGTGAACATCGCACCGACGCCGCTGCCACGGGAGACCGAGGAGCGCATCATCCAACCGGACGAGGAGAAGTTCAGCGGGTTTGTCTTCAAAATCCACGCAAATATTGACCCCCGGCACCGTGACCGCATTGCCTTCCTGCGCATCTGCTCCGGCAAGTTCGAGCGCAACACGAACTACCTGCATGTGCGCCAGGCCCGCCAGCTGCGCTTTGCCAACCCGACGAGTTTTATGGCCTCGAAAAAAGAGGTGATTGACGATGCCTACCCTGGCGATGTGGTGGGCCTCTACGACAGCGGTAACTTCAAAATCGGCGACACGCTGACCGACGGCGAGGTGCTGCACTTCAAGGGTATTCCGCACTTCTCGCCGGAGCAGTTCCGGTATGTGGAGAATGCCGACCCGCTCAAGTCGAAGCAATTGGCCAAGGGCCTCGACCAGCTCATGGACGAGGGCGTTGCGCAGCTTTTTACGAAGGAAATAAACGGACGGAAAATTATCGGCACGGTGGGTGCGCTGCAATTCGAGGTCATCCAGTACCGCTTGCAGCACGAGTATGGCGCCTCCTGCACCTACGAACCCGTCAACCTGCACAAGGCCTGTTGGGTGAAATGCAGTGACGAAAAGGCGTTTCAAGAGTTCCGCAGCCGCCGCAACAAGGACCTGGCCAAGGACAAGGACGGCCAGCTCGTCTTCCTTGCCGAGAGCGCCTGGACACTAAAGATGGCCCAAGAGGCACACCCGGCAGTGGAGTTCCGGTTTACGAGTGAGGAGTGATTTGAGTTGGCAGCTTGTCCGCCTTTGGCGGGTTCGGCAGTGGGCAGTTGGCAGTCAGTTCGACAGTCTTATAGCCAACTAATAGCCTAAACGACGAGAGGTGGTATCTTTTTACGGATACCACCTCTCGCTTTTGGAGCAGGTCGCTGACTAATCAACTGCTGACTGACTGCCCACTGCCAACTGTCGAACCCGCCAAAGGCGGACAAGCTGCCAACTAAAAAGCTGGCTGCCAACTCAAAACTCCAGCCTGTTGTTGTACTTGTACAGATAAATCATCAGTACGATGAAAAGTATGAAGTAAATGAGGAGCCACATCACGGTGGTGCCTTTTTTGCCTTCATTTTCGATATGGTCGGACATGACGGTATTTTTTTAGATGAAAGATTTCGGTTGAACGGCGGCAAAAGTAAGCAGGTGGGATGGGTTTTCCAAACACCAATTGTGATTCATAACCATGATGGACGGCTCATGTCGTAGGATGCAGGGAATGCCACCAAGAAAGGCCTTTAAGGGGTGATTATCCGCTACTTGCGATATTCATAAAAAAAACAAAGTGATGGCTCTATATTTGCCCCGACCATTCACCAATCCATACAATGGCCGATATCAATCTAAAAGTCCGCCTAATACTTTACAACAAGGGGAACATCCTGCTCCTAAGGCAAAAGAAAAGTCTGGGAGGCAATTATACCCTCGTTGGCGGCACCATCGAGAATACGGAATATGCCTTGGAAGCCCTCATCAGGGAATCGGAAGAGGAGGCAGGGATAAAGCTGCAACCACAAGACCTTCAGTTGGTGCATGTGCTCCACAAGCGCACCAATAGCAAGGGACACCGCATCACGCTATATTTTAAGGCGACGAAATGGAATGGGGAAATCAAGACGGGCGAGCCTAACAAGTTCAAGGATGTGGCCTGGTTCTCGCTGGACAACCTGCCCGCCAACCTCTCGGAAACCGTGCGCCACGTATTGCAGGAATACCGGGATGGCGTGATGTACTCGGAGTTCAAAAGCTGATGTGGTTGCGAATTGCGGTAGAAACTGTGGTATTGGGTCAATTCGGTTGTTTAAGCTACCAAACACATCGCCGAAAGGCGGGCCGCTGAAGGGGCGACAATTTTGCTTTGCAAAATTGCCGATACAACACTTTCCTCACAACTCATTTCCCACACAATCAGTCCATTATTTTTGGCAAAAAAACAAGCATGCCGACCACGGCGGCACCAATTGCCGTGAGGAGTACCGCAGCGGCGGCAACGTCCTTTGCCTTGCCGGCCAATGGATGATGGTTAGGGGAGGCGAGGTCGGTCAAATGCTCTATGGCCGTGTTGAACGCCTCTGCCGCCAGTACACTGGCAATGGCAAAGACTACAAGGCACCATTCCATCCTATCAATCTTGAAGAAAAAACCTGCCCCAATGGCAGCTACGGCGGCGGCGAGGTGCAGCTTGGCGTTTGGCTGGGATGCGATAAGGTCTGCAATGCCAGCAAAGGCGTACCGGAAGCTATTGAGCCGTTTTTTTAACATTTGTGGCCAAATTGTTGACTTGAAAGGTGGACAGAATGCCAAGGTGGTTGCCGTTCTTGTTGCTGAAATTGACGAAATCAGTGCACGCCAACCTTGGTGAATGAAAAATATGGTCTATCGGGACATAGCCAATCGTGCGCTGAATGTCCATGAAGCCGCTTCGGCTTTGCAACAGGCCAGTTCTGTCCATGAACTTTTGCAACTCGTCCGACCAAGAGACGGCATTGAAATCACCAATAACTATCAAGGGCACCCCTTCCATACGGACTATTTGGCCGGCAATCGTTTCTAAGTGGCCTTCGAGCCTTTGTCGGCTGAGTTCGTTCAGGGCTGGCTCAGTATGCACACTGATGACACAGAAGTCTTCGTCGCTGTTATTAAAACAGGTCCTCAGGTTGGGAATTCCCTCGTAATAAAATGTGTCAACGCTCGTCAACGGCAAGCGGCTGTAAATGGCCATCCCGAACAGGCCAATATCCACCATGGTGTGGTGGTAGGGGTACACCTGCCGCAGCGAGTCCTCCAACCATTGCTCCCAAACGGGCGTCACTTCATGGATGGAGAGCACATCGGCACTTGATTCCCTCAAGACTTTTGAAAGCGCCGTTTGGTCGCTGGCATTGGAAAGGTAGAAAAGGCCTGTCGTCAATTTTACCACTTCCTCCTTAGGCTGGTAGTCCTCCAAAACGGCATTCCTCCAGCGGTCTATGTAGTTGTTTTTAGTGGAATATTTAAGGTAAAAACAAAGGAAAAGGCATCCGCCGAAGCAAACGAAAGTAAGCTTGGGCTGCTTGAAGAATAGAAAAAAAATCCCCCCGGCCATGTAGAGAAGCATCAGCTGAACGGCATAGTTCACTACCCACGAAAACATGGGAACCGCATGTGGAAAAATGCAGACTATGATGCCCCCGGCAATCAGTAGGACAGTCGTTATTTGCGCAAATGGATGTGCAAAAAATTTGTTGAGCATCTAATGATCGGCTTCGACTGTGTTGAGATTTTAGGATAACAACACAAATATAGGCAGGAATACAGACAAACTGGCCGCAAGTATTTTATTGCTAATCGCCTACCCTTTTGCCCTTGAAGAATCGTTTCATCAAATCGGCGCATTCGTTTTCCAGAACGCCATAAGCCACCTGGGTTTTTGGGTGCAGCAACTCCCTCCCAAAGCGCATAAAGCCCCTTTTTTCGTCAATGGCCCCATAGACCAACTTGCCCAACTGCGCCCATGCCAAGGCCCCAGCGCACATGGCACAAGGCTCCAAGGTCACGTAGAGTGTGCAGTCGTTGAGGTACTTACTGCCAAGGGAGTTGGCAGCAGCCGTGAGCGCCAACATCTCTGCATGGGCGGTCACATCGGTCAAAAGTTCGGTTTGGTTGTGCGCCCGTGCGATAATGCGGTTGCGGCACACCACCACGGCCCCTACCGGGATTTCATCCTCGGCGAAAGCTGCCTCTGCCTCTAACAGGGCCTGCTTCATGTAGTATTCGTCGGAAAATATGGTCATGTTCAACGGTGGACGGTGGACGGTGGACGGTGGACGGAGACGGTGAGAGCCGTCTGCCGTCTAACGTCCATCGTCCACCGTCAAAATTTTCACCCTGCGGGCAAGGTCGTTGGGCACTTGGATGTGTTTGCCGGACTGTTCCACTTCGATGTAGTCGCCTTCTTTTTTAATGATGGAAAAAACGACTTCGGGAAAAAGGCCAAGTTGCCAGAGGCGCCCTGTTACGTGTTCGCCAGGCTGCTTCGCAGCAATGATTCCTTGCTTGTGGGGCATGAGTTGCAACAAAGAAAACTCTGGGAGACCTCGTCGGGCAGGTATCGGTGAGCCGTGGGGGTCTGTGGTGGGATAGCCAAGGGTGCGGTCCACCTCGTCCAATATTTCGTCGGTGAGCAGGTGCTCGTACTTGTCGGCATCCTCGTGAATCTGTTCGGTCGTAAGGCCTATCTGGTTGGCGAGGTAGGTCTCCCAAAGGCGGTGCGCCCGCACGAGGCGGCGGCCTTCCTCACGGCCTGCTTCGGTCAGTGCCAAGCGGTCTTTTTCGAGGAGGTTTTTGCTGCGCAACAACTGCACCTGTGCCTGTAGCACACCCCTGGTCAGGCCAAGGTTATTAAGCAGCCCATCCTCCGTCAGCGGGCCGTGCTGCTGTTGCTGGAAAGCCGCTTTCAACACATCTTCCAACTGGATACGCCGCCGCAGCTTCCTCTTCTGGAAAAAACGGAAGGCCAAGCCTTTCTTTGGGGAAAAAAATGCGGCGAGTAGATAGAAGAGCGTAGCCGTCACCGCCATAGCCGGGCCGGGCGTCGTTTCAAATGCAATGGCAAGCGCCAGACCAACCGCTGCCGACAGCAGCCCGAATGCCGCAGCTATCATTAGGGCAAAATGCAGTCGGGTGGTGAGCAGTAACGCCGTTGCTGCCGGGGTTATCAGCATGGCCACCACCAATATCACCCCGACCGTGTTAAGTGCTGCCACTACGGCAAACGACAGCAAGAGCATCAAGAAATAGTGCATTGTGCTGACGGAGATGCCCATCGTTTGAGCTATGATTGGCTGAAAGGTGGTGATGAAAAGTTGCCGGTAAAATACCACAACACTGGCCAACACATAAGCCGTGACGCCGAAGGTGAGCAATAGGTCCTCGTTGGTCACACCGAGTACGTTTCCAAACAGGAAGTCCTTCAAATCGAGGTGGGTGCCGGGCTGCCTACTGATGTACGAGATGCCGATGACCCCCAGCGAAAACATGGCCGTGAAAACGATGCCAACAGCGGCGTCGTTCTTCGTTTTCACATTGCGCTGAATCCAGGTGATGACAATGGCAGTGAGCAGCCCAGCTGCCACTGCCCCAGTGAAAAAGCCCAATGTGGTCGCACCCTGTGCAACGATGAAGGCCACCACCACGCCCGGCAGCACCGCATGGGAGAGTGCATCACCTATCAGCGCCATGTTGCGCAGCACGATGAAACAGCCCAATATGCCGCACATGATGCCGACGAGGGCAGATGCAGCGAGGGCACGCAAGGCCCAAGGTTCGGCAAGTTGTTGAAGGATGTCGTTCATTACTGGATGCTGGGTACTTGATGCTGGATGCTGGATACTTGATACCGGATACTGGATGCTGATTATTTTGGGCTTTGATGATACTTTTCAACGGAGTCTAAAAACCTGTTTATTTTTTTCCCAAACAGTTCAATCTTGAAATGAAGCGTTTGGAAAACCTCCATGTCTTCCAATGATTCCGTCTCGAACAGTGTTTCCAAATGGTCGAGAGTTTCATCATTGGAAGCCAAAGCATATGTGATAAATTTGATGTATTCTTGTTTGTGACGCCTCCTACCATATCCTTCTACAATATTGGATTTCACTGACTTGGACGAACGCCTTATTTGACTGCCTTCTTCATACAATTCAAACTTGGGCAATTTCATCGTCATTTTATGAATTTCGACAACCATAATTCTTGCTTCCTGCCAAATTTCAAGGTTTTTGTAACTCATAGTAGCAATGTTTTACTTTGCAAGAATTTCACTCCAGCATCAAGTATCAAGTATCCAGCATCAGCTAAAATCAATCTCCGTATTGTCCCCAATATTGAGGCTTTGGCGGAAGCCTGTTATGCTTGTGTCGTTTCCTATCACCGATTTTTTCATCACCACCTCCTTTAGCGAGGCGTAGTTCCCGATGATGCTGTCCCTCACGATGCTCGACTCGATGCTGGCGTTGCTGCCAATGGTAGCATGTGGCCCGATGATGGAGTTGCTGATGCGGCATCCCCTGCCGATGCTCACGGGGTGGATGATGATGCTGTTGTCGAATTCAGGCAGGTTGTCGGAGGCATAGCCTTCCTTGTCGAGGAGGAGGGCATTGGTTTCGAGTAGGGTCTCTTTTTTGCCGCAGTCGTACCAAGCGTTCACTTGGCAGGTACTGAACGCAACGCCTTGTTCAATTAGCCGCATCAGCCCATCGGTGAGGTGAAAGGCACCGTCGGTTCGTTGGTCACCTGCAATGTTGTCGCCAAGGGCATCCAGCAGTTGGTCCACCTCCTTTATCTTGTACAGCCCCACCAAAGCCATGTTCGACATCGGGATTTTTGGCTTTTCCACCACCCGTTTCACCTGCTGCTGGTCAAATTCCACGATGCCGAAACCCTTGGGGTCGTTGACCTTCTTGATGGCAAGGCAAGAGTTTGGCGAAGTTATCAGGCTGTCGAAGTCCATTTCCACGATGGTGTCGCCAAAATAAATGATGAGTTCATCCGTGCCACGCAACTCCTCCCTGGCCGACCAAATGGCATGGCCGGAGCCAAGCCGCTGTTCTTGGTGAACGAAACATTTGTCCAACTCTGGGTACTGCTGCTCAATATAGTCCTTGATTTTTTCGCCGAGGTAGCCAATCACGAAAATGAACTCCTGAACGCCCGCTGCCCTCAACTGCTCTACGATGAATGATATGATGGGCTTCCCCGCCACCGGGATGAGCGGCTTGGGCTGCGTGTAGGTAAGCGGCCTCAGCTGCTTACCTGCTCCTGCTACGGGGATGATGGCTTTCATTATGATAGTTGGCAGTTCGACAGTTGGTGGTTTTGGAGTTGGCCCTTTGGTGCCAACTTTTTCCAACACGGCCGTAAATTTCAGACTAAACTTTCACTTATTTTCAAAAACCCATTTCAATGTCCACTGTTCAACTTTCAATAAAAATTGAAACATGGTTTCTTTGCGAAAACCAAGCGCCGACTTGGTGCAATTTTTCTTGAAAAAGCAAGCTAATGCCAGCTTCGCCTACCCGGAGCGTGGTGCCAGCAATTCCGAAAGGCCATTGACCCATTACACAAATGACCGCAACAGGGTGATGCTTGGAAAAGGCGAGGCTGTCTATATGGCTGCCTGCGATGCCTTGCGGCAATGGAAGATGTTCCCTGGCAGCTGGGCCTGGATTGAGCCAAAGGGGGCACCCCAGCAGGTGGGTCAGTACCTCGCTATGGTGGCAAAAGTGATGGGCATGCACTGGCTCAACGGCTGCCGCATCGTCTATACCCTCGATGGCTCTGGCCCCGACCGCCGCTACGGTTTTGCCTACGGCACCCTGCCCGACCACGCCGAATGCGGTGAGGAACGGTTCAGCATCGAATGGCTCGACGACGACACGGTTTGGTACGACCTCAAGGCGTTTTCACGGCCCCGGCACTGGCTGGCGAGGCTCTTCAAGCCCGTGGCGAGGTGGTACCAGCGGCGGTTCGTGCGGGAGTCTTTGAAAAAGATGAAATTTGAGCTTTCAACCAATCAATAATCTATGGACGTATTGCTCGAAAAACGCCGGATTTTGCTGGCTGGGATTATTTTGCTGGTTTGGTGGCTGTTCCTGCTTCCTAACCCCTTGGAACCTGCCTGGGGCGTGGGCTTGCTGCTATTAGCGGCTTTGGTCGTAGTGCCTTTGGCGACGAAGGTGCTGGCCAGTTCGCCACCCTACGACACCTTTGTTATTTTCGGGAAACTGGACTTCTGGCTTGCTCCCGCGGCCATCTGCCTGATGCTTGCCTACACCGTTGATGAAGGCTTATTAAGATTGGCCTTTGCACTGCCTTGGCTGTTCATCCTTTACAACTACACCAAGGTTGGGCTACGGCGGCTTACAGAAGGGGCATGGCATGCTTCTTCGGATTTTAGCATCGCAATGGGGCTGACCTACCTCGGCATCGCAGGGTTTTGGCTGTTTTACGAACGCTTGGGCAAGGCCCCACTCGGATTTTCGCAAGACATTACCTTCCTGACCATCGCCCATTTCCACTATGCGGGCTTTGTGCTGCCACTGCTCATCGGGTTGGCCACGAGGCAATTGGGCAATCCCGCTTTCGGCAGGGTCCTATGCTATTTTTCGATAGGCGCTGTGGCATGGGTTGCCATTGGCATCAGTTTGACGCAGGTTGGCTGGAGTCCCTATTTTGAAATGGGAGGCGCCTGGCTAATGGCGCTGACCGGGGCAGGGGCGGCCCTGCTTCAAATCAAATTGGCTGCGCTAAGGCATATCCCCTTGAAAATCAGGCTTTTGTGGTTTTGCTCCGCAATATCGTTGCTTGGCGGAATGGCGTTGGCGGGCTTGTACGGCAGTCGTTTTGTAGCTAACATTTCATGGCTGAACATCCCCATGATGCGGGCCTTGCACGGCACACTGAACGCAGTTGGTTTTGGACTTTGCGGGGTGCTTGGCCATTACTTTTATGAAAGAAAAAACTGAGAAGACTCTCATTCCTTACCCATTTCCAATAGCATCCCCTCCTTCATGGCATAGGCCGAGGTGATGATTTTCTGGATGCCTGCTCGTTTCACCACATAATCCATTAGCACGAAGGCAACGGCGATAAGCTCCACCCGTTCAGGGGGAAGGCCGGGCATTTTCATTCGCTTTTCGTAGTTGGCAGCGATGATTTTTTCATGGATGCGATAAAACGCTTCTGTGGAAATGACAGCATACAATAGTTGCTTGCGTGCCCTATCGAGCATGTCTTCCACCACCTCGAACGAACCGCTGGCCCCCGTCAGCAGGGGTGTTTCGTGCTGGCGCAATGCGGTGTGCAACGGAGCCAGCATTTCATCAAAATGCCGATGGATGGCGGCGATTTCTTCCGGTAGGATGGGGTCGTTTTTTTGAAAGCGGGAGAACAGCACCTGTACGCCGATGGGAAAGCTCTGCGCCCAAAAAACCTCCTCCTCACTGGCGATGATAAACTCCACACTGCCCCCGCCGATGTCCATGATCAGGGTTTTCCCTTCGAAATAGGGTACGGCCTGCTTCACGCCCAAGTGGATGAGCCGGGCCTCTTCATCGCCCGAAATCAGCTGGATTTCCACACCGCTGGTGGTCTTCACTGCTTCGACGAATGCAGTACCGTTGTCGGCACGGCGCAGCGCCTCGGTACCAAAAGCACGGCAATGCTCCACCCCAAGTTCAACTATTTTTTCCTTGAAATAAGCAATGCATTCAATGCCCCGCTGGAAAGGCAACTCCCCAATATGTTCAAGCCCTTCTTGCCCCAGCCGCACGTACTGCCGCTGCTTGAACACTTGCTTGAACTGACGCCCTGGCTGAACCTCCACGACGAGCAGGTGGAAAGTGTTCGTGCCACAATCTATGACGGCAAGTTTCATATAGGTTACAGCTTTTGGATGGATGTCAGGGAGGTACGGTTAGGCCACCAAGGTTGCAGTTCGGCAGTTGGCAGTTTGCAGTCAGTTCGACAGTTTTTTGGCCAGTGCCGAATTAGCAGGCAGCGGCTAAAAGACTACTCGGCTGCCAACTGACTGCAAACTGCCACCTGTCGAACTGCCAACTCACTGCTGCCCCCCGCCTTGTTCCATCTGCTTCTGCAACTGAATGGCCTGCTGTATTTGGCCGTTGAAGTATTTGATGGCGTCGTCGGTCATGTAGTTGGCATAGGTCTTCACCCTGTTTTTTTCAAAGACGAAATAGGTGCAGCCTTGGCTGAAAAAGAACTCGCCTTCGAGGGTGATTTCTCCCCTGATTTGGTAGGTCACCCGGCCCATCGGCTTGCATTCTGGCTTCAGCGGTGCAGGTGCCTCAGCGATGTGGCGCACGGCATTTTGCACTGCGGGCTTATCCGATAGGCTCATCGTGAAGGGGTAATTGTAGAAGATATAGTCCACTTGTGTGCCTTCCTGCCAGAGTTTTTCCAGGTCAGCCAAGGGCACACTGGGCAAAGTGGCAGCGGGAGCGGCTGGCGGTGGAGCTGTAGTAGTTGGCGGTGATGGCTTGTCCTGGTTGCAAGCGGCAAGGCTGAAAGCGAACAGGATTGAATAAAAAACTTGCTTCATAATGCTGGGCTTGAGAATTTGCATGATCAGAATCGGGGGACAAGATAAGGCTTTTGCAAAAAAGTTCTGGACAGCCTAAAAGCGCAAAACCCTATTGAATTTTATCTTTGCTCGGCTTTTGTTCAACCTTTTGGCTGTTTCCCACCTTTTTAACATTCATGAGAACCGCTCGTTTTGCCGTACGGCATCACCAAAACCTTATTCCAGCACCATGCAAGAACAAAAACAACGCATCATCAGAAGCCTTCGGCTCCCCTTCAAGTTCATGGTGGTCATGTGGGGCGTTTTTTTGGTAGAGGCATTCGCCAACCTTGATTTTGGTGCTTACGGGGTTTATCCACGGGAAGTGTTCGGGCTGCGGGGCATTCTTTTCGCACCGCTCATCCATGACGATTTCAGACACCTGCTTTCCAACTCTGCGCCGATTTTTGTGCTTTCCACCATCATCATGTACTTCTATCGCAGGGTGGCGGTGCGCAGCATGATCATGATTTACCTGCTCACCGGCTTTGCCGTATGGCTGTTTGCCCGCAATGTTTTTCATATCGGTGCGAGCGGGGTGGTATATGGATTGCTGAGCTTCGTGTTCTGGAGCGGCATTTTCAGGCGCAGCCTGAAATCCATCATCCTTGCTCTCATTGTGACGGTGCTCTACAGTGGCTACCTCGGCGGCATATTGCCCAACCAAGAGGGCATTTCTTGGGAAAGTCACCTACTTGGCGCATTGGTGGGGGTTTTCACGGCCTACTGGTACAAGGAAGAAATCGAGGCCGACGAGCAGCCAAAGCCTCCATCATGGGAGGGCGAGAACAACGAGGCCTCTTATTTCCTGAATCGTGACGTATTTGACAAGACCCGTGCAGAAAGGGAAATGGATGCGAACGAGGAGCGGTGAACCATCGCTGTAAGGTGGGACGAACTCCTTATATGGGCGGTAAATTGGTTTTCGCCCCAGCAAAAAACAATTTGCCGCCCATATAAAATTCTCTCTGGCGGCTTGTGGCAAAGCCACAAGCCGCCAGAGAGAATTTTTAGGTTGAAACGAAAATTTTGCGAAGCAAAATTTTCGTTTTAACCTTTTCTGGGTGCAGCGGCACGCTAAGTAGATACCGGGTCGAAGGCCCGTAAAACATATTTTTGGTGGTAAGGCTAAGGTGCTTCGCAACCTACGTTAATCAAACACAACTCGTTGATTTCCAATCTTTCTAAACATAAAAACCATATTTATCTGTTTAATTATTTTGAATTCGAGGTATTAGAACGCTAAATTTGCAGTTCCATAATCAGCCGGAGCTTTTAAGAACTTACGTCATATTCTCCCCTCCACACATCCCGGCAAACAAAGTTTTGGTCTCCGTTTTTATTTCAATCACAATTTGGTAGTCCCCTCCTGCCACGGGTTTTCCTCACTCACTTCGTACCGTTTCCAGGTACAATTTCGGTCTTAGTTCACACTCGTTTTTGGCATTTCTGGCGCTGAAAAACCGTCCCGCACTTGCGGTGGGCCAAGGGCTTCATGCGTCAATTCGGATACTTACAAATTGTTAACCAAAACAAACGCTATGCGCATTCAGCATTACTTGTCATGCGTGTGCCTGCTCCTGCTCGGGGTGGCCCACATGCAAGCCCAGACGCAGTACGTAGGCCCCGACAACGGGGACTGGTTCACGGCTGCGAACTGGAACAACGGTCTTCCCGCCGCCGGGAACGACGCCCTCGTAGGAGGTGGCGTGACGGTGGTCGTGGGCAGTCCGCTCACCGTGGACTTTGGCATCACAGCCTTCGGCAACATCACGGCCACAGCGCCAGTGACTGTGGCGGCGGGCGGCTCGATCGCCAACTCCGGCACCTTCACCTTCAACGCTGGGAGCAGCCTCACCAACAACGCCAGCGTGCAGAACTTCGGCACGATGACCTTGGTGGCAGGAGCCAATTTCACCAATGAAACGGGAGCCAATTTTACCAACAGTGGCCCGCTGACGGTATCTTCCACACTCACCAACCGGGGCAGCTTCACCAACAACGGCACGATTGACGCCTTGAACGGCACGGTGCAGACACAAGGGAGTTTCAACAACAACCAAGTGCTCAACACCAAGTCGCTCACGGTGAGCACGGGCAGCAGTTTCACCAACGACTTCGGCTCGGTGCTCAGCATCACGGGCACTTCGGCCAGCTTGCAGGTGGACGGCAGCTTTACCAACAACGGCACGGTGAATGCCTCCGGCGAAATGACCGTGAACGGCAATTTTGCCAACAACGTGACGCTGAACGTGGCCACTGGCACGGTGCTTACCGTCAACGCCAGTGCCCAGATGAACAACGGGGGTACGCTTGACAACAGCGGCTTTTTGCAGATATACGGAACGTTTACCAACGGGAACACCCTTATCAACAAAGGTGAGGTGAACAACTTCGGTACGTTCAACAACAACAACCTGATTGACAACCGCACGGGTGGCAACTTCTTCAACCGGGCGGGCGGTACCTTGGGCATGGGCTTTGGTTCCCGCATCAGCAATGCGGGCAGCTTTACCAACCAAGCCACCATCAACAGCTTTGGTACCATCGAAAACAACGGAACCTACACCAACAGCGGAACCATCCTCAGCTTTGGCGGCTCACTGATTGACAACAATTCCACGTTCAACAACACAGGAACCATCAGCACCAACGACGTTGCCACCAACGACGGCACCTTCACCAACAGCGGCACGCTGAACGTGAACGGCGGCTCCGTTTGGTCGAACTTCGGTACTTTCACCAACGCCGTGGGCGGCACGGTGAACGTCGTGCAGGATTTCATCAATAAAACAACTGGCGTGCTCGTCAACAACGGCAAGTTCGTCAACACGGTGCGCACCCGCAACGAGGGCAGCTTCACCAACAACGCCTTCCTGTTCAACCCCGGCGACATCACCAACGCCGCTGGCGGTACGTTGACCAATAACGAGCTTTTCTTCCTGCAAGCGGGCAACTTGGCCAACGCCGGAACTTTCGTGAACACCGACAAGGCCCTCGTGGACGAGTGCTCCTCCATTAGCAACACGGGTAGCATCAACAACACGGGCGGCAACCTGGAACTGCATGGCCTTTTGTTCCAAAAAGGTACCCTTACGGGCAATGCCATCAACAATCAGGGCGGCTACACGCACACGGCCCTGACTTCCAATGCACCCGCAGTTTGCCAGAACGGTGCTTATGGCGCCAACATAGACGGCGACATTAAAGTTTACGCAAATTCGATAGTAGCCTTGGAGGCTTCTGATAGCTGCGCCAATATCGTTTACCTCGCCAATGGACTTGCCCGTCCGGTTTTCCATTGCTCGGACATTGGCACCATCCAAAATGTCAACCTGCTCATCCGTACCCGCTTGGGCGATAGCCTTACCTGCGTGGCGCAAGTGACGCCCGTAGATGTTTTGGAACCACAAATCGAGGGCTGCCCGAAAGACCAAATCATTTTCACACCGAACAGTACGGCCACTGCCACTTGGACAGCACCAACGGCCACCGACAACTGTTCTTCCACCGTCAATGTTACCTCAACCCACACACCCGGTGCCAGTTTCCCGATAGGCATCACAGGCGTTTCCTACACTTTCACCGATGCCGCTGGCAACCCGAACCAGTGCCAGTTCCGCATTGACGTGCGCCAGACACCCGCTGGCAGCAACTGCACAGGCGATACCGCCGGGCCGACCTTCACGGGCTGCCCATCCAATATCACTACGCCAAAACTGGCCAGCCTGACGCCCGTTGCTTGGACGGTTCCTACGCCGAGCGACAACTGCAAGCCCATCTACCTGACCAGCACCCACATACCGGGCACAGCCTTCCCAGTGGGTACTTCGACCGTGACCTACACCGCCAAGGATGGCAACAACAACAGCAGTACTTGCAGCTTTACCGTAACCATTACGGCACAAGACCCTTGCACGAACGACACGCAGAAGCCAACCTTTAGTGGTTGCCCTGCCAATATCTTCCTGCCAACCAACACGGCCATCAACGGTGCCGTGGCCTTCTGGAATGCACCGGGCGCTGGCGACAACTGCGGCGTGGTGAACTTCACCGCTTCGCACACGCCGGGTTCTGTCTTCCCGGTTGGCACCACGACTGTCACTTACAGCGCAGTGGACGGCGCTGAAAATGCCGCCACTTGCAGCTTCACCATCACAGTCGGCAATGACCCATGCCCCGGCGACTCGGCTGGCCCAAGCATCAGCGGTTGCCCAAACAACATCAACCTGTTGACCAATGGCACCACTGCTACCGCAACGTGGACGGCCCCAACGGCCACCGACGCTTGCACGCCTGTTACCTTGAACAACAACTACGCACCGGGCAGCACGTTCCCGCTCGGCGGCACGCAGGTGTCTTATCAGTTTTCGGATAAAAAAGGCAATACCAGCACTTGCAGCTTCACAGTCACGGTGCAGAACGCCTGTGCTGTGGATAATGTGAAACCTGTCATCACGGGTTGTCCTTCGGACATCACTGTGCCAGCGGGTGCAAATGGAACGGCTACTGCTTCTTGGACGCCACCAACAGTCACCGACAATTGCGGCCTTGCCGCCTTCGTGTCCAGCTACCTGCCGGGCGCAACCTTCCCAACGGGCACGACGACCGTTGTTTATTCTGCACTGGATTTGAAGGGCAATGCGGCTTCCTGCCAATTCAACGTGACCGTAGTGCCTCCACCGACTTGTACCACCAATAGCCTACCTTTGGACAACGCCGCCAACGTCCCACCTGCCTCTGTTTCATTGGCTTGGGCTTCGGCACCGGGCGCCACCAGCTACGACGTTTACTTCGGCACCACCAACCCGCCGACTTCTACCGTTGCCACCAACGTGACCAGCAACGCTACGACGGTGACTAACCTGGTTGGCGGCACGGACTACTACTTCTACGTCGTTCCGAAAAATGCGGCTGGAAGCGCCACGGGTTGCGCCAGCAGCACGACCTCGTTCACCACAGGAACCATTGCCTGCGATGTTTGCACTGGCAACCTGGTTGACAACGGCTGCTTTGAAAACGGACTGTCCACTTTTGCAACTTCTGGAGCCTCGCTTAGCAGTGCAGCTTACTTGGGCGGCTGGGCGGCTTATCTTGAAAGCAGCAGCCATTATGTACAGTACACCAGAAGCGCATCGCCAGGCACCTCTTACACTTTTACAGCCTGGGCCAACAAGACCAACAACAACACTTGCGGCACGCTGTACATGAGTTTCTTGAACGCCTCTGGAACGGTCCTTTCCACGGTATCGGTTAGCTTGAACCAGAACACCTACAAAAAGTACACACTGACCGCCACTTCGCCAGCTAACACCACCCAAGTGAGTGTTAAGTTGACGAAATGCAGCAACGCTGGCAACATCACCACTGACGAATGGTGCTTGACGGGTCTGAACCTGTCTTCGCTCGCCATTACCTGCCCTGCCAATATCTCGGTGAACTCTTCGCTGGGTTCCAATGGCACCGTAGTGACCTACGTGGCAGCCACAGCTACTTCTACCTGTACGGTTGGCACTACCACGATAACGAGGACGAGCGGCCTTGCCAGCGGCAGCACCTTCCCGGTAGGCACCAGCCAGGTTTGCTTTAACGCCACCGACGGCTGCGGCAACACAGAAAACTGCTGCTTCAGCGTGACCGTGAACTCGGCACTTGGCATCACTTGCCCGGCTACCGTGACCGTAAATGCTGTGCCAGGTGCCACTGGCGCCGTTGCAACTTACTCGACGCCGACAACTTCCACGAACTGCGCAACGGGAACCATCACCCTTAACCGCACGAGCGGCTTGGCCAGCGGCAGCACTTTCCCCGTTGGCACGACGCAGGTTTGCTATTCTGCCACCAACGGTTGCGGAGCAACGGCAAACTGCTGCTTCAATGTGGTGGTGAACTCAACGGCTTCTACCCTGAATATTACATGCCCGGCCAACATCAACGTTACCGCCCCTGCTGGCGCAAACGGCACTACCGTTACCTTCGGCAACCCGTCGGCTACGACCAATTGTACGACAGGTTCCATCACCTATACGCAGACCTTTGGCTCGCCGAGCGGCAGCACTTTCCCGATTGGCACTTCGCAGATTTGCTTCAACGCAACGGATGGCTGCTTTACCACTAAGTCCTGCTGCTTCAACATCGTGGTGGCCGCTGGTGTAGCCGAAACAGTCTGCAAGGGCACCGCTGGCACTGGCTTGACCCGTCAGGTCTGGAACAATATAACGGGCACCTCGGTGTCGAACCTGACGAGCAACGCCGCCTACCCGAACAGCCCAACCACAACCTCTTTGAATGCTTCTTCTGTTGGCCCAGCCAATATTGCCGACAACTATGGCACAAGGGTTAGGGGCTTCATCACGCCTTCGACGACGGGTTCCTACACCTTCTACGTTTATGGCGACGACGAGACGCAACTGTTCCTCAGCACCACCAGCCAACCTGCCAACAAGGCAATGGTAGCCAATGTGCCCGGCTGGACGAACGCTGGCGAATTGACCAAATACACCAACCAGACCTCGACTGCCATCAGCTTGACAGCCGGACAGGATTACTACGTTGAACTCTTGCAAAAAGAAGGCAACGGCGGCGACCACTGGGGTATCATGTGGAAAGCACCGGGTGGCACTTCGGCAGTGCAGATTCCGCTTTCCCGATTGTCCCCAATTGCGACCTGCCCCACTTGCGATAACGTGACCAATGCGGGTACCATCGCTGCCGACCAGACTTTCTGCGCAAGTGGCAACCCCGCTGCATTCACCAGTGGCGCTGCTGCAAGCGGTGGCACGGGAACATTGAGCTATATCTGGGAAAAAACTACGAGCGATCCAGCTTCCAACCCGAACTCATGGACGGTCATTACGGGTGCGTCCAGCACTACTTATGATCAAGGCACTTTGACGCAAACTACTTGGTTCCGCAGGGGCGCAAGGCGCAGCAACTGCACGGCTTACGTTTATTCCAATACATTGAAGGTGACAGTGAACAGCAATACGCCAACGGCCATTTGCAAGAGCATCACCCGTCAACAGACGGCTGTTGGCCAGTCCGTCCAGATTGCTGGCACCGACGTGAACAACGGCTCGACGGCTGGTTGCGGAGCAACTATCACGAGCTACAATGTATCTCCGACGAGCTTCAGCGCACCGGGCACTTACACAGTGACGTTGACGGTGACAAACTCCTTGGGACTCTCTGCTACTTGTACCTCGACCGTGACCATCCTTGCGGCCACGCCTTGCATTGACGTGGTTTGCGAAGCAAACGTAAACGATGGCCCATGGCTGACCTTGACCAACTGCACCCTCGATGTATGTGCTGGCTCAAGGGTTTTCCTCTCGGCTGCGCCGCAAAACATGGCTTCGTACCAGTGGACCGGCCCCAATGGCTTCAGTGGAGCTGGCTACCCTGGCTATGGCGACATCCATATTTCGGAGAGCATCTCCAGTGCCAATGCAGGCAACTATACAGTCGTCGTGACCAACTCAAGCGGCTGCACAGCTTCTAAGGTCATTACCGTGAACGTGACTTCATGTACTGGCTGCGATAACGTTACTGGCGGTGGCACCATCGGCAAAGCCTGCTCCAATGGACAGGTATCGCTCACCAGCGTGTACCTCCCATCGGGTGGTTCTGGCAGCATTGAGTACCTATGGATGCGGGGAACCACAAGCTGCGATGTGAGCACGATGACCGCTGTACCGAGCTCGAACACGGCTTCTTTGACCGTCGCCTCCCCAAGCGTCACCACTTATTACCTCCGGTGCTCCCGCAGGGTGGGTTGCACTTCATGGGATGGCGAGAGCAACTGTGTCACTGTAAATGCGAACGAGTGCGCACCTGCAACTACCTGTGCGGGCAACCTGCTCGTGAACCCAGGTTTTGAAAACGGCGGCATCGCAGGTTGGACTTGGTCACAAAATGCTGGCACTACCAGCACCTCACCCAATGCTGGGGCGAGGTCACTTGAAATCTGTACAGGCTCAGGTGGTGTTTCCCAGTACATGGCTGCCCTTTCTGGCGTGAGCTACACCCTCAAAGTGAACGCCAAAGTCTCTGGTGCCACGGGTTCCGTTGGTATGCGTTTTTGGGACAAAAACTGGGTGGAACTTTCCGTTCCTTCCACTGCGGTTACCGCAACCAGCTACACCCAATACACCATGACCGCAACTGCGCCTTATGCAGCGGCCTACATGGAGGCATGGATTTGGAAAAACACGAATGGCTGCCTTTATGCCGATGAGGTCTGCCTGACGAGCAGCTTCGGGTTCCCTACTTGCAGCAACAACCTGCTCGGTGCGGAAAACCCAGGCTTTGAAAACAACTTCACCTCGTGGGATTGGGTGGATAATGCCACCATCACTACTTCCAATTATTATTCAGGCACCAAGGCTGCCCAAGTCTGTTCATTGGCAGGCGGCGCTGGCAACGAAGCTAATGCGATACCCGGCGCAACTTACAGCCTCCAACTCAGGGCCAAAGTTTCCGGCAACCCTGATTGGGCTGGTGCAGGAATAGCCTTCTACGATGCCAACTGGGTGAAAATCGGCGGCGACATCAGCCGTGGCATTACTGCTACAGACTGGAGCCTCTACCTCATTCAGGCCGTAGCGCCTATCAATGCCAAGTACGTTGATTTTTGGTTCTGGAAGGATGTAAATGGCTGCATGTATGTGGACGACTACTGTGTTTCGTCAACTGGCGGAGGTGCCGTTTGCAACCCAAATGCACTGCTCGTGGTGGGCAGCACAACCCTCGGCGCAGGCGATGCATGGGTGAAGAGCCGATTGGAGCAATTGGGATTGACCGTGACCGTGAAAAGTGCAGCGGCTTCCGTTTCGACGGATGCCAATGGCAAAGGCTTGGTGGTCATTAGCTCCAGCATCAACTCTGGCGACGTGGGCACCAAGTTCACCAATTCCACAACACCTGTGGTGACTTGGGAAAGCTACATCCTTGACGACATGAAGTTCACGGGCCTTACCGCTCAAACGGATTTTGGCCAGAACAGCAGCTACAGCAACTTGGTCATCAACAACCCAAGCCACCCATTGTCGGCTGGCTTGAGCGGCACGGTACAGGTCTTAACTGCCGCAAACTGGATTCGATGGGGCGCTACGAGCAATGCTGCCGCAATCAAGGCAAATTCCGTTGCTGGCCAGTCCACTTGGGTCGGTACGCTTGGTTATGAAAAGAACGCAGCCATGCAAGGCGGCTTCCTCGCACCAGCACGCCGGGTATCGTTGTTCCTCGACGATTTGACACCTACCCTCCTGACTGCCAATGGCATGAAGCTGTTCGATGCAGCCATCGAATGGGCCATCGGTTGCAATCTGAACAATGTGAACGGCGGCGCTCAAGTTGCCAACCGCAACGGCGATGATTTGGAGACGGTTGAAACGGCTGCCAAGACGACCTCCGACGTACAGGTATTTCCGAACCCAGCTTCCGACAAGCTCTACTTGGAGTTCAGTGCAGGCGGTAATGACGAAACAACCATCCGCCTGTTCGACATCAATGGCCGGGCAATTCAGGAATGGGAAGTGGAAGGCAGCGGCGAGCCTGTTGAACTTCAACTCAACAACGTAGTTAGCGGCCAATACTTGCTATGGATTTCAGAGAAAGGCCAACAGCCAATCTCTAAGCGAATTGTTGTGGCCAACAGGCCATAACATAGGAACCAAACGATGGTTTCAAACGCTGAGCCTCCGGTACCCTCCGCCGGAGGCTCTTTTTTTGCACCCAATTGATGCCTTCCCATGCATTGCCGAAAGGCAGGACTCTTTTTATGTGAAACAGAAATTTTGCGAAGCAAAATTTCCGTTTCACACTTTCCGGGTGCAGCGGTACACTAAATTGAGGCTTGCAAAATTTCTGTTTCATCCTTCCGATGGAGCAGCGGTAAGGCCCAATGCATACTTTTTATAGCAAAAACGCCACGGCAAACGCCACCAGTGCACCGATGATGCCATACATGAAAACTGTGTAGCAGTAACTGAGGTATTTGTACTTCTTGGCCAAGACGACCCCAAGAAAATAGAGGTCCTTCGTCATGGAGGTATAAAGGAAGTCCTTGTCCTTGATCATTTCCATCATGCCCCAATGGAAATCGTCGAGGCGCATATTGTAATAGTTGCCGAAGAAGAGCAGGTTGGCCTTGCGGTTTTCGATATCATCCCTTGTGAATTTACCTTCCGTAATCTTCGGGCGGGTGCTCAGTATCGCCAGCACCATTGCGGTCACGCAGACCAACAACAGCAACATGCTTGGCACCACAACCTGGGGGTATTGCTCAAAGCGGGGGAACAATTGCGGAGCAGCCACCGAAATCACAATGGCATTGATGCTCAGCATGATGTTCGCCTTGCTGTCGGCCATGGCGCTCAGGTTGATGTGGGTGCGGTAGCTGGCCCGGTACATCGTCTCCACGCCACGCCCTATCTCCGCATCGGAAAGCTGAGAGCGAACAGCACCACCACCTACTCCTGGTAAGTCTTTGTCTTTTTTCTGCTTTTTGTCCTTGCGGGCGAGGTCGTCCACCGAGGCTACGCCGGCGGGGTCGAGGCGCAGCTGTTGCTTGCGCAACTGCTTGATATGCTTGAGTTTGCGTTCATTGTAAAGCTCCTCTGCCACTGCCGTGAAGTAGCGGTGGTTGCTCAAAAAATCAATTTCCAACCTCACCCATTCCTGCTCGGTGGGCATCTTGCCACGGGTGAGCAGCACCTCTTGGCGCAGCCGGCCGGTCCTGTCCCAATAGGTCTGTTTGCCGAGGTGGCTCAGGTCGGCATCGCAGATGATTTCCTCCATCAAGTCCTTGGGCTTGTTGGGCAACTGCGTGGCCATGATGCAGCGCGTAATCAGGTCGAGGTCTTGGTCGGGCAGGTCGAAGCTGGAAAGGAAATTGACGGCATAACGGCAACTGCGTTCCTCGTGCCCTTCGGGGCCTTGGTCGTAGCCGCTGTCGTGGAACCAAGCGGCCAATCGCAACAGGCTCAGTTCCCGTTCTTCGAGGTTGTGCCCAAGTCCGATTTCAGTGACTGCTTCCAGCACGCTCCTTGTATGCTGAAAATCGTGAAATACGTACTCCGCCCCGATTTTCTTCTGAAAAAAATCTGTCAGGTACTGCTCTGTGTGCGCCAAGACATCGGCGTAGGGTGTTGCCATTCGCATTGAATTGAAGGGTGAATGGCAAAGGTGGGCTTTTTTGATTTATGGTATAAGATTAAGAACTAAGATTTAAGATTTGGGGACAATTCAAAATTGCAAACTCCCTTTGTTTGCAGGTGTTCCCAGCCTCTCCAATCTCCAATCTGAAATCATATATCTTATATCTGAAATCAAAAACCGCTGCAGGAAAAGCGCTCAATCATTATTTATCCGCTCCGTCTGTTTCTTCCCAGTAGCCATTTCGGTGCCGTGCAGGTCAATGTGGAAGACCTTCGGCCAAGCGCCACTGTCGTCGGCGAAGACCCAGATATAGTTAAGGCGGCAGGTTTTGCCATTGATGGTCATGGTGGCGAGGGGCTGGCCTTTTTCGTCCAGCTTAAGGTGGATTTTGCGCTTGTCGTAAGCGGTGAGGTTGATGTTGAAACCCGTCCCGTCCTTTTTGCTATTGTAACCGTAGGCGAATTTCTTCTCGGCCCAGCCCAGTTCCTTGCGCACGGTGCCCGTGCTGTAATACCGCATCCAATAATTGTCAATGGGGCTGGAGCCATCCAATTGGCCATTCTTCATTTTGGCGTCATAGACGATGGTGTGCCTATTCTTGTTCCTTTGGATGTAAAATAAAGAGTTGGAGGTCTTTGGTGGTGTTGGATAATCAGCCGGACGACTGGCCAGGGACATGGAGCCTGATTTCGCAGTGCCCTGCGAAAAAGCAGGCAAGACCATTGCGAAGGCAGCTATGAAAAAGATTATGATTAACCCAAGTTGCGGAGCACCATTGCCGCTGTTCAAAATTGTGTTTTTGTGGGCCAGAGGCCCGCAAAAACACAATTTAAATCTCCCTTTCGGCGGCGAAGCCGCCGAAAGGGAGATTTGACTTTGGGTATCTGTAACTTGCGTTATGATTCTTTTTTGCATCAATCCAATATGATAGGTGATGGTGAGGGTGACTTGGGTACGTCCAACCACTAATCACCAATCACCAGTTACCACTCACTACTTATCCAATTCTTTTTTGCTGTGCAACAATCGGCTGATAGCGGTGATGTTCGTCAGTACGGCCAGCACCATGATGGGGAACGTGAATATGGTAATCGTCTCGAACAGCGGGATGGGCAGCCAATCCACGGCCACTTTTACCTCACTGCCGCCAAGTGCCGAATATACCCCGCAGGCGATGGCTGATACGCCGATGATGATGATGCGCTCTGGGCGCTGCATCATCCCAACGTCGGCAAGGTTGGCGCCGAGGCCCTCCGCCCTTGCCCTTATGTAGCTCACCATCACCGAGCCAATCAGGGCGATAAAGGCGAACAGCGAGCTGAGGAAGTAGCTCTGAGCCACCAAGTACCAGCAGATGCCGAGGAACATGATCATCTCGCTGTACCGGTCGAGCACCGAGTCGTACAGCGCACCGAAGGTGGAGTCCATCTTGCCGACCCGTGCCAGCCGCCCGTCAATCATATCGAATAGGCCTGCAAACAGTATCACGACGCCCGCCCAGCCGATATAGGAATGGTCGGTACGCTCGCCATACTTGCCGCCATAGATGAAAATGATGGTGGCAAAAGTGTTGATGACAAGCCCAATAGTGGTGATGGTGTTGGGCTGTACTTTCCACCTTACCAACTGCTCGATGAGCGGGTTGATGACCCGGTAAACGAGGGGTTGGCCGTATTTTTTCAAAATGTTCGCACTCATAGCATTGCAGTTAGGGCTTTGTTTCACTTGGCAAATCGGGCAGGATGAATCCAGGGCCGATTTGCCGAGGGCAAAAATAAGGAGATTGCATAGCTTCAGATTTTGAAACACCTAATGAGCAATCTTGTTAAAACGCTGCACCGAAAACTGGTGCAAAATCAGAACTCCAACTTGAAGCGAAAGAGCAGGCTGAAACCCTGTTTACCGAACATGGACGGGATTTCATCGCCCGAATGCAGTTTGTCGGTTGGGTGCTTCAGGCGCCACACGGCGTCCACCCGCAGCACCCGTAGGATGTTGCCGATGCCAAAACCCGTTTCGATATAAGGTTTGCCTTCCAACGTATAGTTCACCCGGTTGCCGTTCTCGTCGCTTTGGAACTGGACATACTCGGGATGCTTGTCGGGGTCGTTGCGGTCGGAGAGCCTTCCATAGATGGCCTTGAAGGTGACAGCCTCCCTTAGTTTCAGTTTTCGGAGCAAAGGTATCTTGTTCAATATCCAACCATTGAAGTTGTGCTCCAGCATGAGCAGGGCATATTCATCACTGACAAACTCCTGGTAGTTCATCAGGTTGAAAGAGTTGGTGCGGTAGAAGTAGCTCTGGTTGGCCTTTGGCATGTTCAGCAGGAAGTATGGGATGCCGTCGCCCCAAACCTTGCCCGCCTCGAAGTCCAAGCGGGTGACGCCGAGGAACGACAGGTAGAACCTTTTCACAACGTTGAACGAGGCGTTGTAGTAGTTTTGGTCGCCCCCCAGCACGTCTTTCAGGCCTGCAGCCATTTTTAGGGTAAAAATTGGGTGCTTGTTGTAAAGCTGCGAGCGGTAGGTGCGGCCTTGTATGTACTGCTCATTGGGGGCAAAACGGAGCATAAGCCCCACCTCACTCGTGGTGAAATCCTTGAGGGAAGATGGCCCCAATACTGGGTCGGTGTAGTCCAGTAGGGTCGAGCCGATGGGCCGCATCTTGGTATTGGTATAGGTGAGGTTGTAGGTCATGTGGTTCTTCGTCTCTATGTTGTATTCCAATTGCGCCTTGTTGTTCATCAGCATGCGGTCACGGGTGCCCCGTTGGAAGGAGAGGAAAAAGTTGTCGGGGCTGTTGAGCACCAAAATCTGACCCACGAGGTTCACGTCCTTTTGCATAAAAGCCCTGACATAATGCTTGGGGTTCTGCTTGAAGTCCTCCCTGAAGGAATAGACGCCATAGGCCGCATATTTGAACTCATCATCTTTGAAGCCATAAGCCCCATAGCCACCAAAACTGAATTTCTTGTTGAACTTGAGGTTGGTCTCCCCCCCAAATTTGACACGGTTGCCCTCCACCGGGTTGAAGCTATAAAAATTGGCAATCGGCCCTATGTCCACTGGCCCGAAGGCTTTGTAACCCGTGAAAACCAGGCCCAGTATGTTCATTGTACGCTTGAAGCTCGGCAGTTTTTGCAAGGTGTCAATCATCTGATAGACACCTGCCTCCTTTACCGAGAGTTTCTCATGGCGGGCCGACTCCCAGAAAGCATTGTCCCGTTTGTACTGGTCAGGGTTTTCGATAACCTTCTGGGTACCTGCATAATATTCATCGGACATTGGCTTGTCTAAGACGAAATCCCGGTACATGGCGGTGCGGGTACCATAGATTCCCGTTCCTTTTTTCAGCACCGAAAAATCAACGGCTACCAAGTCCTTCGTGCGTGCCCAGACACCGTTCGGCTGCTTCGCAAACTCTTGTTGCAGGCTGAGCTTCTGCACGAAGTTCACATTTATGTTCTTGGAGATGCCAAAATCGGCTTTTATCACGGCAAAAGACGAGTCACGGGTAATCCAAAGGTCGCCCTTGAAGGCGATGTTCTGGTCGTTCTCAGGCAAGAAGGAGACCTTCGTCACCGGGATGCCGTTCATGGTGCCCGTTGTGTCCCTTATATAAAACCGGTAATATCCGATAGCGGAGGTACTAAGGGGACTTACAAAGGAAAGGTCGAGCAGTTTGATGTCGTTCTGGTAGATGTTCACGCTCTGATAAAGCACCTGCAGCATGTCGTTCAGGTCCTTGTCATCCACATACTCCTTCATGCCAGTCACCTTCATGCCTTCCCGGTGCTCCTTCCGGCTTTCGGGGTTGTTTCGGTAGTAAACCTTGGAAGACGATTCTTGAATGAAAAAAGGCAGGAAGGGTTTGCCGTTCAACTCGGAGGTATCCACATGGTCGAGCACGATTTTGAAGGGCTTCATGGCCTTCCGGCTGCGCAGTTTCTCCGGGTCGAAGTTGTTGAGGTCGAACTGTACCTTTTCGTATTTGTCCACTTCGTAATAAGCGGAGGCTTCGAGTCGGTTTTGGTCTTTGTGGTCAATTACCGCCCGCATCAGCTCTACAGCAGGGTTATCACGGCGCTTGTAACGCTTCTTCTCGGCCTTCACCACCACTTCCTTGAGCTGCTGCGTGCTCGATTTCAGGAAAATATCAAGTGTTTGCCGCTCACCGACCACCACCGCCAGCACTTGCGTTTCATAACCCACACTCGATACCTCGATTTGGGACACTTTGGCCCACTGCGACTCCAACAAGTAACTGCCATCCAACTCACTTGTGGTGCCAATTGGAGGGGTGCTCATAAAGGCAATGGTCACAAAAGGAAGGGGTTCCTTGGTTTCGGAATCGAAGACCTTGCCCTTGACCGTGGTCATCTTTTGGGCAAACATACTGACGGAGAGGACTAAGAAAACAAGGCTTAATAAAAATTGCCTGTTGGGAAATTTAAAATGCATAATCGTTGGTGCTGAAGATTGGGTGTCGGGCATGTCGTTCCTGTTTTTTTCCGGCAAAACTCAGCCCGGCGCTGCCCCTGATTGGAAATTCTTGGTCAAAAAGCCCTGACAGAACGACAAACTGCCGTTTTTAGCATTCAAAAAAACTGGCCAGTGCTCGAAAAGTTCTTTTGACGTGAAAATCGCCGCAAAGCTACCCCTTGTTTTGCTTTCGCAACTGATGTACGAGGCCAAATCAAGGATGGATTGCACAGGTCAGATGAGTTTTCCCAGGCATTTCCCCCATACCGCTTCTATTTTCGAGCCTTATTTTTGAGAAAACTTTAAGATTTTAAAAAACGACATTTTCAAACCATCATAGGAGCCGCCAAGCTTTGGGCATGATTGGCGATAGGTTGATTATGGACATTTTATAAACTTTCTGGCGTGCGGCACGCTACTTTAAAGGGCTTTCTTATAAAAATGTGGTGCAGGCGTGTTGTCGTCCTAAAAGAGAATTGGTTAGTGCTTCGCAACTTGCACTATTTGATATCAAACAAAAACCCCTTCTCTTTCAAGGCATTATACCTCTCCACATCGAAAGCGTAGAGTTTGCCGGGGCGGCCCTTGTCGTGTGGGACGGTCTTGTCGGGCAGTTCGTTCAGGATGCCGAAGCCCATGAACTTCTTTCGGAAGTTGCGGCGGTCAATCGGTTGGTCGAGGATGGTCATGTAGAGGCGCTCCAAGTCGCCGAAGGGGAACTGTGGGTCGAGCAGGTTGAGGCCGATAGGCTCGTAGGTGAGTTTTGCCCGAAGGCGGCGTAGCGCCAAGGCCAGTATTTCTGGGTGGTCGAAGGCGAGCAGTGGCAGGTCTTTGGTGTCGAACCAAGCGACCTCGGCGGCGTCGGTGGCCGCCACGATTTCAAAATCGGAAGGGCGCACCAACCCGAAATATGCCACACTGACCACTCTGCGTCGGGGGTCTCGCTCTGGCTCCCCGAAGGTGTAAAGCTGTTCGAGGTAGTTGATTTTGATGCCCGTTTCTTCTTCCAACTCCCGCCAAACAGCCTGCTCCAAGCTTTCATTTTCCAAGACAAAACCGCCCGGCAGCGCCCAATGCCCCTCGAAGGGCGGGTACTTTCGGCGCACGAGCGCCACGAAAAGCTGCTCGTGCTGGTAGCCGAAAACGACGGCATCGGTGGCGAGTTGGATGGGCATCAGGCAATTGATTTGCGGCAAATTTAGTCAGCCGCAGTATTCGGGAGTAAGAGGCCATGATTTATTTGGCTTTTTGAGGTTATGAGAAATGGCATACGACGAAGCGAAATGCCCGTTGACGATAGTTTGGAATTAGTCCAAATGCAAATCTGATAGAAAAATACTTTGCATAAAATTAGCTATTACAAGCAATCAATATTAGTTATATTTGCCACCCGCAAACAATAATTTTGAAGGAGGCTTATTTTTGAAAATCAAGGAAAATTTTTAATCAACATTTTGCCGCTCCGCAAAATCGTTTGCTATCACTGCTTTTAAGAAGAAAAACGTCCGCACGAAGCGTCATGCGGAATCGTAAATCCAAAATCACAAAATCGTAAACTCATAACACTCACCTATGAAAGTTTCCATCACCGTAAATGGGAAGTCCTTCACCCACGACGTCGAAGCTCGTGACCTGTTGGTCTTCTACCTAAGAGACACCCTGCGGCTGACCGGCACCCACGTGGGCTGCGACACATCGAGCTGCGGGTCATGTACGGTACACCTTGATGGCCACGCCGTCAAGTCCTGCACCGTGCTCACCGCACAGGCCGATGGCCGCTCCGTCACCACCATCGAGGGCATGGCCAACGGCGACAACCTCCACCCGCTGCAAGAGAGCTTCCGAGAGGAGCACGGCCTGCAATGCGGCTTCTGCACCCCCGGCATGATCATGGTCGCCGCCGACCTGCTGGAGCGCAACCCGAACCCCTCCGAACACGAAATCCGGGAGGCGCTGGAAGGCAATTATTGCCGCTGCACAGGCTATCACAATATCGTAAGAGCAATTCAATATGCGGCTGCGCAAGCGGCGTGAACCTGAAATTGAGAAATTAGGAAATTGGGAAATTGCGGCCTTGGGTAGCACCCCAATTTCCTAATTTCTCAATTTCCTAATTTCATCTAAAATGGGAGATACTCAATATATCGGAAAGCCCGTGAAGCGTGTCGAGGACAAACGCTTTATCACCGGGCAAGGTCGTTACACCGACGACATCCAACTGCCGGGCATGGTGTATGCGCATATCGTGCGCAGCCCCTATGCCCACGCAAAAATCAATTCCTTCGACATCGCCTCAGCGCAGTCCGCACCGGGCGTTGTGGCCGTTTTCACGGGCGACGACATCAAGAAAGCGGGGATGGGAGGCGTGCCCTGCGGCTGGCAACTCCATTTCAAGAACGGCGACCCGATGGTCGAGCCGCCGCACCCACTGCTCATCGCCAGCGGCGACACCGTGAAGCACGTGGGCGACGGCGTGGCGGTGGTCATTGCCGATACCCGTGCCAATGCAAGGGATGCCGCCGACCTTATTTATGTGGATTATGAGGTGTTCGATGCCGTTACCTCCGCCGCCGATGCGGTGAAGCCCGGTGCACCGCTCGTACATGAGGCTGCCGCTGGCAATATCTGCTTCGATTGGGAAATCGGCAACCCGAAGGCCGAAGTGGACGCTGCCATGGCCACGGCCCACCACGTCACCCGCATGGAGTACCGCAACCAGCGCCTCGCACCGAACGCCATTGAGCCTCGCTGCGCAATAGGCGACTACGATGGCGCCAACGACCGCTACACCCTTTATACGACTTCGCAAAACCCGCACCTCACCCGCCTGCTCATGTGCGCCTTCGTGCTGGGCTTGCCGGAGAACAAGGTCCGGGTTGTTGCACCGGACGTAGGCGGTGGCTTTGGTTCAAAAATCTACCATTATATAGAGGAGGCGCTGATGATTTGGGCTTCTAAGCAATTGGGCAAGCCGATTAAGTGGACTTCGACCCGCACCGAGGCGTTCCTAACCGATGCGCATGGCCGTGACCACACGACCACTGCTGAAATGGGCTTCGACAAGGACGGCAAAATCGTTGCGCTGCGCATCAATACCTTGGCAAACGTGGGCGCCTACCTGAGCACCTTCGCCGCCGTGACACCGACCTACCTGCACGGCACGCTGCTGCAAGGGCTTTACACCACACCGAAAATCCACCTCGACTTGAAGGCCGTTTTCACTCATTCCACCGTGATTGACGCCTACCGGGGCGCTGGCCGCCCGGAGGCCACCTATCTTTTGGAGCGCCTCATGTCAAAAGCTGCCCAAGAAATGGGCATTGACCAAGCCGAACTGCGCTACAAGAACTTCATTCCGCCCTTCGACGGGGTGACGCAGCCGGGCTACCAGACCAATGTTGCGCTGCAATACGACTCCGGCAACTACAAAGGGATGCTCGACAAGGGCTTGGAACTCGTTGGTTATCAGGATTTTCTGAAAGAACAGGCCGAGGCCCGCAAGCAGGGCCGCTACCTCGGCATCGGCGTTTCGACCTATATCGAAGCCTGCGGCATTGCGCCGTCGGCGGTGGTAGGCTCGCTCGGCTGCCGGGCTGGCCTCTACGAGAGCGCCCATGTGCGGGTGCAGCCGACAGGCACGGTGAGTGTTTATACGGGTTCCCACTCGCATGGGCAGGGGCACGAGACGACCTTCGCCCAGGTGGTGGCCGAGTATTTTGGCATCCCACTTTCGAGCGTGGAAGTACACCACGGCGACACGGAGAGCGTGGCCTTCGGCATGGGCACTTATGGCTCCCGCTCCTTGGCCGTTGGCGGCAGTGCCATCGTGGCTTCTTGTCAAAAAGTGATTGAAAAAGGCACCAAAATCGCCGCCCACAAGCTGGAATGTTCCGAGGACGACCTTGAATACAACGCTGGCACTTGGACGGTGAAGGGCACCGACCGCTCCATTGGTTTCGGGGCGATTGCCTTTACTGCTTATGTGCCGCACCAGTATCCCAAGGGATTGGAGCCGGGCATGGACTTCTCCAGCTTCTACGACCCCTCCAATTTCACCTACCCGAACGGTTGCCATATCGCCGTGGTGGAAGTGGACGTGGAAACGGGCAAAGTGAAACTCCTCCGCTTCGCTGCCGTGGACGACGTTGGCAATATCATCAACCCGATGATTGTGGAAGGCCAGATTCATGGAGGATTGGTGCAGGGCATCGGGCAGGCCATGCTCGAAGGCGTAATTTTCGATGAAATGGGCAACCAGACCACCGCCTCCTACATGGACTACGCCATGCCTCGTGCCGACGATGTGCCGAGCTTCGAACTGGGCAGCCAAGTGACACCCTGCCCGCACAACCCGCTGGGTGTGAAGGGCGCAGGTGAGGCAGGCGCCATTGGTTCTACACCTGCCGTGGTAAACGCCGTGGCGGATGCGTTGGCACCGTTTGGCGTCACCGATTTGGAAATGCCGCTGCACCCCGAAAAGGTGTGGAGGGCGATTCAGGCGGTGGCTAAGGGGTAGAACAGGGGGCTTGGGGGCGGAACGCCCCCAAATACTCCTTCCCCTGACGAGCCGCCGAAGGCGGCGAGGAGGGGCAAAATCCGTGATTACGATTTGTTGTTCTTTGATTTTAATTGATTTAAGATTCAAGATTACATGATTCCAGATTTAAGATTAGGAGAGCCGGAAACTCTTGCAAACGCTGGGTTTTTTAAATAACCACCGCCTTATTTAATCTAAAATCTTAAATCATGTAATCTGCAATCTTAAATCAAAAAACCGCATCAAAATGATACCATCAACCTTCGATTATAAGCGCCCCGGCACCGTTGCCGAGGCCATTCAATTAATTAAAAACGACCCCGGCGCAAAGCTCTTGGCCGGAGGCCACTCCCTCATCCCAGCCATGAAATTGCGGCTGAATGCCAGCACGACCTTGGTGGACATCAGCCGCCTTTCAGAACTGAACTTCATTCGTGACAAGGGCAAGTTCATTGGTATTGGCGCTGGTACGACGCACGGGGCCATTGCTGCAAGCAAGACCATCACCAGTAAAGTGCCGCTGCTCGCCCATGCCGCCGAACTGATTGGCGACGTGCAGGTGCGCAACGTGGGCACTATCGGCGGCAGCATAGCCCATGCCGACCCGGCTGCAGACTGGCCCGCTGTGCTCATCGCTGCTGATGCAACGGTGGAGGTGAACGGGGCTTTTGGCGAGCGGAACATACCTGCCAGCGAGTTTTTTATGGGCTTTTTCTACACCGCCCTCGGCGAAGGCGAAATCATCACGGAGGTGAAAGTGCCGGAGCCAGATGCGGCCAGCTTGCGCTGTGCGTATGATAAATTTGCGCAGCCCGCTTCCCGCTTTGCCTTGGCTGCCTGTGCGGTGCAAATGAGCCTCGTGGATGGCAAATGCACGAACGTGCGGGTGGCCTTCAACGGCGTGGGCAGCTTTGCCTATCGTGCCACGGCCGTCGAAGCTGCCTTGGAGGGTCAAGCGCCCTCGGAGGATGCCATCAACCTCGCTGCCAGCCGTGCCTGCGACAACGCTGACATGGTGCTCAGCGACAACTTTGCCAGCGAAGACTATCGTCGGCACTTGGCGAGCGTGGTTTGCAGGCGGGCGCTGAACAAGGCGTTGGCTTGAATTTGTTTGAAGGGTTGGAAAAAGGCATGAGGTGTCACCTCAAAAAAGGCGATTCCTGTTTTTGCATTAACCACGGCTGGAGCCGCCTTTTTTGAGGCGACGCCTCATGCTCAGCAACACATCAAACCCTTCAAACGCATTGAACAATCCAAACTAACAAAAGAATATGATTTTAAACGGACAACACATCCTGCCTGCCCATCCGAAAACGGTCTGGGACTTGATGATGGATGCCGATGTATTGGCCCGCATCACGCCGGGCATTACCCGCCTCGAACTCATCGAGGAGAACGTTTACAAGACCATTGCGGAGATAAAAGTGGGGCCAGTCGGCGGTGCTTTCACGGGAACATTGAAAGTTACCGACATTGTGGAACATGAAAAGTTTTCGCTGGTCGTACAGCAGAACAGCCGCATGGGCAATGCACAGGCCACGGTCAATATGCTCTTGGAAGCCTTGGAGGATGGCCTCGCCACCAACGTCAGCTTCAAGGGCGACGTGAAGCTCTCCGGCATGATGGCCACCATGGGACAGCGGGTGCTGACGCCTGTGGCGAGCATGCTGAGTGGGCAGTTTTTTGAGGCCTTGAAGAAGGAGTTGCCGGGTTAATTTCCATTTCACCTAATTCCATCAAAGGTTAGAAATTAGGCAAAACAATGGCAGGTACCGCACAATACCTGCCATTGTTTTTGCCTACTCCTAAGGTTAAACATTTCCAATCCAATATGCCGAACTTCAACATTGATGCAAAAAAAGACATGACCTACGACGCCATCGTCATAGGCTCTGGGATGAGTGGCGGATGGGCCGCCAAGGAACTTTGCGAAGGCGGCCTAAAAACGCTCGTGCTGGAGCGGGGGCGCATGGTCGAGCACGTGAAGGACTACCCAACCATGAACAACGAGTCGTGGGACTTGGAGCTACGGGGTGCCCTTGGGCCAGAAGACCAGAAGAAACACTACAAAGTAGTGCGGACGGGCTTCGTGGGCGAGAACAACAAGCACTTCTACGCCAATGACGAGGAAAATCCTTACACAGAGGTAAAGCCTTTTCTTTGGGTGCGGGCGCACCAGATGGGTGGGCGCTCCCTGCTTTGGGGCAAACAGACCTACCGCTGGAGCGAACTCGACTTCGAGGCCAACGGCAAGGACGGCCACGGCGTGGACTGGCCCATCCGCTACAAGGACCTTGAACCTTGGTACACTCATGTGGAAAAATATGCGGGCATCAGCGGCGAGGCGCTCGGCTTGCCACAATTGCCGGACAGCCACTTCCTGCCGCCGATGGAATTGAACTGCGTGGAAAAAGAGGTGAAGCAACGGCTTGAAAAGGAATTTCCTGGCCGCAACCTGATTATTGGCCGGGTGGCGCACCTGACCGTGCCGCACAATGGCCGGGGCAAGTGCCAGTTCCGCAACCGCTGTGACCGGGGCTGCCCGTTTGGGGCTTATTTCAGTAGCAATGCCGTGACGCTGCCCGCCGCCAATGCCACAGGCAACCTCACGATGCGCCCGTTCTCCATCGTGGATTCCATTGTTTACAATGAAAAAACTGGCCGTGCATCTGGCGTGAAGGTGATTGATTCCGAAACGGGTGAAATGCACGAATACCACGCAAAAATCATTTTCTGCAACGCCTCCACGCTCAGCACCACGCAAATCCTGCTGAAATCTACTTCGAGCCGTTTCCCCAATGGCCTCGGCAACGACAGCGGCGAACTTGGCCACAACCTCATGGACCACACCTACCGGGTGGGCGCTATGGGCAATTGGGAAGGCTTCGAGGATATGTACTACAAGGGCCGCCGACCGAACGGGATTTACATCCCCCGTTATTGGAACATTGACGAAAAAACGAAGTCGGACAAGTTCGTGCGAGGCTTCGGCTTCCAAGGCGGTGCCTATCGGCCCGGCTGGGGCGCTGGTGCCAACATGGACGGCTTCGGCGAGGAGTTCAAGGACAGCCTTATCACCAACCCTGGACCGTGGGAGTTCTTCATCACGGGCTTTGCGGAGTGCCTGCCCTATCACGAAAACAAGGTGACGCTTGATAAACAGAACCTCGATAAATGGGGGCAACCCACGCTTGCCATTGACGCTGAGTACAAGGCCAACGAGCTGGCGCTCAACGAGCAGATACAGGAAGACGCCGTGGAAATGCTGGAAAAATGCGACCTAAAGAACATCGTGGGCTTCGACAACAAGCACGAGATGGGCTACGGCATCCACGAGATGGGCACTGCCCGCATGGGACGTGACCCCAAGACCTCCGTGCTGAACGCCACGAACCAAATCCACGAGTGCCAAAACGTCTTCGTGACGGACGGGGCCTGCATGACCTCCAACTCCTGCGTCAACCCGTCGCTGACGTACATGGCACTGACTGCCCGTGCGGCCAACCATGCTATTTCGGAACTGAAAAAGGGGAATCTTTGAATCGGTTGATAAGGGTTGATATCGCTCAACAGTGTACGTCATGCATCGCCGAAAGGCGGGATTCGTTTAGGTGCTTCAAGTTGTTTTTCGCCTCAGCAGAAAACAACTTGAAGCACCTAAAAAATCTCCTTGGCGGTTAGCGGCGGAGCTGCAAGCCGCCAAGGGGATACGAATACCAACCATCACAGCGCCTCCGGCTCGCTCCTCGTCGAGAGGTCTATTTTGGAGATGCCCGGCAAGCCGTACAATGCCCGCAGAAAATCCAGTTCCCCACCTTTTTGCTTGAAAACAATGCGGTAGTTGTGCTCCAGCTTCACCTTACCCTCGGCGTTGGCCGTGTAGTCGGTGCGCCAGTGTTGGGTGCGGCGGCAGTACTGCTTGAAAAGCTGCTGCACCTGTTGCGAAGCAATGCCGTCCTCTGCGTCCAGATGGAAGCGCAGCACATTGACGGTGTGGTGCCCTGCGTTGGAGAAGGGCGTCAGGCGTAGCAAGAAGGCGACGACGCAAAAGGCCACCGTGCCCATGAACGCCGTGTTGTAGGCGTGTACCCCCGATGCGATGCCCACGGCCAAGGAGGCGAACATGAAGATGATGTTGCGGGGGTCACGAAGGTTGGTGCGGAAGTGGATGATGGCCAAGGCCCCTATCATGCCAAGGCCCCTCGCCAAGCTGTCGCCAATGGCCAACATGACGGTTGAAGCGGCCATCGAGCCGAGAATCATGGCTTGCAAGAAATTGCCCGGCACGAACAGTTCCCGGCTGGTCTTTTCATAGGTGAATGCCACCAATACCGATAACAGGAACGCAAAAAGCATGGCATAGACCACCGACATGAGGGTCGGGTTGTCGGCATTGGCTTGAAGTACGGAGAAGTCGAACATGGAAGCTGGATACTGGATGCTAGATGCTGGATAGCCCTATCGTTGCACCACGAATCGTTGGGTTTGGGTTGCAGTTTTTAAGAAGTAAATGCCAGCGGGCCAAGTGCTTATGTCAACTTGGGTTTGGTTGAAAAAACTCGTTTGGTGCTGCTGGCGACCCAATTGGTCATAAATCACAACCGATTGATTTTCAGTGGTTTTGCTTTGCAAAATAATCTCGTTGCCTGTGGCGGGGTTCGGTGAAATGAGCAGGGTATTGTCCGCTACTTTGTCGCCTACCGCCGAGATGCCCGTGTCGTTGTTGGCTTTGAAGGTAGGGTTTTTGATGGTGAAATTGCCCGTGCCGTTGGGCGAGCGGGCATAGCCCTTGTCGGCCTGCTGCTGGCCGAAGCTGATGTCTTGAACGTTGGAACCACTGGTGTTGACGAGAATGAGTTGCTCGCCCGTTGCGCTAAGCTTGAAATTGGCATGGAGCGGCCCTTGGCTGCTGTCCTCATCGGCCCAGATGATGATATAGCCCTGCGACGGGATGACCGTATTGGTCGGGAACTCCCATTTGTCGAGGTTGTCGGGATTGTCGGTGAGGTACCAACCGCCGAGGTTGACGCTGCTGTTGGAGTTGTTGTAAAGCTCAATCCAGTCTTCGTACTCGCCGTTCTCATCGGTGACATAGGCCTGGTTGGAGGCCATCACTTCGTTGATGACCACACCGGACTGAGCAGCGGCATTGCCGAAGGCGAACAAAAAGACGGACGCCAGTAGGGCGGCGCAAAGGGCATTCTGTAATTTCATAAATCAATTTGGTTGAAAAAATTCAAGTGGGCAAAGGTGCGTTTTTCTGCCAAGTTAGCGGAATGCTTTTTTGCAAATGCCTGACAGAGTGCAACATGGAACGGAAGGTGATGTGAACCTAAGTTTGGTTGCAAGACAAATTATTTTTATCGCTCCACAATCACAATATCCTGAAAATCAAGGCTTTCTGCCTTTGGCAATCCCCGCCAGAAGCCATAGTGGATGCTCCGCAAGCGAAGGCCGTTTTTGGCCACCATGCCCCGAAGATGGCTCTCCTCAAAGGCCACGTTGGCGCTCTTCACCACGTCGTCCATGAGGCGGTAGTGGCCGTAGTCGAATGGGAAGTCGAAGCCCGTGGGCCACGTGGTTTTTTCATCGAAAACAAAAAACGTGAGGTAGGCCACGCCGCCGGGGCGCAGCACACGCCGCAGCTCGCCGAGGTAGTTGCCCACCTCATCGGGCAGCATGTGGGTGAAAACGGAATTGGCTACCGCAAAATCAAAGCTGGCATCCTCGTAGGGGAACCGGAAGCTGCTGGCACTGCCGCCGTCGGAGCGGTAGAGGTCGTTTTCGAGGGAGATGTACTGGAAATGGAAGTTCGGGAAGCGGCTCGTAATGCGCTCCTGACACCAGTCCACCCCTTTTTTTACCACGTCGAAGCCTTCGTAGCGGCCATTTTCATTCAAAAATCGGGTGAGCGGGATGGCAATCCGCCCGATGCCGCTGCCGATGTCGAGCACATGGTGTTGCGGCTGTAGGCCGCAAAGCTGCTTGAACAACTCCACCGACTGCTGCCCCGACCGCCGGAAGTCGCCACTGCCCGTGTAAATCATGCCCCGTGGCGGCGTGAGGCTGTCACGCTGGCCCGTCACCCCTTCCCAAGTGTCCAAAGGCAAATAGTAGAGCCGCCGGGCGGCAAAGCGCCATGCGGGGGGGAGGGAATAGAAGAGTTTGCGGGGCAATTTCATTGTTCCATGGCTTCATGGCTTCATGGCTTCATGGCTTCATTGTCATAGAGCACGTTATGCGGGCAACCATGAAGCCATGAAACAATGAACCCATTTTTCCGCAAACTTACGGAACTTCTCCGTCCCTCCCTGCCGTTCACTGCAAATCCCGACTTAACTTTGACTCCAACCTATACCGTACTGACCAACTTTACCACCTGCATGAAACGACACCTTCGCCAACTTTTGATGCTGGCCCTGCTGCCGGCTTCCGAACCTGTTTTTTCCCAAAACCCCGACCGACCCATCAAGGATGCCGCACGGCTGACCAGCGCCGTCAAATTCGATGGCCACGTGGATGAGGCCGCCTGGGACGGGGTGGCGCCCATCACCCTCGTCCAGCAGATACCGCAGTACGGCCAGCCCTCCACCGAGCGCAGCGACATCTTCTTCGCCTACGACGACGAGTACCTCTACATGGCCGGACGGATG
>WBZM01000704.1_pt1 | contig 41916 bp, 29 predicted proteins | sample 5204271 | NCBI WGS metagenome assembly WBZM01 (sample SAMN12344346, study PRJNA552823) | activated sludge metagenome | biome: Activated sludge suspended growth; feature: Nitrification reactor; material: Wastewater; isolation source: activated sludge from nitrification reactor of wastewater... | reverse complement strand
ATCTCGATTCGGGCGAGCCGGTCGGCTCGCGCCATCTCTCGCGCATCCTGCCGATGACGCTGTCGCCGGCCTCGATCCGCAATGTCATGCAGGACCTCGAGGAACTCGGCCTGGTCTATGCGCCGCACACCAGCGCCGGCCGCCTGCCGACGGAGACGGGGCTGCGCTTCTTCGTCGATTCGCTGCTGCAGGTCGGCGAACTCTCGCCGGAGGAACGCATCCGCATCGAGAGCCAGGTCGCGGGCCAGCCTGCGGACGCCGGCCTCGAAGCCCTGCTCGGCCAGGCTTCCAGCCTGCTCTCGGGCCTCACCCGCGGGGCGAGCGTGGTCGTCACCTCCAAGGACGACCGCCGCCTGCGCCAGATCGAATTCGTGCGGCTCGATCCCGGCCGCGCGCTGGCCGTGCTCGTGTCCGAGGACGGCTCGATCGAAAACCGCATTCTCGCGATTGCGCCGGACCTGCCGCATTCGGCGCTGGTGACCGCCGGCAATTATCTCAACGCGCGCATCCGCGGCCGCACGCTGGATCAGGTGCGCGCCGAAATGGAGGCTGGCCGCAAGCTGGTCGAGGCCGAGCTTGACGAACTGACCGCCCGGCTCGTGCAGGCGGGGCTGGCGAGTTGGGCCGGCCTCGACGGCGCGCGCCGCCAGCTCATCGTGCGCGGGCAGGGCAATCTGCTCGAAGACCTCACCGCGATGGAGGATCTCGAGCGCATCCGCCTGCTGTTCGACGACCTCGAAACCAAGACGGAAGTCATCGACCTGCTGTCGCGCGCCGAGAACGGCGAGGGCGTGCGTATCTTCATCGGCTCGGAGAACAAGCTGTTCTCGCTGTCGGGCTCCTCGATGATCGCCGCGCCCTTCCGCGACAGCGACCGGCGCGTCGTCGGCGTGCTCGGCGTCATCGGCCCGACGCGGCTGAACTACGCGCGCATCGTGCCGATGGTGGACTACACGGCCCGCGTCATCGCGCGCATCGTCGGGGGCGTGTGACGACAAGACTCGCCGCGCCCTGGCCAGGGCTCTAAACTATTTGTGTCCTGCGGCTCATATGCTTTGACTAATTATTTGACCTAAAGGCCAATTTCTTGATCGGCAAAATGTTTCCAGTGATGATATTTGAATTAATGTCACGGCTCCATTGCGGCGGTCGCGATTCAATCTATAAGCAAGTTCATCTCCTTGCATTTTCTGCCTCGACGTAATGTTTGCGAAGAAATTTCGTCAGGACATCCAAGCGCTTCGCGGTTTTTCTATCGCGGCGGTCCTCGCGTATCACACGACGCCGGCCGAACTGCCCGGGGGATTTCTCGGAGTTGACGTGTTTTTCGTGATCTCCGGCTACTTGATGGCCGGAATCATCTGCGAGGGAATTGTCGCGGGCCAGTTCAATCTGGTTGGTTTCTACCTGCGCCGAGCGCGGCGTCTTCTGCCGGCCGCCTATGTCACGTTCAGCGCTTGCGCCATCGCCGCGCCATTCCTCCTGAGCAGCCTCGAATATGCGGAATTCCGCAAGCAGCTTGCCGGCGCGCTGTCGTTCACATCGAATTTCGTGCTGTGGCGTCAATCCGGCTATTTCGCGCAGGCTTCCGAGCTCAAGCCTCTGCTCCACACATGGTCTTTGGCCGTAGAGGAGCAATATTACTTACTCCTGCCCGCGTTCCTGATGCTCTGCCCGAGACGGTTCTGGCTCGCGAGCCTGTCGTGCGGAGCGGTCTTCAGCTTCGGGCTGGGCTTGTATGTCGCGGAAATCAATCCTTCCGGCGCTTTTTATCTCTTGCCGACACGTGCATGGGAATTGCTCCTGGGGTCGATCGGCGTCCTTCTCATTCATCCCGGCGCCCGGGCCATTGCGTCAGGTCTGTTCTGGCCTGCCGTCCTTGCGTTGCCCTTTGCGGTCGTATTTGCGAGTCCGTCTTCGCCTCCGGGCTTCGAGGCGTTGATCGTTTGTCTTGCGACACTCGCAATCCTGCTTGCGCGCGACGAAAGAGCCTCGCGCGGCCCCCTTGTCGCCACGTTCGCGTGGCTCGGCGACCTGTCCTATCCGCTGTACCTCGTGCACTGGCCGATCTTCGCCTTCATCAGAAACATCTGGATAGCAGGCGCTCCGGTCCATGTGCTGGCGCTCGCGGGCGCGACGTCCGTTGCTATTGCGTGGATCGTCGTGCGGTTTGTCGAACGGCCGGTTCGCGCGAGACTGGACGGGCTCGAAACGTGGCGCCAGGTCGCCGTCTTCTCCGCGCCCGCCGCGATCATGATAGCGCTTTCGCTCGCCGCCAATCTGCACAACGCAACGCATTACATCGCGGGCCGCCGCGCCAACCAAGGCCTGGCGAGCGTCTGCGATGCGGTTCGATTTTCCCCCGAGCCGCCTTGTCGCTATGGCGACGCAAAAGCGCCCATGCTGCTATGGGGCGACTCGTTTGCGATGCATCTCGCGCAGGCGCTCGCTGAATCGGACCGGGGCTTCGTGCAGGCGACATTGAGCGCCTGCGCCCCGCTTATGGATTTCGCAATCGTCGACCCGGCGAGCCTTCACCCCCAAACCTGGAGCAAGAACTGCATAGAGTTCAATCAAATGACGCTCGACTACCTCGGCCGGAATCCAGCCATCGAGGTCGTGATTCTGTCGAGCGCATTTCTCCACGCGCTGGAGGAGCGGGGCCCCAATCGCATTCTGGCCGACGGCCGGATACGCACGCCATCGACTGAACTCGCCGCCGACCACCTGGCTCGAACGATCGCAAGCGTAAGGAAGCTTGGACGAAAAGTTGTGATGATGGCTCCAGTGCCGAGCGGCTCTTTCGATGTCGCTCTGTGCGCCGAACGCGAGGATCGGCGGCAATTGACGCGCGGCGCAACGCCCGATTGCACGATCGACCGCGCTTCATCGATGGCGCGACAGGCCCGTGTGCGACAAGTGTTGCAAATCGTTCAAGAGCGAACGGGAGCGCCAATCCTCGACCTTGGCGAGCGCCTGTGCGCGACGTCCGCATGCGCCGCCCGGATAGACGGCGTTGTCCTTTACCGCGACGCGGCCCATCTGTCGGCGGAGGGGTCGGCTCTGCTTGGCAGAAAGTTCTCGCTCAGCGACCTCGTATTTGGCGAAGCGCGATAGAGCCGGCGGCGCCGACGCTCAGGCGCGCTCGTCGCCATCGCTGCCCGCGGGCCCGGCCTCCGCGGACGGAGCGTCGCCCGCCTTCGGCGACTTCACCTTCCTGCGGCGCCCGCCTTCGTGCAGCATCTCGATCTGCACCTGCTGGATTTCCGACAGGCGCTGCCACTGGCGCGAGATCAGGTAGTCGATCTTCTCGTGCAGGTGCCGGATTTCCAGTTCGGCTTTCAGGTTGACGCGATAATCGTTGAACGAGCGCTGGCGGTCTTTTTCCTCCTGCCTTTTCTGGCTCATCATGATGATCGGCGCCTGGATCGCGGCCAGGCATGACAGCACGAGATTGAGCAGGATGAACGGATAGGGGTCGAACGCCGCCTGCTCGCCGCGCCAGAAATTGAACGCCATCCAGACCAGCAGCACGAAGGCGAACGAAATCAGGAACGACCAGGAGCCGCCGAAGCTCGCCAGATGGTCGGACAGGCGCTCGCCGAAGGTGCGATGCTCCTCGTATTCCTCTTCCGTGTTCTCGGCGATCGTGTCCTGCTTGGAAATGCTTTCGGCCACCTGCCGGTCGAGTTCGGTGAATTCGCCATGCTCGAGCTGCAGCAATTCCTCGACATAGAGCATGCGGTAGCGGGCGAGCTCGCCGACGCTGATCTTGGCGTTGGGCGGCAGGTCCGGATAGTCGCGGCGGATGCGGTCGGCGAGCGATGGCCGCAACTGGTCGATATTGACGAGGTCGCGCTTGCGGTACTTGCGCCCGGTCAGCGCCGAAGGCTGCTTTTTCGCGCGGGGCCGGCCGGGCGCGGCGGGGGCGTCCGCGCTCTCGTCCTGGGCCTCCGCTTCGTCGGCTGTGGCCTCGTCGCCGCCCTCATCGAGGGCGTCGAGCTCCTCGTCGTCGATATCCTGTTCGGGCGCCTTCCCCGCCGGGCGCGGGTCGTTTGGCTGTGTCATGCCCGTCTCCTTGGTTGTCGGGGGCGGTTCGGCCGCCTTGACTGGAGGGTGATTTAGCGCCCGCCTAGATGCGGCGCGTGTCCGCTTTGTGACGGTCTTCGGCCTCTTTCCCCCTTGCGTTGACTTGTCCCCGGCCTTGCCCCTATAAGCCCGCAGCGATTTCGGCGGCGCCGACGTCGGGCGCTTTCTGTGCGCCCCGGTTCGGCGCCCGCGCAATTTTCGGAGAGATCCCGTGAAGCGGACCTATCAACCTTCCAAGCTCGTGCGCAAGCGCCGTCACGGTTTCCGCGCCCGCATGGCCACTGTCGGCGGCCGCAAGGTCATCGCCGCCCGTCGCGCCCGCGGCCGCAAGAAGCTGTCGGCCTGATCGGACGCGCCTGAAGCCGCCCGGCCGCGCAGCATGGCGGCTGGCGAGCGTGGTTCGGCATCGGAGCTGACATGACCAGCGGCGGCGCGGCGCCCCTTCGCCTCAAGAAGCGCAAGGACTTTCTGGCCGCCGCCCGTGGCGCGCGACGCCACGCCCCGGCGTTCGTCTTGCAGGTCGCCCCGCGTCCCGACGAAGCGTCCCAGGCCGCGCCCGCGCGTTTCGGCTTGACCGTCACCAAGAAGACCGCGCCATCCGCCGTACGCCGCAACCGCATCCGGCGGCGCCTGCGCGAGGCGTTGCGGCAGGGCGCGGCCCTTTCGGCGCCGCCCGGCTGCGACTATGTATTCGTCGCGCGCGTGAGCGCGCTCGACCTTCCCTTCGCCCGATTGATGTCCGACATGTCCGCAGCCCTCGCAGCGCCCGCGCGCGAGCGGCGGTCGAAAGCCAGGCCCGCCTCGTCATGATGAACGACACGAAGAACCTGTTTCTCGCGATCGCCCTGTCGGTGATGGTCCTGGTCGGCTGGCAATATTTCGTCGGCGCGCCCAAGCTGACCCAGCAGCGCGCCGATCTGAAGGAGCAGCAGTCGCTGCCGCCGCGTCCGACCTCGGAGGCCGGCGCTCCCGCCGCGCCGCAACCCGGCGTCGCGACGCCGGGCGCCCCGGCTGCGCCCGGCGCGGCCGCCCCCGGCGTGACGAAATCGCGCCAGGACGCGCTCGCCGCCAGCCCGCGCCTGCCCGTCGACACGGCGAGCCTGTCGGGCTCCATCGCGCTCAAGGGCGCGCGCATCGACGATCTCCGGCTGAAGAAATATCACGAGACGGTCGATCCCAAGAGCCCGACCATCGAATTGCTCTCGCCGTCGGGCGCGCCGCATCCCTTCTATGCCGAGATCGGGTTCGTTCCCGCTGCGGGCGAGAAGGTCGACCTGCCCGGCCCCGATACGCTGTGGGTCGCCGACGGCGCGAAGCTTACCGCCACGACGCCGGTCACCCTGACCTGGGACAACGCCAAGGGCCTCGTCTTCAAGCGGACGATCTCGGTCGACGACGATTATCTCTTCACCGTGAAGGACACGGTCGAGAACAAGACCGACAAGCCTGTCACGCTCTATCCGTTCTCGCTCGTGTCCCGTCACGGCAAGCCGGAAACCTCGGGCTATTCGGTGCTGCACGAAGGCCTGATCGGCGTCGTCGGCGACAGCGGCATCCAGGAATGGGCCTACGACAAGATCGAGAAGGAAACGGGCGGCCAGAAGACGTTCAAGGGAACGGGCGGCTGGGTCGGCTTCACCGACAAATACTGGGCCGCGACCGTGGCGCCCGACCAGTCGAAACCCTTCGACGCCCGCCTGTCGGGCGGCGGCGCGACGCAGAAGACCTATCAGGCAGACGCTCTGGCGCAGGCGCAGACGATCGAGCCAGGCAAGAGCGGCGACGCCAAGACCTATGTTTTCGCCGGCGCGAAAGTGTCGGACCTGCTGGACCGCTACCAGCAGAACCCGGGCATCGCCAAATTCGACCTGCTGATCGACTGGGGCTGGTTCTATTTCATCACCCGGCCGATGTTTAAGCTCATCGACTATCTCTACAAGCTGCTCGGCAATTTCGGCCTGGCGATCCTCGCCGTCACCGTCATCGTCAAGCTCGCCTTCCTGCCGCTCGCCAACAAGTCCTACCTGTCGATGGCGAAGATGAAGGCGCTGCAGCCGCAGCTCAAGGAGCTGCAGGCCCGCTATCCCGACGACAAGGTCAAGCAGCAGCAGGAGCAGATGGAGCTGTTCAAGCGCGAGAAGGTCAATCCGGTCGCCGGTTGCCTGCCGATGCTGATCCAGATCCCGGTCTTCTTCTCGCTCTACAAGGTGCTGTTCGTCACCATCGAAATGCGTCAGGCGCCCTTCTATGGCTGGATCAAGGACCTTTCGCAGCCCGATCCGACGAACGTCTTCAACCTGTTCGGCCTCATCCCCTTCGATCCCACGCACATTCCGCTGTTCGGCCAGTTCCTGTGGCTCGGCGTCTGGCCGTTGCTGATGGGCGTGTCGATGTGGGTGCAGATGAAGATGAACCCCGAGGCGACCGATCCGGTGCAGCGCCAGATGTTCGCGTGGATGCCGGTCATCTTCACCTTCATGATGGGTTCTTTCCCGGCCGGTCTTGTCATCTACTGGACGTGGAACAACCTCCTGTCGGTGGCGCAGCAGGGCTTCATCATGAAGCGCGCCGGCGTGCCGTTCGAACTGTGGGACAACCTCGCCAAGACCTTCCGCCGCAAGACGGCGTGAGCGACGTCCCGGCTGTCATTCCCGCGAAAGCGGGAATCCAGGGGCCGAGTTGCAAATCGCTGGTCTGGATCCCCGCTTTCGCGGGGATGACACTGATGGACCGGTAACGTGGAAGCGCCAGACCAACCCGACTACGTCGAGCAGGGCCGCAAGCTTTTCGCCGGCCCCTGCGACTTCATCTGGGCGGCGGCCAAGGCGGGCGACCTGCCGCCGGGCGGCCCCGCCGAATTCGCCTTCGCCGGCCGCTCCAACGTCGGCAAGTCCTCGCTCGTCAACGCGCTGACCGGGCGCAAGACGCTCGCGCGCGTCTCGCACACGCCCGGCCGCACGCAACAGTTGAATTTCTTCGCCTTGGGCGAGCGCGCCCGCCTCGTCGACATGCCGGGCTACGGCTATGCGGCGGTGTCCAAGACCAAGATTTCCTCATGGGACGGCCTGATGAAGGACTACCTTCGCGGCCGCGCGAAACTGCTGCGCGTCTACGTCCTGATCGACGGCCGGCGCGGCGTGATGAAGGTGGACGAGGAAATGCTCGACATGCTCGATGCGTCCGCCGTCTCCTACGCGCTTGTTCTCACCAAGAAGGACGAGGTGAAGAAGGGCGACCTCGACCGTCTCCTGACGGAGACCGAAGCCAGGATCGCCAAGCGGCCGGCGGCCTATCCGCATGTGCTTTTCACCTCGAGCCACACGGGCGAGGGCGTGCCCGAGCTGCGCGCCGCCATAGCCCAATTGCTGGCCGAACGCGGCGCGTAATAATCTGCGTGCGGAGGACGCGCGCATGAATCTGCCAGCCGACATCAAGGGACTGTGGACGCCGCCGCCGCTGTCGCGCCGCGGCTTCATGCGCGCCTCGTCGGCCGCCGCCGCCGGCTACGCTCTCTCCGCTGGCCCCGTGCGCGCCGACGCAATCCGCACCGACACGGCAGGGCTTATTGTCGGAGAAGGCAAGGCGCCCGTTTCGGGCGGCGAAATGCCGCTCTATTTCGCCCGACCGGAAAAGGCCGCCAATCCGCCTGTGATCCTCGTGGCGATGGAGGCGCTCGGCCTGCACGAATATATCCGCGACGTGGCGCGCAGGCTGGCGAAGGCCGGCGCCTTCGCGGTCGCGCCCGACTATTATTTCCGCGCCGGCGTCGACCTCCCGGCTCAGACGGATTTCGCCAGGGTGTTCGCCGTCGTCAACGCCAAGCCCGACGCCGAGCTGATCGGCGATCTCGATGCGGCCGTCGCCTGGGCGAAGGCGCAGGGCGGCGACGTCGCGCGCCTTGGCGTCGTCGGCTTTTGCCGCGGCGGGCGCGCGGTCTGGGAATATTGCGCCTCCAGTCGCCCGCCGAGGGCCGGCGTCGCCTTCTACGGCCCGCTCGAGGATCCGCCGGAGCAGAAGGCGATCTGGCCGAAGAGCCCCTTGGACCTTGCCGCCGACATGAAGGCGCCCGTGCTCGGCCTCTATGGCGAGGCCGACCAGGGCATCCTCGTCATGCAGGTCGAGGAAATGCAGGACAAGTTGAAGGAGGCCGGCAAGACCGCCGAATTCCAGATCTACCCCGCCGCCCCGCACGGCTTCCACGCCGACTTCCGGTCGAGCTACCGCAAGGACGCAGCCGAGGACGCCTGGGCGCGGACGCTGGCCTGGTTCAGGCGCTACGGCGTGCTGTGATCCTCTGCATTGAGAAAATCACACCCCGCCGCTAGATAAGTCGCCCCACCAATGGATTCCGCCATGACCGACAAGAACCAGTATGACGCAGCCCACGCCACGGCGCAGACGCTCGTGCGCGCCCTGCCGCACATGCTGCGCTACGACGAGGCGGTGGTGGTGGTGAAATACGGCGGCCACGCCATGGGCGACGACAGGGTGGCGCGCGACTTCGCCCGCGACATGGTGCTGCTCGAACAGTCCGGCGTGAACCCGGTGGTGGTGCACGGCGGCGGGCCGCAGATCGGCGCCATGCTGTCCAAGCTCGGCATCAAGTCTGAATTCGCGGCGGGCCTGCGCATCACCGACAAGGCCACCGTCGAGATCGTCGAGATGGTGCTCGCGGGCTCCATCAACAAGCAGATCGTCGGCTTCATCAACGCCGAAGGCGGCCGCGCCATCGGCCTCTGCGGCAAGGACGGCAACATGGTGACGGCGACCAAGGTCGCGCGCACCGTCTACGACGCCGATTCGAACATCGAGAAGGTGGTCGATCTCGGCTTCGTCGGCGAGCCGTCCAAGGTCGACACGACCGTGCTCGACCAGGTGCTCGGCCGCGAACTCATTCCCGTGCTTGCGCCGGTCGCGCAGGGCGCGGACGGCGAGACCTACAACATCAACGCGGATACGTTCGCCGGCGCCATTGCCGGCGCGCTGCGCGCCAAGCGCCTCATCTTCCTCACGGACGTGCCGGGCGTGCTCGACAAGAACAAGAAGCTCATCAAGGAACTGAAGGTCTCTGACATTCCCTCGCTCATCGCCGACGGCACGATCACCGGCGGCATGATCCCGAAGGTGGAAACCTGCATCTATGCGATCGAGCAGGGCGTGGAAGGCGTCGTCATCGTCGACGGCAAGATGGAGCATGCCGTGCTCGTCGAATTGTTGACCGATCACGGCGCGGGAACCCTGATTACAAGGTGAAGCAGCAACTCGACGTCAACGCCCCGAAACTGCCGCGCGACATTGCGCGACGTTTTTCTCACGTGCGCGCCTGGGTGTTCGACCTCGACAACACGCTTTATTCCGCAAGCTCCGATCTCTGGCCGAAGATCGACCAGCGCATCACTTTGTTCATGGCGCAATTGTTCGGGCTCGACGGCATGTCGTCGCGCGCGCTGCAGAAATATTACTACCAGCGCTACGGCACGACATTGCGCGGCCTGATGAGCGAGCATGACGTCACGGCCGAGGAATTTCTCGCCTTCGTGCACGACATCGACCGCTCGTCGCTCAAACCCGACCATTCGCTCGCGCAGGGCATCGCCGCGCTGCCGGGCCGCAAGCTCATCCTCACCAACGGTTCGCGCGAACACGCCATCCGCACGGCTGAGAAGCTCGGCATCCACGACCTCTTCGAGGACGTCTTCGACATCGTCGCCGCCGATCTCCTGCCGAAGCCCTATGCGGAAACCTACGACCGCTTCTTCGAGCGCCACGGCGTCGATCCGAAGGAGGCCGCCATGTTCGAGGACATCGCGCACAATCTCGAAGTGCCGCACGCCCGCGGCATGGTGACGACGCTGGTGACGCCGCGCGCCGAAGACCAGGTCGAGCGCGAGCGCTGGGAGATCGCGACGGGAAGCGAGCCGCATATCGATTTCGTCACCGACGACCTGGCCGCGTTTCTGGAGGCGGTGGTCAGCGACGGACCTGCTCCCTCCCCGCGTGTGGAGAAAGGTTAGGGCGGGGATCGGGCTGAGAAAACTTCGCAGGATTCCCCGACCCCTCCCCACAAGGGGGAGGGGAGGCGCAGTCCCGACCCGCAGCCATTATTGAAATCTCATTGCGAGCCTGACGGCTCGCGGTCCAGACTTGCTTTCCTCCCGCCTTAAATTAACATGTTAAATAAATCGTCCGGAGATCATCATGGAACAGCACCGCGCAGCAGATGCGCTCGTCGAGACGCTGATCGCCAACGGGCTGGACACGATCTACGGCCTGCCGGGCGTCCATAACGATCCCCTGTTCGACGCCTTTTGGCAGAACCGTAACCGCCTTCGCTTCCTGCACGCCCGCCACGAGCAGGGCGGCGCCTATATGGCGCTGGGCGCGGCGCTGGCGACCGGCAAGCCGCAGGCCTTCGCCGTCGTGCCGGGACCGGGCTTCCTTAACGCGGGCGCAGCCATGCTGACGGCCTACGGCATGAACGCCCCCGTGCTCGCGCTCGTCGGCCAGATTCCCGCCGACACGATCGACCGGGGCCTCGGCCAGCTTCACGAAATCCCCGACCAGCTCGGGCTTGCCCGCCACATCGCGAAATTCGCCGCCCGCATCGAGGCGCCGCACGAGGCTGCGCCCTGCGCCGCCGCCGCCCTGTCCGCGGCGCTGTCCGGCCGCCAGCGCCCGGTCATGCTCGAATGCGCCATGGACGTCTGGGGCAAGCGCACGCCGGTCGCCGCGCCGCAGATGGCGCAGCCGCAACGCCCGCCGGTCGACGCCGACACGGTGGAAAAACTCGCGAGAATTCTCGGGCAGGCCAAAAGGCCGCTGATCGTCGTCGGCGGCGGCGCGCTCGACGCCAGCGCCGAGGTGACCGCGCTCGCCGAGCTTCTCGAAGCGCCGGTCGTCGCCTACCGGCGCGGGCAGGGCGTGATCGACGGCCGCCACCGCCTGTCCGTTCCCATGCCGATCGGCCATCGCCTGTGGAGGGAGGCCGACATCGTTCTCGGCGTCGGCACGCGCCTGCTGATCGGCCAGAACGAATGGGGCCTCGACAAGGACCTGAAGATCCTGCGCATCGACATCGACCCGACCGAGCCCAACCGTTTCGCGCGGGCGGAGGCGGCATTGGTCGCCGACGCCGCGGAGGGCGTGCGCGCGCTGCTGGACCGTCTGCCGAAACACATGAGCAAGCGCGAAAGCCGAGAAGACGAGCTTGCCGGCCATCGCGCCTGGTTTGCGGAAAAGATCGGCGCCCTGGAGCCGCAGCTCTCCTTCGTGCGCGCCATCCGGCGCGCCCTACCGGACGACGGCATTTTCGTCGACGAGGTGACGCAGATCGGCTTCGCCAGCCGCCTCGCCTTTCCGACCTTCGCGCCGCGCACGTTCCTGTCGCCGGGCTATCAGGACAATCTCGGCTGGGGCTACGGCACGGCGCTCGGCGCGCAGGCGGCCATGCCCGGGCGCGCGGTCGTCTCCATCGCCGGCGACGGCGGCTTCATGTACCAGGTGCAGGAACTGGCGACCGCGGTGCAGCACAATCTGCCGGTCGTGGTCGTCGTCTTCGACAATGCGTCCTTCGGCAATGTAAAATTGCTGCAGAAGGAGCGCTTCGACAGCCATTTCATCGCCTGCGACCTGAAGAACCCGGACTTCTGCGCGCTCGCCGAAAGCTTTGGCGCAGCCGCCTTTCGCGCGAAGGACGCCGCCGAACTGGAAGCCGCGCTGAAAAAGGCCTTCGCGCTGCGCAAGCCGGCCCTGGTGCATGTGCCCTGCGGCGAAATGCCGAGCCCGTGGCCGATGCTGCATATGGGAAGGGCGCGGGCTTAAGGCCGCCGCAATCATGCCGCTTGGCGCGGCCGCGCTTCTGTGGCATCGCTCCCGCCGACCGAAACCATTGGGGACCCTTGGCCCGGCATGTTGCGCGTGATCGCCCGTTTTATCGGCCTGCTGCTGCTGGCGGCGGCTTTTGCCGCGCTGGTCGTTGACGGCACGAAGAGCATTGCCTCGGATACGCTGATCGTGACGCCGCTCGCCCAGATCGCCCAGCAGGTGGCGCCGTCGAAATTTCCGCTGCTGCAGGGCGCGATCGAGAGCCGTTTCGGCCACTTCGCCTGGAAGCCGGTCGCCACGACCCTGCTTGCGCTGCCCGGCTGGCTGATCGCGGGCGCGTTCGGCGGCCTTCTGTTCGCCGCCACGCGCCGGCGCGTCGTCAGGATCGGCTACTCGAGCCGCGGCTAGGGGATAGCCCTAACGCCTTTGTGATCGATCGGCGGCTGGTTGGCGGGCTTCGGACGTTTAAGTTGGGAGCCGAGGAGGAAGCCGATGTTCATGCTGCGCAAGCGCGTCGCTCTGCCGAGCGCCGCACAGGCCCTTCCCGGCCGCCCCGATCCCATTCCCACCGCCCCCCGCCACTACGTTTTCGACCGTCCTCTCCAGGGCCCCTATCCCGAAGGCATGCGTCAGGCCGTATTCGGCATGGGCTGCTTCTGGGGCGCCGAGCGCAAGTTCTGGCAACTCGTCGACGGCGTCTGGATCACGGCGGTCGGCTACGCCGGCGGCCACACGCCCAACCCGACCTACGAGGAAGTCTGTTCCGGCCTCACCGCGCACACGGAAGCCGTGCTGGTCGTCTATGATCCGGCGAAGATTTCCTACGAGCGGCTGCTGAAGACTTTCTGGGAGAACCACGACCCGACGCAGGGCATGCGCCAGGGCAACGACATCGGCACGCAATACCGCTCCGTCATCTACGCGGCGAGCGAGGCGGATCTCGCGGCAGCGCGCGCGTCCGCCGAAGTGTTCGGCAAGGAGCTTGCGGCGCGCAATTTCGGCTCGATCACCACCGAGATCGCGCCGGCGCCGCCATTCTATTTCGCCGAAGACTACCATCAGCAATATCTCGCCAAGAATCCGGCGGGTTATTGCGGCCTCGGGGGCACCGGCCTCTCCTGTCCCATCGGACTGGGCGAAGCGAACGTGTGACGCCCGCTTGCAGAAGCGCAGCTCACCGTGCCATCTCTGGCGCAGGGAGTTCGCATGCACAAGTTCGCGCGCATCTTGCAGGTCTGGCTGTTCTCGAGCCGCTGGCTTCTTGCGCCTTTCTATTTCTGCCTGGTCGCCAGCCTGTTCGCGCTGCTGTTCAAGCTCGTGCAGCACGCCTCGCACATGGTCGCGACGCTCGTCGAGTCGAGCGAGGCAACGGTCATTCTGGACATTCTCTCGCTGATCGACATGACGCTGGTCGGCTCCCTGATCGTGCTCGTCATCTTTTCCGGCTACGAGAATTTCGTATCGCCGATCGACAACGACCAGCCCAAGCAATGGCCGCAATGGATGGGCGACATCGACTTCTCCGGCCTGAAACTCAAGTTGATGTCGTCGATCGTGGCGATCTCCGCGATTCAGTTGCTGCGCGCGTTCATGGACTTGAAGAACGCGAGCGACCGCGATCTTTGGTGGTCGGTCGGCATCCATCTCGCCTTCGTCGTCTCCGCGCTTGTGCTCGCCCTGTCGGACAGATTGTCCAGTCACCCGTCGGCCAACGGAAACAATCACTGACCGACATTCTCTGACGGCGCGCGTCGGTCGGCGCGTGCGTTATGTCACATAATAGCCATCCGCCTTGCGTCAGCTTGCATGCCGGCTCACGATGTTTGCGTGAGAAAAATGCGAAACCGCGCCGCGACGAAAACGCGCGCGGACATGGGGGTTTTATGGTTGAGATCCTTGGCCCGCGCGCCCGCGCGCGTGTCGCCGGCCGGTTGCCGGTTCTGCTGCTCTTCAGCGCAAGCCCCGTCCTCGCCCAGTCCTTCGATTGCTCCAAGGCGTCGCCGCCGATCGAGACCGTGATCTGCGCCTCGACGGCGCTGCGCGCGCAGGACAATGCGCTTGCCGGCGCCTATGCGCGCGCGCAATACGCGCTGCGTGGGGACCTGGCCGCGCTCGACCTGCTGAAGCAGACGCAGCGCCAGTGGATTTCCGCGCGCAACCGCGATTGCGCGCGCGCCGGCGACAAGGTCGGCGAATGCCTCACCTCATCCTACGCTGCGCGCTTGACCGAAATCGGCAAGGCGCTCGGCGCGCAGCAGGTCGCCGCGCCGCAGCAGCCGGCGATGCAGCCCGTTGCGCAGTCGCAGCCCGCGCCACAGCAATCGCCGCGCCCCGCGCCGCCGCCCGTCCAGACGACGCAGGCGCAACCGGCGCCCGCGGCGCAGCCACAACAGGCGGCGACGCCATCGCCGTCTCAGGCGCAGCAGGCGCAACCGGCGCGCCCGACCTCCGTCGCAGCGTCCGGCGCGCGCGTCGAGCCGCAAAGCGTTCCCGCGGATCGCGACGCGAGCGCGCTTGTCGTCATTCCCAGTCCCGGCCGCTATTCGCTGCGCGCGGAAAGCGCGAGCGGTGTGGCGATCCAGCTCGTCGACATGATGGCGGGCCCCGGCGATGCGGCGGGCGCCGCCGGCGCGAAGGACGGTCGCCTCGACGCGCTGCTCGACAAAGGCGTCTACAAGCTGCGCACTTCAGGCGCAAAAGGCGCAAGCAAGCCCGCGACGCTGAAAGCCGAAGCCTTCCACGACGCCGCGCCGCCAGCCCTGCTTTCCACCGATCCGCTGACCCCGGGCGACCTCGGCGATCTCCAGCAACGTTCCTTCTGGATCGATGTCGATGCCGGCGAGCAGGTCGCGATCGAGTCGCTTGGCCGCGCCTTGCAGGATCTGCGTTTGTGGCGCGACGGCGAGGAACTGGCCGATCTCCGGCCCGACATTTCGACCGTCGAAGTGAAACCGGGCCGCCCGATGAATCGCATCCGGCTGGAAGGCAAGGTCGAGCCCGGCCGCTATCTTGCGACAGCTTACGGCGGCGAGAGCGCGGTCTGGGCCGATGGCGCGCCCGACAAGCCCTTCATGATACGCCGTCTCGGCGCCCGGAGCGTCGCGGCGGGCCTTGCCGAAGCGACGATTGGCGCCTTCGGCAGCTTGCGGTTTGAGGCGCCGGCCGATTTCGATTCCTTCCGTCTCGAAATCAACGATCCCGCGCCCGTGCGCATGGTCGTCAGGCGCGGCGGCGAGCAGCGGAGCGTATCGCTCGCGAAAAACAGTCGCGACCCCTTCGTGGTCGCCGTGTTGCCGGCCAAGGATCGCGCGCCGGCGATCATCGAAATCTCCGGGCTCGAAGGCCAGACCTTCCGGCTGCGCGCGCTGCGCGACACGCGCGACTTGCGGATATCGGGCGCAGGGCCCACGCAGGTTATCGTCGATGTCGCGGGCGAGGGCGGCGATGAAATTCCCGCGACCGCCATTCTCGTGCGCTTCGAGCAGAACAAGGCGCGCCTCGTCGCCTCCGACGCGCCGCGCCTCGCGCCGGGTCAAGCATGGCGGCGCAGATTCAATCTGCGCGGCCCGAGCACGATCCTTTTCGAGACGACCGGTCCAGGGCCCGTCGCCATCCGCACGCAGGGGCCTGCAGCCCGCGCCGTGATCGAGCCCGTGCTCGGCTCCACGCCGCCGCGCGCCGACGGACGCGCGCCCGGCCGCTACGACCTCGACGCCGGCGTCTATGCGCTGCGCCTGACGCCTGCGGCGGGCGCGAGCGGCGTGTTCGATCTCACGCTCGGACAGCCTGGCCTCGTTCCGGACATTTCTCCGGGCGTCGCGCCGCGCACGGCGCTGTCGCTCGGCCTGCACAACATCGAGCGCGGCGCCTCCTACGAGGCGATCGCCAATAGCGCGCCGGGCCTGCTGATCGGCGTGCGCGCGGTGGCTTCGCCCGTCGATCTGTCGAAGGGTCCGGTCGGACTCTATCAGGGGCTCCCGGCGCCGCGCGCCGCTGCGCTGCCTGCGCCCGGCGCGCCGCAGATCAAGCCGGCGACGCAGCGACAGGGCGAGCGACGCCCGCCGGCCGGACAGGCCGTCGTGCGCGCGCCCGCGCAGGCTGCGCCCAACGCCGCGCCGCCGATGCAGCAGTCGGCTCAGGCGACGCAATCTTCCCTGACGTCGCAGCCCGCGCCCGCACCCGCGCCCTCCGCCGATATCGCGCTGCAGGCGCGCGCCCCGCTCGGCGGCGTCATTCGCGTGCGCGACCAGAAGGGCGCGGACGTGTCCTTCGCCGCGTCCGACGAGAAAACGGAAAAGGATTCGCGCGTCTTCACGTTGCGTATTCCGGCCGCCGTCGCGCCGCGCGCGCTCGAGATCGCATGGGCGCCTGCGCCTGCGCCCGCGCAAGCCGTGCGCCCGCGTCAGCCGTTGCAGACCGTCGCCGCCGGCGAGCCGCTGCATTTCGATCTCTCCGAGGGTCAGCGTCGCGAGTTCCGCATCGAGGCCGCGCAAGGCGGCCTGTACCGCGTCGAGACGCTCGGCCGGCTGAAGACAGGCCTGACCATCGGCACGAATTTCCTGCCGCGCATCGGCGCGGGCGAGAACAATGGCGCCGGCCACAACGGTCTTGTGCAGACTTATCTGCGCGCGGGCTCCTATCGCGTCGCGGTGGCGGCGAAGGATTCGAGCGGCCGCCTCGGGCTGGCCGCCACGCCGGCCGAAATGGCCACAACCGGCGCGCTGGCGCCGGGCGGCTCGGCGCGCGCGACGCTGTCGGACGGTCGCGGCGCGATCACGCCGATCGAGATTCGCGAAGCAGGCAATTATCGTCTCGACCTCTATGCGCTCGGGCGTGTTCTTTCTGCGCGTCTCGAGGACGCCGACGGCTGGCCGCTCACGGCGCCGGGTCCCCTCAGAAGCCTCGATATCAAGCTCGAGCCCGGTAGATACCGTCTCGTAACGCCGCCGATTGACGTCGACGCGCGCATGGTCGCCCGCCTCATGGCGATCACGCCGGACGTTGCGCTCGAAGGCCATGGGCCGCACAAGCTCGGCTACGACGACGAGTACAAGCTGCAATGGCGCGAGCCGGCAAGCAAGGACGCGCCGCGCGCGCCGGACGTCTGGACATTCACGCTCAAGGGCGAAGCGAAGATCGATCTTTCGATCACCGACGGCATGGTCGGCGAGATCATCCGCGGCGAAAAGGAAAGCGTCGGCAAGGTCGCCAAGGACCGTCCGTTTACAGGCAAGCTCGACGCCGGCGCCTATCGCGTTGAGGCGCGCGCCATCGGACGCGACGATCGCCTCGACTACGCCGTCGTCCTGAAATCCGCGGAATTGCAGCCGGACGATTCGCGCTTCGTCGATCTGCCGGCGACGCTCGATCTCGCCATCGCGCAGGACAGCGTCGTCAATCTTACGTCCTTCGGCCGCAAGGACCTGAAGGGCGTCTTGCGCGACGCCAATGGCGCTGTCGTCGAGCGGCTCGCCGGCCGTCAGAACGACTGGAACATCGCCATGTCGCGCCGCCTGCCGGCGGGTCGCTATTCGTTGACGCTGAGCGCCATGAAGGCGGAGGCCAGCGGCGATGATACGCCGCCCGAACGGTCAGAAGATGCCGATGCGCGCGCCGAAAGAAGCGACGACAATGTCGAGGTGCGCCTCGCGCTGCCGGTCGAAAAGGACGCGCCGCCTCTGAATGCCGACGGCGCGGCCAGCGTCGCGGGCGCAGACGTCATGCGTTTCGCCCTGCCGGAAGCGCCGGCAGGCTCGCTCGCGCTCGTTGCCGCGCGGGCGGCGTCCGAGCTCGTCCTGTCGATCGAGCGGCGCGACGCCGATGGCGTCTGGCGCGTCGTCGGCTTCGAACGCGGACAGACGCCGCTCGTCGCCTGGCCCGCGGGCGCAAGCAAGGCGCAATGGCGGGCGTCCGTCTGGTCGATTGACGGCGCGAACGTTCCCGTGGACATCGTGGCGCGCAACATCGCGCGCAATCCGCAGGACGCCGCGTCCGTTGCGCTCGAAGCGCTCGACCTTGCCGCTGTCGGCCAGAAAGTGCGGGTCGGTCTTGCGCGCGCCGCCTCGGCGGCCATGGTCGATCTGAAGACGTCGAGCCAACGACTTTATGCGGGATCGCAGGATGGCCGCGCGCTGACGCGCGCGGAGGCCGGCGCGCTTGCGCCGCAGTCCGAACGCCTGTGGCTCGTCGCGCGCGACGAGTCGCTCGACAAGGTCGAAGCGCCGACGCTTGCCTGGAAGGGCGAGCCTGTCGCGCTCGCGCTCGAGGGCGGCGAAAGCGCGCTCTTGCCTGCGCCGCAGCCCGCCGAGGGCAAGGCCCGCGTCTGGCGCGCGGCATCGGCCTTTGGCCAGCCGGGCCTCGACGCCGGCCGCGGCATGGCGGTCGGCGACAATGTCGCGGCCGCCTTGTCGGGCGCAAAGCCGCTGCGCGTCTGGAACGCGGGCGGCGACGACGCGCTGCGCATCGATCTCGAATCCGTCGACGTGACGGTCGCCGCCAAGCGCGCGGCGGCGGGCGATACGGCGCTGCTGCTGCCGCCCATGACCGCGCAGCCGCTGACGCTCGCTTCCGGCGACAAGAAGCTCGACATCGATCTTGGGGCGGGCGCGGCGGCTTTTGCTGCGCCCGGCGACAGTGACGCGCTCGCGCTCTACGCCGTCAATGCGCCGCTGTCGCGTTCGGTCGGGTCGAGCGCGTCGGAAGTCTGGCTGGTCAATCTCGCCAGCAAGCCGCAACCCGTGCGTCTCGCCGCGACGCCCTCGAAAGTGGAGGCGCTCGCGCTCGACCGCGTCGCCAAGCGCTTCTTCGGCGCCGCCGGTTCGACGGCGCTTCATGTCGACGCGCAGAAAGGCGATGTGCTGCGCGTCGAGGGCGCCGAGGCGACCTTCGTTTCGAAGTCCGGTCGAGTGCTGCGCGGCGCGACGCTGACGCTCGATGGTCCCGGCGATGTCGTGCTCGTCTATCAGCCGGGCCTCGTCGCGGCATGGCTCGAACGCGCCGGCGTCTCGGCCTGGCCGAAGGTTTCCCCGCGTGCGATTGCGGCGCCGGCGTCGGTGAAACTCGAAGGCGCGGCCATGTCGTTTGCCCTCAGGCAGGACAAGCCGCAACTGATTGGCGTGGCGACGAGCGCGCCTGTCGTCGTCGCGCTCGAACAGAACGGCAATCGCGAATTGAAGCTCTACGCTTCCGGCGCCGATTTTCGGCGCTATGTCGCGGCGGGCGAGGCGACGCTGACCATCTGGTCGCCGCACGACGGCGCTCTCGGCGGCGCGCTCGACCTGACCTCCGCGCCGGTGACGCCGGCGAAGGAAGGCATGGGCGACGCGGTGGCGCTCGCCCCCGGCGCGAGCGCTCTCTTCGGCTTCGAGGTGAGGAAGGCGTCGGAAATCGGCGTTGGCCTGCGCGCCGACCCCGACCGCGCCGAAGCGCGTCTGATGGACGAAAGCGGCAAGCTGATCGGCGTGGGCGTGTCGCAAATCCGCAAGCTCGCCCCCGGCCGCTACATTCTGGAAGCGCGAATGCCGGCCGATGCGCCGGCGGGAACCGTGCGACTCGCGCTCGTCGGACTCGATCCGCCGCCCGCCGGCCCGCCGCCCGAAGAAATCGAGAAATATCTTGGCCTCGCCGGCCTCAAGTCGAACGCCAAGACCACCCTGCCCCGCTGAGACGAGACACATGCAACGCTCATCCTTCGCACTCCTTCTCGCAACGGCGGGCTTGACGGCGCTCACGCAAGTCGCCCTGGCGCAGGCAGACAGGAAACCCGCGGCCGCCAGGCCGCAGGCGGCCGTGACGGCGCCCGCTTCCACGGCGCCCGAATTTCCGGTCGACAAGCTCCTGCGCGCAGACGGCGCGCGCGTCGTGCCGGATCGCTTCCTGCGCGCCTGGGATCCGATCACCATCTTCTTCGACGCCGATGCCGGTCCCGCCGCAGGCGGACCGGAAGACAAGCCCGAGCGCGTCGTGACCATGACGCCGAAGGCCGCCGGCGAATGGCGCTGGATCGGCCCGCGCGCCCTGCAGTTTCGTCCGGCCGATCCGTGGAAGGCGCTGCAGCGCGTGGATGTGAAGACGAAGGACGCGCGTGCGAAACTTGTCGCGCTGCTGCCCGCGCCGGAATCGACCTCGCCCTCCGACGGCGCGGACCCCGTGACCGACCTCGACCAGATCGCCCTCACATTCGTCGAGCCGGTCGACATGGCCGCGCTCGCGCGTCTCATCACGATCGAACTGCGCAAGGCGCCGGGCGTTTCGCCCGAGGGCGCACAGGCGCTGGGCGCGCGCGATTTCGACATTCGTCCGCTCGAGCGCGCCAAGCGCGACGACAAGCAGACCTACGTCGTGCGCTTCCGCTCCTCGATTCCCGACGGGCGCGTCGCCGTGCTGCGGCTGAAATTGTCGGATGAGCCCGGCCTCGACGATCCGATCTTCGAATTGCGCGCGCGCACGGCTGCGCCGTTCACGGTCAGCGACGCCGATTGCGGTCGCGGCTGGAGCGGCTCGAAACGCGACGACGTTCTGCAATGCGCATCCATCGGCGCCGACAGCGACGCCGGCGCGGACGACGAAAAGCCGACGTATCAGGCCGCGCCGAAGCGCCGCCTGACGCTGAGCTTCTCCGCGACGCCCGAGAAGCTCGACATTCTTCGCGCGCGCGAGGCCTTGCGCATCACCCCTGCGGTCGACGATCTTTCCGTCGAGCCCGACGGCTCGCGCCTGCGGCTGACCGCACGCTTCCTGTCGGATCGCGTCTACGAGATCGCGCTGGCCGAAGGCGCGCTTTCGGACCAGCGCAAGCGCCCGCTTGCGGAGAGCTACGCGCAAAAATTCTCGTTCGCGACCGACAAGCCTTCGATCGCCTGGGACGCGGGCGCCGGCATTGTCGAGCGGCTCGGTCCGCAATTCCTGCCGTTGCGCGGACGCGGCTACGATCGCGCCGACGTGCGCGTGCACGCCATCGATCCGCTGTCGCGCGACTTCTGGCCGTTCCCCGGCGATGGCGTCGAAACCGACGACGGCGCGGCGCCGCCGCTGCCGGGCAAGGAGCCGCGCGCGTGGAAAGACGCGGCCAACGTGGAAGCCGACGCAATCGCCGAGCGGATCAAGGCGCTGGGCTCGCCGGCCGTGTCGGCGCTCGTCGATTTGCCGATCCGCCGCGGCGGCGTCGACGCCAAGTTCGGCCTGGACATGAAGGCGCAATTCGCCAAGGTCGCAGGCGGCGACCAGCCCGGCGCCTATCTCGTCGGCCTGCGGGCGACCGATGGAACAAAACGCCGCTGGCTGCGCGTGCAGGTGACGGACCTCTCGCTCGCGGCGGTCGAGGAATTGAAGAGCGTGCGCTTCGTCGTCACGTCGCTGTCGAGCGCAGCGCCGGTCGAAGGCGCCTCGCTGCGGCTGGAGGGCCTGAAGGACGACAAATTCGTCACGCTCGCCCAGGGGCAGACGAATGCGAAAGGCGAGTTCTCCTGGAATCTCGACAAGCGCGAGGAAGCGGAGATCAAGCGCATCGTCGTGACCAAGGGGCTCGACACGCTGGCGTTGTCGCCCGACGAGGCGCCCTCGCGCTATGCGCAGGAAAACTGGACGAAGCCGGAAGAAAGCTGGCTCGACTGGACGACGAGCCCCGACGAGGAGCGCAAGCCGGTTGCGAAGAACCTTTGCCACGTCTTCACCGAGCGGCCGATTTACCGGCCCGAGGAGCCCGTGCACTTCAAGGGGTATGTGCGCGACTATCTCGCCGGCAAGCTGACGCCCGCGAAGAAGGGCGGGGTGCTCGTCGTCAATGGTCCGAACAACCAGGAATGGCGCATTCCCGTGAAGGTGGATGCGCTCGGCGGCTTCTACCATAAGTTCGACGTCGCCACGCCCGCGACTGGCGACTACACGGCAAAGTTCGAACCGGACGGCGTCAAGCCCAAACCGAAGAAGGAGGAGAACGCCGACAACGCCGACAAGAACAAGGGCGACGACGAGGCGATCTCCGTGGAGGACGGCGGCGACGGCACGAGATCCGCCGCCGAGCAACCGGACGGCGAGAGCGAGGTTGCACAGGACGATGGACCGCAGACCTGCGGCGACACGGCCTTCAAGAAGGAAGCCTATCGCCTGCCGACTTTCGAGGTCGTGCTGAACGCGCCGCAGATGGTTCCGCTCGACAGCCAGTTCTCGGTCGACCTCGTCTCGCGCTACTTCGCGGGCGGACTTGTCGCCGAACGGCCGGTGAAGTGGCGCGCGGCGCAATTCCCGCATGTCTGGTCGCCGCCGGGACGCGAAGGCTTCCTGTTCTCGACCGACTCGCGCTTTTCCGGCGAGGCGAAATTCAAGTCCTCGCCCGTGCTCGAGCGCGATGGCCGCACCGATTCCGGCGGCGCTTCGCGCATGACCTTCGACACGACGATCGAGCCGACCGCGCAGCCGCGCCGCTATTCGATCGAGGCGACCGTGACGGGCGACGACGACACCGAAGTGCGCAACGTCGTCAACATCATCGCCACGCCGCCGTTTGCCCTGGGCGTCAAGACGCCGCGCTACGTCGAGAAGGCCGGCGCCGTCGAGCCGCAGATCATTGCCGTCGACGGCAAGGGCGATGCGGTCGAAGGCCTCGACATGACCGTGCGCTTCATCAAGCGCAACTGGGTGTCGACCCTTCAGGCGAGCGATTTCAGCCAGGGCGCCGCGAAATACGTGACGCAGACAATCGACGACACGCTCGTCGAGCGGAAGGTCGCAAGCACGAAGGATGCGCAGAAACTGGCCTTCGAGGCGAAGGAAGCCGGCGTCTATCTCGTGCAGGTCGAAGCCTATGACAAGATCGGCCGCCGCCAGCAGGTGAGCGTCGATTTCTTCGTCGGCGGCCAGACGCCGGTCACCTGGGCGCGCGCGCCCTCGCAGACAGCGACCGTGACCGCCGACAAGGACGCCTATGCGCCCGGCGAAACCGCGACGCTCGTCGTGCAGTCGCCGTTCCAGAAGGCGCGCGCGCTCGCCATCGTCGAGGAGCCGTCGGGCGCCTGGCGCTACGACTGGATCGACATCGACAACGGCTTCGGCCGCTACACGACGACGCTCGCCAAGGAGGAAATGCCGAAGCTCGCCGTGCATTTCCTCATCATGCGCGGACGGCTGCCCGACACGGCGCCAAATTCGTCGGCGCCCTTCGACCAGGGCAAGCCGGTGACGATCGCCGCCACCAAGTGGGTGACGGTCACGCCGGTGCAGAACATCGTCAACGTCAAGCTCGAAGCGCCGGGCAAGGCTCGCCCCGGGCAGGAGGTCGAAGCGACGATCGCGCTGACCGACGAGAAGGGCGCGCCGCTTTCCGGCGAGGCGACCTTCTGGATGGTCGATCAGGCCGTGCTGTCGCTCGCCAAGGAACGCCGCCTCGATCCGCTACCCGACTTCATCGTCGAGCGTCCGACCACGATGGCCGCGCGCGACACGCGCAACATGGCCTTCGGCGTGCTGCCGCTGGAAGAAATTCCCGGCGGCGACGCCGGCCTCGACGAATGGGGCGCGGAGACCAACATTTCCGTGCGCAAGAATTTCACGCCCGTGCCGATCTATCTGCCGAGCGTGAAGATCGGCGCCGATGGCGTCGCGAAAATCAAGATCAAGCTCCCGGACACGCTCACGGTCTTCAAGTTGCGCGCGAAAGCGGTGAGCGGTCCCGACCGCTTCGGCTACGCGACCGGCGAAATGCTGATCCGCCAGGCGCTGGTCGCGCAGCCCGCGCTGCCGCGCTTCGTTCGGCCGGGCGATAGTTTCGACGCAGGGTTGATCGCGCGCGTCGTCGAGGGACCGGGCGGCGCGGGCCGCGCGACTTTCGCGGCCGACGGTCTGAAACTCGCTGCAAACGATCAGGCCTTCGCATGGGACGGCGGCAAGCCTGCGCGTCTCGACGCGAAGGCGAGCGTGGGCGAAGACCGCGCCGATCCGGTGAAGCTGACATTCGCGGTCACGCGCGACGCCGACAAGGCGCGCGATGCGGTCGAACTCACATTGCCGGTGAAGCCGGATCGCGCCCCGGCGCGCCGCTACGAGATCGTCGATGTGCCTGCGGGCGCCTCGAAAACGCTCGCCGCCGCGCCCGCCGACGTGCGCGCAGGAACATTCCGGCGCACGCTGGCGATCGCCGCCGACCCCGCCATCGTGCGGCTGGTCGCCGGTCTCGATGCGCTGGTCGAATATCCCTACGGCTGCACCGAGCAGCGCATCTCGATGGCGTCGGCGGGCGTCGCGCTGAAGAACTTCACGCCGATCATGTCGGCTGTGGGGCTCGACAAGCGCATCGGGCAGGACGTGAAGAACACGTCGATCGCCATCGATCAGGCGATCGACGCGGACGGCTTGGTCGCCTTCTGGCCGCGTGCGAAAGGCAATGTGTCGCTCACCGCCTGGGCCTATTCGTTCCTCGTCGCCGCCAAGCGCGCGGGCGAACCGATCGACGACAAGCTCGTCGAGCGTCTCGCCAACGTGCTGAAGCTCTCGCTGCGGTCCGACTATCCGCGCCTGATGGGCGGGCAGGAATTGCGCGAGCGCGTGGAAGCGCTGACCGCGCTCGCCGACGGCGGCAAGCTCGACGAGGCCTATGTCGCCGAACTCGCGCGTCGCGCCGATTTCATGGCGCCGATCAGCGTCGCAGAGATGGCCTCGGCCGCGACGCGCGCGGCGAACGTCGACCGTCGCACGGTGGCGTCGCTTCTGGAAACGATGTGGGGCCGCGTGAAAATCGTGTCGCGCAACGGCGCGCCCGCCTATGGAGGCATCGCCGGCGACAGCGACGATCCGCGCATCCTGCCGTCGGAAGCGCGCAGCCTCGCGGAAATGACGCGCGCGGTCGCGCTCGCCGCGCCGGACGATCCCCGCTTCCCCGTCTTGCGCGACGGTCTGATGCGCCTTGGCGAAGGCGACGGCTGGGGTTCGACCAACGCGACGTCGGCGGCGGTGCGCGCGCTGGCCGCGGCCTGGCGCCGGCCGCTCGCGCCGATCCCGCTGACGTTGACGGAAGGCGGCGCCGCGAAGGCGCTGACCCTCGACGCCAATACGCCCGTGCTGCGCGTCACGAGCGAAGCGACGGGCGTGGTCACGCTCGCCAATACCGGCCGCGATCCGATCGTTGTCCTCGTCGACACGCGCTACGAATCGGGCGAGCCCGGCGCGAAGGCGCAGGCCTATTCGAACGGCTTCGCACTCTCGCGCACGCTAGCGAAGGTCGTCGGCAATGCGCCGCCGGAGAAGCTGACCGCAAGCGCGGACGGCGCGATTGCGGTCAAGGTCGGCGACGTGATCGAGGAGACGGTCGAACTCGTCAATCCGCAGGACCGCACGCATGTCGCGATTGCGCTGCCGCTCGCGGCCGGGTTCGAGCCGATGAACCCGAACCTTGCGACCGCGCCCGCCGAAGCGCAGCCCTCGGCGGCGCCGACGCTTGCTCCCACATGGACCTCGTTTGGCGACGATCGCGTCTTCTACGCCTACGACGCGCTGCCCAAGGGCAATTATCGCTTCGTCTACCGGTTGAAGGCGCAGATATCGGGCAACTTCACGCAGCCTGCGGGCCTCGCCGAGACCATGTACCAGAAGGGCCTGCAGGGCGCGAGCGCAGGAGCGCGCATTGTCATTGCAAGGTGAGGCAATAGCCGCGGCTTTCCGGCATTGGAACGAATGCCGGGGCAGGCTCGCATCTATACCCCTCCCCCTTGTGGGGAGGGGAAGGGGAGGGGGTCGCGTAATCTCGCGGCGTTTCCCGGCCCCTCACTCCTGCCCTCCCCCGCAAGGGGGGAGGGAGGGCGGCAACCGGTTCAGCGTTCGTCGCGTCGTGACCGCGTCCGTCGCCGTCGCGATCTTGTCTCTCGCAGCCCTCGCCATTGTCGCTCTCTCCCGCGCGCAACTCGCCGCTCCCAAGCCAACCCTCATCGTCAACGACCGCGCCGGCGCCTTCATCACGCAGGTCTCCTTTGCCGAGGACCGCAGTTCCGCCGAGTTCGGCTACTGGCCGCTCGAGCGCGCGCCCGATCGCGTCGTGCGCGCGACGCTGGCGCTGGAGGACAAGCGTTTCGCCGATCACGTCGGCGTCGATCCGCAAGCGATGGCGCGCGCGCTCTGGAAGAATTTTCGCGGGCGCGGGCAGCGGTCCGGCGCGTCGACCATCGCCATGCAGATCGCGCGGATGCAGAATCCCGCGCCGCGCAATCTTTTCAACAAGACGATCGAGGCGGCGACGGCCATCGCGCTGACGACGCGATACGGGCGGGAGGCGCTGCTGGCGCATTACCTGCGTCTTGTCCCCTATGGCAACGGCAGCCACGGCATATCGCACGCCGCGCGCTTCTATTTCGACAAGCCCGTCGACGACCTCTCCTGGGCGGAGATCGCACTGCTGTCGGCCGTGCCGCAATCGCCGACGCGCATGAACCTGCTGCGTCCCGAGGGCATGAACCGCGCGATAAAACGCGGCCAGCGGGCGCTGGACGAACTCGCGCGCCAGGGCGTCATCACGCCGCTCGAATTCGCCGATGCGAAAAAGCAGCTCGCGCGCATGCACACGCCGCGCGCCCTCCGCCGGCCCGACGCGCTGCACGTCGCGCTGCTCTACGAAAAGCTCGCGCGCGAGGGCCGCATTGCGCCCGCGACGCAGTTCGATCCGCGCGTGCGCGCCACGCTCGACCTCGCGCTTCAGGCGCAGGCGACGAAAATCGCGCGAAAATATCTGAGCCCCTGGCGCGACGCCGGCGCGGAGCAGGCCGCGGTTATCGTTGTCGAGCGCGGCAGCCGCGAAATTCTGGCGCGCGTCGGCTCGACCGATTATGCGGACAGGCGCGCCGGCGCCTTCGATTTCACGCGCGTGCAGCGCTCGCCGGGATCGACGCTGAAGCCTTTCATCTTCGCGCTGGCGCTGGAGCGCGGCGTCATCAGGCCGACCGACATCATGGCCGACCTGCCGGAGGGCGCGTCGGGCGTCAACAATGCCGACGGCATGTTTTTAGGGCCGCTGCTGCCGCGCCAGGCGCTCGCCAATTCGCGCAACGTGCCGGCGACCAACCTGCTGAAGCAGACGGGGCTGGAAACCAGCTTCCGCTTCCTGCACGATCTCGGCCTGCACAATGTCGAAGCGCCCGCCGAGAATTTCGGCCTCTCCATGGCCATCGGCTCGCTGCCGACCAATCTCGAACATCTTGTGCGCGCCTATTCCGTGCTCGCCGAGGATGGCAAACTCGCCGACCTCGTCTATGCCAAGGACCAGCCGCAGCGCGAGGCGCGGCGGCTGCTGTCGGTGGATTCCGCGCGCCTTGTCACCGCTTTCCTGTCCGATCCCGTCGCGCGCCTGCCGAGCTTTTCGCGCTACGGACCGACCGAATACAATTATCCCGTGGCGCTGAAGACTGGCACGTCGCAGGGCTATCGCGACGCGTGGATCGTCGCCTTCTCCGAAAAGGTTCTCGTCGGCGTCTGGGTTGGGCGCGGCGACGCTGGCCCGATGAAGGGGGTGAGCGGCGCAACCGCGCCGGCGCGCGTCGCGCACGCCATTCTCGACGCCATCCATCGCGTGAAGCCGGGCGACATCACGGCCGGCCGCTTTCCGCCGCCGCCCGGCCGCGTCGCCGTCGACATCTGCGCGATGAGCGGCAAGGTCTCGACCGGGGCCTGCGGACAGACGCTGACAGAATGGGTGCGCCCCGCCGAAATGCCGCCGCTCGCTGAAAGCGTCGAGACGCCGGCTCCGATCCTGCGCGGCTGGGCGCGCGAGGAAGGCTACCGGATGGCCGAACCCGCGTCGGTCGACGGCGATGTGAAGCTCATCGTCTCGACGCCGGAAAACAACAGCCGCATCTGGACCAATCCCGAACAGCCGGCCGCGCTCAACCGCCTGACGCTCAAGGCGCGGGTCGAGCCTCGCGTGGAGCAGATTGTCTGGTATGTTGACGGCGAGCCTTTCGCCATCACGGATCCCGACAAGCCCGTCTATTGGCCAATGAAACCCGGCGCTCATCGCATTCAGGCGCGCCTGCCGCTACGGACGGGCGCGTCGAAATCTGTGCAGGTGACGATCGAGTGAGGACACGCGGTAGCGATGGTCTTCGCCGCGCCTCGCGCTATCTGCGCCTCTTCCTGAAGCGGCATGAAGGAGCGTCCGATGCGCATCACCCCCTATCTCGGCTTTGACGGCAATTGCGCCGAGGCGTTTCGATTCTACGAGAAGGCGCTACGCGGCAAGATCGACATGATGATGACCTACGGCGAATCGCCGCAAGCGGCGCAGACGCCGCCCGATCAGCACAATCGAATCATGCACGTGCATATGAAGGTCGGCGACCAGAGCCTGATGGGCGGCGACGCGCCCAAGGGCATGCACCAGAAGCCCGCCGGCTTCTGTGTTTCGCTGCATATCGAGGACGAGGCGGAAGCCGAACGCGTGTTCAAGGAGCTGAGCGCCGGCGGCAAGGTCAACATGCCGATGGGCGAAACCTTCTGGGCCAGGCGGTTCGGCATGGCGTTGGACAGGTTCGACACGCCGTGGATCGTCAATTGCCCGAAGCCGATGTGAGGCGGCGACGCTATCGACGTCGATGAATTTCGGCCTATGATCCTGTCCGACAAGAACAGCGGAGAGGAAACATGGCCGATCTCATCGAATCCTTCGACAACGGCGTGCTGTCGATCGTCTTCAATCGGCCGGAGCGCAAGAATGCGCTGAGCGGCGAAATGCTGACGATGCTGAACGCCGCCCTGCAGCGCGCCGCGCTCGATCCCAAGGTGCGCTGCGTCCTCCTGTCCGGTGCCGAGGGCTCGTTCTGCGTCGGCGGCGACGTCAAGGGCTTTGCGGCCGGCGGCGGCGCGGGCGGCGGCCTGCCGATGGACCAGCGCGCCGCGACGTTGCGGCAGTCGATGGAGGCGTCGCGCCTGCTGCATGAAATGCCGAAGCCCTGCATCGCAGCGATCGAGGGCGCGGCGGCGGGCGCCGGCCTGTCGCTCGCCATGGCCTGCGACATCCGCATCTGCGGCGAGACCGCGAAGATCACCACCGCCTTCGCCAAGGTCGGTCTTTCGGGCGATTTCGGCGGCACCTACTTTCTGTCGCAGCTCGTGGGCTCCGCGAAGGCGCGCGAGCTCTACCTCCTTTCGCCCGTCCTCTCCGGCGCGCAGGCGGCGGAAATGGGCATCGTCAGCCGCGCCGTGCCGGACGCCGATGTCTTGAAGGAAGCGCGCGCGCTGGCGCGAAACATGGCGGACGGGCCGACCGTCACCTACGGCCTCATCAAGAAGAATTTCATTGCGGCTGAAGCCGGAACGCTCAAGGCCGCCTTCGACGCCGAAGCGCTGCATCACTCGCTGGCGTCCGCCACCGAGGATCACAAGGAAGCGTCCAAGGCCTTCGTGGAGAAGCGCAAGCCCGCCTTCGTGGGGCGCTGAAATGGCGCCCTATCTGCGCTTCCGGCAGGTGTGCCTCGTCGCGCCGGCGCTGGAGCCGGTCGCGAGCGATCTCTCCTTCATTCTCGGTCTCGACATCTGCTTTCGCGATCCCGCAGTCGGCAAATACGGGCTCGAGAACGCGCTGTGGGCGGTCGGCGACATGTTCGTCGAGATCGTCGCGCCGACGAAGCCGGATACGGCGGCCGGCCGTTTTCTCGCGCGCTCGAAGGGCCATGGCGGCTACATGGCGATCTTCGACTGCGACGATCCGCGCGCGCGCGGCGCGCATGCGGAGAAGATCGGCGTGAAGAAGATCGTCGATCATACGCATGGCGCCTATACCGGTGTGCAATTGCACCCGCGCGATTGCCGCGCGGCGATGATCGAGTTCAACCGCACCGAGGGCGGGGACGCGAACCCGTCGCGCTACGCGCCCGCCGGCCCGGACTGGACGAAACATCGCCGCAGCGACCGGACGCGGCGGCTCGTCGCCATCGACGTCGAGACGCCGAAGCCGGCGGAACTCGCCGCGCATTGGGCCGATATCATCCAGGTTCCGGCGGAAGCGGACGCAGACGGCGCGCCGGTCCTGCGCTTCGCCGAGGCGGACATCCGCTTCGCGCAGGTCGAAGACGGCGCGCCGGAATGCATCGGGACGCTGACTTTCGCTTGCGCCGATCCCGCCGATGTCCTGCAGCGCGCCAACGCGCGCGGCTACGTCCCGCACGGCGGGAGCTTCCACCTGTCGGGCGTGCGGATACGGCCGGTGGCGGGATAAGAATCTTCGTTCTGAGGAGCCTGCGCAGCGGGCGTCTCGAAGGACGGCCAGCTCAGACGCCTCCGCCATCCTTAGAGACGCGACCGAACTGCGTTCGGCCGCTCCTCAGGATGAGGATTCGGGAAGACAGCTTACGTCAGCGCCGCGCCCTTGCGTTCGGGAATGCAGGTCCACAGCGCCACGAGGTCGATGACGTAGATGATTGCGAGCAGCGCGATGGCCGCCGAGAAGGAATAGGTCGCGGCCAGCGACAGCATGACGACCGGCCCGAAGCCGCCGACGCCGCGCCCGAGATTGAACAGCACGTTCTGCGCGGTGGCGCGCGCTTCGGTCGGATAGAGCTCGCTCATCAGGGCGCCGTAGCCGCCGAGCATGCCGTTGACGAACAGGCCCATGATCGCGCCGCCGACCAGCAGCGCGGTCTCGCTCGCCAATTGCGAATAGGCGAGCACCGAGACGATCGCGCCGATCATGTAGGCGGTGAACACGGGCTTGCGGCCGATGCGGTCGGCGAGCTGGCCGAACAGCCAGATGCCGAAGGCCATGCCGAGCACGGTCACCAGCGTCCAGGTCACGGATTTGGTGAGGCCGAACTTGAACTGGTTGGCGAGATAGTTCGGCATCCAGATCATGATGCCGTAATAGCCGAAATTCTGCACCGAGCAGAGAACGAACATGCCGATCGACATGCGCGTCGTCTCGGCGTCCTTCACCAGCAGGCCGATCGGCAGGGCGCTTTTCGAAGCGCGGATTTTCTCGATGTAGCCTTCTGGCTCTCCGACGCTGCGGCGGATGACGAAGGAGACGAGCGCCGGCAAGAGGCCGAGGAGGAACATGCCGCGCCAGCCGATGAGCGGCTTGAGGAACACGGTCGCAAGCCCCGCGACCAGCACGCCCGCCTGCCATCCGAGTCCGACATAGGACGAGGCGCGCGCGCGTTGCGAGGCGGGCCAGGCTTCGGCCACCAGCGCCATGCCGATGCCGAATTCGCCGCCGAGCCCGAGGCCCGCGATCGTGCGATAGAACAGCAGGTCCCAGTAGCCCTGCGCGAGCGCGCAGAGGCCGGTGAAGATCGCGAAGATCAGGATGGTCCAGGTCAGCACGCGGATGCGGCCGAACCGGTCGGAAAGCATTCCGAACAGGATGCCGCCCACGACCGCGCCGACCAGCGTCATGGTGACGAGCGATCCGCCCTGCGCAGGCGTCAGGCCGAGGTCCTTGTTGATGTCGCCCAGCATGAAGCCGAGGATCAGCAGGTCGAACCCGTCCATCGCATAGCCCACCGCAGAGGCGATCAGCGCCTTGCGCGCGTAGCTGTCGGGCGCGTCTGACGTGAGGACGGCGGCGGTCATGGCGGGCTCCGCGAAAATGGACCGCGAGCCTTCAGGCTCGCAACGAAACGTGTGGCGACGGCCTCGTGCCTTGAGACGCTTGCCATGCAAGCTCCTCGGCATGAGGGCTCTCCGACGCGAACCCTCATGCTGAGGAGGCGGCGAAGCCGCCGTCTCGACGCATGGCCGCAACCGGGAACTATCGCCTACAATGCGAGCCCCGAGGCGCGCGGTCCAGCGTGGGCCAGCTATGCGCGCGTCTTTTCCACGATTGCGAGCGCCGCCCGGAAGGCTGCGTCGATATCGAGGTCGGTCGTATCCAGAATATGCGCGTCGGCGGCGGGTTTCAGCGGCGCGGCCGAGCGGCCGGCGTCGCGCGCGTCGCGCTTGCGGATGTCGGCGAGGATGTCGGCGTAGACGACCGCCTCGCCGCGGCCGCGCAATTCCAGCGCGCGGCGCTGCGCCCGTGTTTCCGGGCTCGCGGTGACGAATATCTTCACGTCGGCCTTCGGCGCGATCACCGTGCCGATGTCGCGCCCGTCGAGCACGGCGCCGCTGGGATGTTGGGCGAAGCGCCGCTGCATGTCGATCAGCGCCGCCCGCACGTCGGGCATGGCGCCGACGACGGAAGCCGCCTCGCCCATCTCGCGGCCGCGCAGCTTCTCTTCGTCGAAATCGGTAAGCGCCAGCCCGCGCGCCGCGGCGACCGCGCTTTCGACGTCGTCGAGCCGAACGCCCTCGTCGATCAGCACGCGCGCTGTGGCGCGGTAGAGCAGGCCGGTGTCGAGATGCGGCAGGCCGTAATGGGCGGCAAGGCGGCGCGCGATCGTGCCCTTGCCGGACGCCGCGGGCCCGTCGATAGCGACGATCATGCGAATTCCGCCCCGAGCGAGGCCATCAGCGCGCGAAACGTCGGGAAGGAGGTGGCGATCATCGCCTCGTCGTCGATACGGACCGGCCTTTTCGATGCAAGCCCCATGACGAGGAAGCTCATGGCGATGCGATGGTCGAGATGGGTGGCGACGAGCCCGCCGCCTTCGGCCGGGCCGCCGGCGCCGCGCACGAAAAGATCGTCGCCCTCGATCGCGCAATCGACGCCGTTGGCGGCGAGACCGTCGGCGACGGCCGCGAGCCGGTCGGATTCCTTCACCCGCAATTCCTGCAGGCCGCGCATCCGCGTTTCGCCCGAGGCGAAGGCGGCGGCGACGGAGAGAATCGGATATTCGTCGATCATCGCCGGGGCGCGCGCGGCGGGCGTGTCGACGCCCTTGAGCGCGCTCGCGCGCACGCGCAAATCCGCGACGTCCTCGCCGCCCTCGACGCGGCGGTCGATCTCGACGATGTCGGCGCCCATCTCCAGCAGCGTCGTCAGCAATCCCGTGCGCAGCGGGTTCATCATCATGCCTTCGATCACCACGTCGGAGCCCGGCGTAATCAGCGCCGCGACGATCGGAAAGGCGGCCGACGACGGGTCGGCCGGCACGACGACGGGCCGGGGCGCCAGCTTCGGCCGTCCCTCCAGCGTGATGCGCCGGCCGGCTTCGCCGAACGGCTCGCTGTTCACGCGCGCGCCGAAATGCGCCAGCATTTTTTCGGTATGGTCGCGGCTCGCCTCGGCTTCGATGACGACGACGCGGCCGGGCGAATTGAGGCCGGCAAGCAGCACGGCGGACTTGATCTGCGCGGAGGCGACGGGCGTGCGGTATTCGATCGGCGCGGGCTCGGCCGCGCCCTGCAGCAGGATCGGGCAGCGCCCGCCCTCCGCCTGCTCGAGCGTGCGCGCGCCCATCAATTCCAGCGGATCGAGAATGCGCCGCATCGGCCGCTTGCGCAACGAGGCGTCGCCGTCGAAGCGCGCCGTGATCGCGTGGCCGCCGACCACGCCCATCATCAGGCGCGATCCCGTGCCGGCGTTGCCGAAATCGAGCGTGTCGCGCGGCGCGAGAAGAGAGCCGAGGCCGGCGCCGCGCACGCGCCAGGCGCCTTCGCCCCTGCGTTCGACTGCGGCGCCGAGCGCCCGGCAGGCCGCGCCCGTGCGCAGCACGTCGTCGCCTTCCAGCAGGCCCTCGATTTGCGTTTCGCCGACGCTGAGCAGGCCGAAGATGAAGGCGCGATGCGAGATCGACTTGTCGCCGGGAACGCGCAGGCGCCCTTTCAGCGGGCCGGAGCGGCGCGCGGCGAGCGGGCGGGGCGCAGCATGCGAGGACAAGGTCGTTTCGCTCCGGTTCGGCCTGTTGCGCGGGCGCCATAGAGCGCGCGCGAAAAAAATTGAGGCCGGCTCTTTCGCACAAGGCGCGCTCTACGCCTTGAAAACGATCGGCTTCCCCCGCCCCTGCGCGGCTTCCGCGCGAAAGCGGGGGTGATCTAGCACGAGCCGTCCGGGCCTGTCATTAAGGGGCGGCGACGCACATGAGGGCGGGGCGCGCCAGGGTCGCAATTTCCCATTTGACAGGCGCCTTTCGCCCCACTAACCGAAGCGCCGCGGATATGCGGGGGCGCAAGGCGCGCCAGCCGCGGGGATGAGAGGCGAGGGACGAAACACGTGGCCAAACCCGAGCTCGGCAACAAGCGCCAGTGCCTCAGCTGTGGCGCCAAATTCTTCGATTTGAATCGCGATCCGATTCTGTGCCCGAAGTGCGGCGCAGCTTTCCAGGTCGCCATGCCCGTGCGCGCGCAGCGCGCCCCCGCGGCGGCCGCCGACGAAGAGGAGCCGAATGCGGAGGCCGGCGCGGAGGTCGTGTCGCTGGAGGACGCCGACGCCGAGGCCGCCGAGAAGATTTCCGTCGGCGACGAGGATATCGAGATCGAGGACGACGGCGCGGCCGACGACACGTTCCTCGAGGAAGAGGAAGAAGACGGCGACGACGTCTCGGATCTCATCGACGGCGATATCGAGGACGACGACGAAGGTTGATTTCTTGAGCTGATATCCGGGGTTGCGGAGGCCGAAGGCTTCCACTATACAGCCCACGCGTCGCGGACGACCCAAGCCCGCGACCCAAGCAAGTGGGGCCATAGCTCAGTTGGGAGAGCGCTTCAATGGCATTGAAGAGGTCGTCGGTTCGATTCCGTCTGGCTCCACCAAACTAGCTTGCTGATTCAGCGGCTATTTTTAATTCCGAACGATCTCCCGAAACATCCGCGGCTTGGCTGTTGGATGCGCCTCGACGAGCGCGTCCGAAACTCCAGTTTCGGAGACTTTACGCACGACACGGCCGCGCGTTTCCGGGCGTGAATTTTCATTTTCCGAAGCAGCCGGCGAGGTCGCTGACAGAGACCGTTTTCGATTCCGGCGCGGCCTCGTTCTGACTGTCGCAAAGCGCCTTGGCGTTACCGAACAAGACCTCCCTTGAGCGGGACCAAGGGGAGACAGGGATATGAGGCAGGCGGCGTCGGCGGGCGCCGGGCGGCAATACGGTCGGGGTGTCGAGAATCGATGCCCGGCCCTGCGACGTGCGAATCGGCGGGCCGCCAAAGGCCGCTTCGAAGACCTCAGGGGCGTCATTCCTCGGCCAGGGTCGCCCAGCCGCTGGCGCCCGCGCTCATGGGAGCCTGGCGATCTTAGGATCGGATCGCGCGCGTTCGCCAGATTTCGAAAGCCTCCGACGAGGTTTTTTGCGGAACGTAGCCGAACTCCTCCTTCAACCTGCGGTTGTCGAGCACGGGCCGGTATCGCAGGAAGTCGACCTGTTCGGGGCCATAGCGTGTCATGCCCAGCGGCTTCAGGACGGCGAGCGCCGCCTGCAATAGCCAGGCCGGCAGCACGATCCGGCCCTTGCCGAGACGTTGCGCTATATCCTTCACCGTCAATGCGCCGTCGCCGGCGACGTTGAAGACGCCCGTCTTGTCGCTCACAACGGCATGCACGATCGCGCCGGCGACGTCCCGGTCCCATACGAACACGAACGGGCTATCGGCCCCCCGGATCGCCAGTAGCCGCGGCTTTTCGAACAGCGCGGTGATCTGGTTCTGCACGGTCGCCCCAAGAATTGTGCCCACCCGAAGCACGACCTGCTGCAATTGCGGATGCGCGCTGCGCCAGCGCGCCAGCATTTCCTCGACCAGCCGCTTGTGATGGGAATAGGCGAAAGCTTCGTTCCCGCGCACCGGCCAGTCCTCGTCGATCCAGGCCGGATTGTCAGCATAATAGCCGTATGCGGCGCCGCTCGATGTGACGACGATCTTTCTTGCGCCCGATGCGAGACAAGCGTTCAGGACATTTTCGGTGCCCAGCACATCGACCGAATATTCGAATTCGCGCGTACTGTCCTTGCCGGGCGTGACGATCGAAGCAAGATGAACGACAACCTCCGGCGCCTGTGCTTCGAACAGCGGCGTCAGATCCGGCGAGCGTACGTCCATCACATGATAGTCGACGCCGGGCAGCCGCCTGTCCGGCGGAGTTTCCCGCACATCGACCGCGACGATGCGCGCGACATCGGCGGCGCGTTCCTTCAGGGCGGCGAGCAATTGCGTTCCGAGATAGCCGCCTGCGCCGGTGATGAGGACGGTTCCCACTGTCATGCCGTTTCTCCATCCGGCGGGCGCCTGGACCAATAGGCGGCGAGCGAGAGTCCGGCGACGATGTGCCAGACGCCCCACCATGCCGCCACGATCGCCATGCCGCCGAGCCCGGCGAAAAAATTGAAGATCAGGATCAGGCCGAGTCCGGAGTTCTGGATGCCGCATTCGAACGAGACCGCGCGTCGCGCGCGCTCCGGCAGGCGCACGAGGCCGGCGATCCCGTAGCCGAGAGCGAGCGCGCTGGCGTTGTGGACGAAGACGACGCCGACGACCATTCCGACGTATCGAAGGAAATACTGCCAGTTCGCGCCAAGCGCGGCGACGACGAACAGAATGAAGGCCAGAAGCGAGAACAGGCTCATCGGCCGGCGCGCGCGCTCGGCGAAACGCGGCCATCTCATCGAAACGAACAGGCCGGCGGCGAGCGGCAGCCCGAGCAGCAGCAGGACGTGCTCGAACATTTCGAGCGGATTGACCGCCACTTCGCGCAAAATGGCCTGCGCGGGTTCGTAGAGACCGCCCCAGAATGCGAAATTCGCGGGCGTCATCACGATTGCGAACAGGGTCGAGGCGGAACTGATCGAGATCGACAGCGCGGCGTCGCCCTTCGCGAAATGCGTGAGAAAGTTCGAAATGTTCCCGGCCGGGCAGGATGCGACGAGGATCATTCCGAGAGCTATGCTCGGCCGTGGTTGAAGCGCGAGCACCAGCAGGTAGGTTGCCGCCGGGAAGACCAGATGATGCGCCACGAGGCCGACGGCGAGCGCGCGCGGCATCGACAGCGCCTTCAGGAAGTCCTCCTTCCTGAGGTCGATGGCCACGCCGAACATGACAAGCCCGAGAACGCAGTTGAGCAGCAGCAGCGTCTGCGGATTGAAGTTCAGGCGGACCTGATCGATGTCGGGCACGCGCGGCTTCCTAGCCCTTCGGTTCCTCGTGCATCTTCTTGAAGTGAATGAGGCCAGGCGCCCACATGTGCTTCACCGGATCGACGTCGACGTGAACGACGGCGCATCCTCCCGTCGCCAGCGCCTGTTGCAGCGTGGATTTCAACTGCCGCGGGTCCGAGACGCGCGCGCCATAGGCGCCCATGCTCCGCGCCATGTCGTCGAAGCGGATTTCGCCGAGGTCGGCCTTGATCGTCTCCTCCGGCCCGAGGCTCTTGAACAGCATGGTCTTGAAGGGCCGCAGCATGAATTGCTGGTTCATCTTCACCATGCCCCATTGCTTGTCGCAGAGGACGATGAAGATCACCTGCGCCTTGTTGCGCACCGCGGTTTCCACCTCCTGCGGGTGGAAGCCCATGGCGCCGTCGCCGATGATGCAGCAGACGGGCTTTCCCGGTCGCGCCGCCGCCGCGCCGATGGCCTGCGCGGGACCTGCGCCGAGCATGCCGAACTTGAAGGTCGACAGGATCGTGTTCGGCTGCAGCGCCGGATGATAGAACATGGCCCAGATTGTCGCGTTGCCGCCATCGGCGACGAGGACCGTATCCTCAGGAAACACCTCGCGGCAGGCCGCGCCGATATGCGCCGGGTTCATCGGCGTGGCCATGTCGGAAAGCGCCTTGTCCCATCCGGCGCGGTCTTCCTTCATCGCCTTGCCGTAAGCTGCGACGCGGGCGCGACGATGCTCGATCCGTCCGGCGTTGCCCGCCTCCGCGTTGCGCCGTTCGATTTCATCCGCGAGCATTTCGAGGGCGCGTCGCGCGTCGGCGACGATTGCCAGATCGACGGGCTTGTTGAGCCCGATCATCTCCTCGTCCAGGTCGATCTGCACCGTCTTCTGCTCCGAGGGCGACCGCCAGTAGGGCGGCTTGCCCCACCAGTCGGTCTCGCCGATCCGCGAACCGACGACCAGCACGGCGTCGGCCTCGTTGCGGATACGATGGTTCAGCTTCACGTGCGGCATCGGCGCGGCCAGCGGGGAGCTCTCCGGCAGCACGCCGCGCGCCGCCCAGCTCGTCGTCACCGGCGCCTGCAGCAACTCCGCCACACGGCGCAGCGCGTCGAAAGCTTGCGCATGGACGACTCCGGAGCCTGCGTGGATCATCGGCTGGTCGGCGGACATCAGCATCTGCGCGGCCTGCGCGATCTGCTCGGGCGTCGGCGCCGCAGGCGCGGTCGCGCGATATTGCTGCGGCGACATGATCGCGGCCTTCAACTTGAATTTCCCGTTCATGATGTTTTCGGGAATATCGAGATGCACGACGCCCGGGCGCCCCTCGAAGCTCTTGCGCAGGGCCTTGCGCATCAGTTCGGGCACGCGCTCGAAGGACGAGGCCGCCGCGCTCCATTTGGCGATGCGCCCGATGACGCCGGCCTGATCGAAGCACTGATAGGCGCCGCCGCGGTCGGGATACATGATGCCGGGGCGGCGCGCGCTGGTGATCGCCAGCACGCGATTGCCTTCGGCCTGCTCGACGACCAGTCCGGGCAGCAGGTTGGCGACGCCCGGGCCGTTGCTCGCCATGCAGACGCCGAGCCGCCCCGTCAGCCGCGCATAGGCGCCCGCCATATGCGCGGCCGAACTCTCGTGCCGCGGCGTCACGATTTCGATGCCGAGCCGGTGCAGCGCCGAATAAAAGCCGAAATACGTGCCGTCGATGATGCCGAAGACCTTCTCGACACCCTCCGCGAGCAGCATGCGCGCGGCGATTTCGCCGCCGGTGATCTCAGCCATTGGACGCCTCCCGTTCCCAGGGCCGAGTATCGACCCGTCTGGCTTTCGGCTTCAATAGCTCGCGTCGGTCATTCCCGCGTTCATTGACGCGACGTCATGTCCGGGCCGGCAGGCGCCGGTTGGGGTTGCTCCTGACCGCGCGCGCGTTACGGCCGTGAGGTCGCTTCGGACGGCGCGCGGATCATCGCCGGTGCGACAGTTCGCCGCCCCGCCCTCTCCGACTGACCGTCCGCTGCACGTGCGGCGCGACATGCAAGACCAACGGCTCGCCGCCGTCTCGGCGGACGAGCGTTAAATGGCGCGCGGTATGTCGAAGACGTCGATCGTCGACCGTCCGGCGAGCAGTTCCTTTTCCCACGCTGCTTCCGCCGCGACGCGCGCCAGCGCGGCCTCGATCTTTGCGGCGGCCTCCTCGCGCGGCACGATGACGACGCCGTCGTCGTCGCCGAGGACGATATCGCCCGGCGCCACTCGCACGCCCCCCAATGCGATGACGTCGTTCACCGTGCCGCGGTCGTAGGTCGAGGGCCCGCGCGGCGTCACGTGCCGCGCGAAGACCGGGAAATCGTCCCACGCGCGCAAGGTCGCCACGTCGCGCACCGCGCCGTTGATAACGAGGCCGCGCACGCCCTTGAGACGCGCGGCGCCGCTCAGCAGCAAGCGCCTCCTCGCGCGATCCCTAGGCAATTTGACACGCTTTCGCAAATCTGATTGAACGCTCATTCATTATCCGATTGACCGTGAAAATGCATGGTCGGACGTCAAGCGCTCGCGGTCGGCGAACGGTCGCGGCCTCAATGAAGCGCCGCGCCCCTCCATGAGTCCAGAGCGAATTCCTGCACCCGCCGATCCAACGATCCCAGACGAAGTCGAAAGGCATGTGGCATGATCAGAAGCGAGAAACGCGGCGGCGTATACAGGCTCGATATGGCGCGGGGGCCGGTCAACGCGTTCGACACAGCTTTTCTCGACGCATGGCGGCGCGAGATGGACCTCGCGGAAGCCTCCGGCTGCACGGTCCTGCACATCCGCAGCTCTGAAAAAGTGTTCAGCGCCGGGGCCGACCTCAAGATGATGCAAGCGCTGTTTTCCGACGACGACGGCGGCGCGCGGCTGATCGCGCATGTCAAGCGTATGCAGGACTTGTTCGACCGCATCGCAGCCGCGCCGCTCGTGACGCTTGCCGAGATCTCCGGGGCGGCGCTCGGCGGCGGTCTTGAATTGGCGCTCGCCTGCGATTTGCGCGTTGCGGCCGACGAGGCGACGATCGGCCTGCCGGAGGCGGGCATTGGCCTTATTCCCGGCGCCGGCGGCACGCAACGACTGGCCAGACTGTGCGGGGTGTCCGTCGCGAAGCGCATCCTGTTGGGCGGCGATATCGTCGACGGGAAGACCGCAGTCGCGCTCGGCGTCGTGCAATGGTCCTCGCCGCGCAGTCAACTTTCATCCTTTTGCGACGGACTTGCGAACCGTATCGCCGGGGCGTCGGGCGCGGCCCTCGCGGCGACCAAACGGTGCATGGAGAAGACGCAAGCCTCGATCCGCGTCGGGCTCGATGCGGAGAGGGAGGAAACGCGTCTGCTGCTTGAGACGGACGACACAAGGGCGCGGGTCAGAGCCTTCCTTGCAGGCCGGAACGCGGCGTGAAGCCCTGCGTCACGGCCCTCAAGGTCCGCCGCGGCGGGGCGAGCCGGTCGAGAGGCGCCAGAAAGGCGACAGATCGATGATTTTGAACGATCAACAGACAATGATCCGCGACATGGCGCGCGCGTTCGCGCAAGACAAATTGGCGCCGAAGGCGGCCGATTGGGACAAGTCGCATTACTTCCCGAAAGCCGAACTGCACGAAATGGGAAAGCTCGGCTTTCTCGGCATAACGGTTCCCGAAGAATGGGGCGGGGCCGGCGCCGACGCGGTATCGATGGCCGCCATTCTCGAGGAGATCGCCGCCGGCGACGCGGGAACGTCGACCGTCGTGAGCGGCCATAATTCGGTCGCCTGTATGCCGATTGCGCAATTCGGCACGCCCTTGCAGAAGGAGCGGTTTCTTCGCCCGCTGGCGCGCGGCGAATGGCTGGGAGGCTTCGCGCTCACCGAAGCGCATGGCGGTTCCGAAGCCGGGGCTCTCAACACGAAAGCGCTCCGCCAGGGCGATCACTACGTCCTCAACGGAATGAAACAATTCATCACGACCGGAAAGCACGCCGACGTGATTATCGCCTTCGCGAAGACCCAGCCGGAACGCGGGTCCAAGGGAATTTCGGCCTTCATCGTGCCGACCGGGACGCCCGGCTACAAGGTGGTGCGCGTCGAGTCGAAAATGGGCCAGCATTCATCCGATACATGCCAGATCGCGTTTGAGGACATGATCCTTCCAGCCGACCTTCTGCTGGGCAAGGAGGGAGAAGGATATCGCATTGCGCTCGCCAATCTCGAAAGCGGCCGCATTGGCATAGCCGCCCAGGCGGTCGGGATCGCCCGGGCCGCCTACGAGGTCGCCATTCAATACGCCAAGGAGCGGAACGTCTTTGGAAAGCCGATCATCGAGCATCAGGCGGTCGGCTTTCGTATCGCCAGAATGGCCTCGCGCATCGAGGCCGCCCGTCAACTGGTGTATCACTCGGCGGCGCTCAAGGACGCAGGCAAGCCCTGCCTCATGGAAGCTTGTATGGCGAAGCTCGAAGCGTCCGAAACGGCCGAACAGGTCTGCTCCGACACCATTCAGACGCTGGCCGGATATGGCTACCTGACCGACTTTCCCGCCGAACGGCTCTATCGCGACGCGCGCGTCACGAAGATCTACGAGGGAACAAACGATATCCAGCATCTCGTTATCCTGAGGGAATTGCAAAAGCGCGCGACGCAAGGATGACGCGGGACGCGCCCCGGATCCGTCGTCGCCGGCGCGTCCTCCGAGGACCCGTTGCTTGACCGCGACGCCGGCCTATGCCAGAGAAATGAATGAGCGCTCAGTCAGTCTGCACGTATCGTTCGAATGACGCCCGAAGGGCGCCGGACAATGCGTCGCAATAGATATTTTGCGACGCCGACCCGGAGGGGGAGGAAGATGAGGAAAGCTCTGCTTGCCGCAACCGTGATCAGCGCGGCCGCCTGCCTGACGACCCAGGCGATGGCCCAGACGAAGGACGCCATTCGCATCGGCGTTCCCACCGCGATGACGGGCGCCTACGCCGACCTTGGCAATCAAGTAAAACGGGCGATCGATCTGGCGGTCGAGGAAGCCAACGCCGCGGGCGGCGTCGATGGCCGTCGAGTCGA
>WBZM01000703.1_pt1 | contig 41993 bp, 51 predicted proteins | sample 5204271 | NCBI WGS metagenome assembly WBZM01 (sample SAMN12344346, study PRJNA552823) | activated sludge metagenome | biome: Activated sludge suspended growth; feature: Nitrification reactor; material: Wastewater; isolation source: activated sludge from nitrification reactor of wastewater... | reverse complement strand
AAAAGCTCATCTTGAGAAAGTTGCAGCACTTGAAGCTGAAATTGAGGCCTTAAAAGCCGGATCAGTAGACAACAGTGACAAAAAAGTTTCTGAAAAGGAACCTCAAGTAGTTGAAGTTCAGAAACATGACCTTACAGTCGAAAAAATGGTCGTATTACCACAGATTATTAAAAATACTCGTGGTGAAGACGTTGATGTAAAGGATTATTTCTACGCAAAACCTGGTGAAACAGCTGTTGCACCAAACTTCTTCAATAAAGCATGTGGTTTACCGGTAAATCCGATGGAACGACCTGAACTTATTGAAATTTTTGACAAAACGTTTAAACCACAGGACAATTTTGTATTTTTGAAATCGAGAGATAAGGAAGTATACAGTGTTTTGATCCCTTTAAAATATACTGATATTAATAGTCAGGAAGATTGTATTCTTGGAGATTATCAGCTGCATGCAATTTCTTTTATTCCAGACGGAAGTGTCAACTTTGACAAACTGAAAGCTGAACTAAAGAAAATAGCGACAATGATCAAATATGATAGTCGCTAATTACTTGCATTAATTTTTAAAAGGTCGTATAATACTAGTATGTAGATCGTTTCATCCCGCGATAGTGGATGTACTACATGGAAAATGAAGAACAAAAAGCGCAAGATGTGATTATTGACGATGATTCCGACTTAGAGTTGGATAAATTAATCAACGACACGATTGCAGGTGCTAGTTCTCAAGAACAAAAGGCTGAACACGAGGATGGCGTTCCATCTAAAACTGTAGAACAAAAGGAAGAAATTCCTGAGAGTACAGATGTTTCTAAGACTGCCGTAGAAACTCCTTCACAAGAGGCTCAAACTGACGAAAAAACTCCTACTTATGATTTACGTGTACCTGTAAGAGGTCCATTTGAATCAGAAGAATCATATGCTGTTCGTTTGCAGATTTCTGAGATGCTTAAAAAGCGTGAAACTGCCTCAACAGAAGATGAACGTTCTGAAGTTCAAAAAGAACTAAAGAAGTTTAGAGAAGAATTTGGTCATTTAATTAACAGTAATAGGTCGCAATTTTCACAAGATCGTGATGATGCACCCTCAGATGTTCAGCCGGATGACGGCAGTCAAAAGAAGTTTGTAAGCGTTGATGAGTTAGATAAAATTCTAGCTGAAAAACAAATACAAACAGAAAATAAGTTTATTATAGATTCTTTCTTTTCTAAACACCCAGAGTTTTCAGACCAAAATGTTCGAGATGTTTTTGTCGATTTCTTTGATTCCAACTATAAAATAGATGGTAAATCAGGATCTCAAATTACTCAGGTATTAGAACTTGCAAGAAGTGCTATGTTTAAGCCAGCTCAATCTATTGAAGAAAGAGTGCTTAAAGGAGCGAATGTCCAAGAGAAAGTAAACGCAATGCAATTTCCAGGTGGAACTATTGTTCGAAATGGCTTAACGCCAGATCAACAACGTTCTGTTGACGAAATGAAAGCTGCGGGAATTTCCGAAGACAGAGCTCGAGAACTTATTCTTGACTAAAATGAATGAAAGAGCGGTGTATCATAAACGATATATCGCTTTTTTATATGGCATTTAAACTAAACGTAGTTGCAGGACCTTCACGCTCACGAATTGAGGCGGACAAGGCTACTGGAACAGTAATTACAGAATTGCAAGTAATTGCAAAAGCAGCTTCAGGGCTTTCAGCTCCAGCTACTTCTTCAACTGCTCGCTCAGAAGTTAAAGGTGTGTCAACAGAATCAATTTCTGTGGCAGATGCTTCAACAAAATTAGGTATCAATCAAATTTTTGAAAACGATACTTATATCGCAGATTGTACTAACAACTCTAACGCAGCTCATACTAACCAACGAATGGTGCTTACTGACTCTTTGACAGTAAACAACACTGGTACTGATGACGCAAACGGAGTGGTCGAACAAATGGGTGTTTACGGAGCCGCAGCTGATAAGAAAATTATCGTTCGATTCGTTTAATACTAAATTATTAATTCTATTTAAAAAACTTTTATGGATGGATATTTAAATGGTTACGCAACAATCGTAAACAACGTAATGAAACACATCATTCCACGTGTGTCTACTGATGAATTCAAAGAATATTTGAAGTACATGAACAAGATCGAACATAATGAACGTATCTATACAGATACTGGTATTACAGGTCTTGGAATGGCTGAAATCATCCCAGATGGAGCAATTGCTGCTTCAGATGCGCCGATTCAAGGATTCACAAAGAACTATACTCAAGTATTGTTCACTAAGAAAGTTCGTATTTCTTACCTATCAAACTACTTCTTATTTGACTCACCTGCGGCTAAAATCAAAGCTGAAGTTAAAAAGAAAGTTATCGACGGTTTGAAAGCTATCGAACAATCTAAAAGTTACCTTGGACAATCATTACTTGCTAATGGTTGGGGAACATCATTCGTGTGGGTTCCGTTGAACGTTGTAGGTAACCCTACTCTTGTTTCAACTCTTGGTGCTGACAATGTTTCTTACTGGGACACTGCTCACCCACGAGAAGATGGAGGTGCAACTTGGTCAAACGTTATCGTTGACGGACTTACACCATCACCAGTGTTTTCATACTCAGCATTGCTTGCTGCTCGCCGACAAGGATCTCTGATCAAAGACGGACGTGGTAACCCAATGATGATTGATTTCAACACTCTTATCTGCCGAAAAGGTTCAAACACTGCTCAACTTGCTAAGTCTATTAAAGCAACAATTGATAAAGGTATCGCTCCTAACCAGACAAACATCTTTAACAATGCTCCTGCGACTGAAACATTTGAAATTGTTGAACTTGCACCATGGGGAGGTCTTGGTCTAACAGGAACTATGTTCTTCTTGACTGACCGAAACATGAAAAACGAAGATTACGGATTCCAGTACATTGAAGCTATGGCATCAAAAGCTGAACCTGTATTCTACGATGCACCAGGTAACCAAGACTTTGTATCTAACTTCAACTCAGTGGCAATCATGGGTGGATCTAACATGCAAACTTGGATGGCAAGTGCCGGAGACGGAGTTACTACATAATCGTAGTCTTTCCATAGCGCGTCCGAATAAAATCGGGTTCGTTATTGGGTAGGCTAATCTATCCATTTGAAATATATGTTAACAGATGTACATGAAGGTAAAATAAGTTTACCTATTGATATAAGCTCAAGTGGTGACAATGTTATTGTTACTGGAGATACTGAGTCATGGATCTATGTTCATGAGGTTATTGGTAGTGCAGCAGCAGCAGTAACTATTCAAATGAAAGCTGGATCACGAGTCCTTGCAGAGTTTGATTTAGATACAGCTCAAGGTCTTACACTAGATGATATACCTGGTGATGATGGAGTCCCTCGATTCAAATGCCGACCTGGTGAAGATTTTATTTTAGATCTTTCAGGCGCAATAAATTTTACAGGATCAGTTGTTTATTCACGACGCTACTAATATGACTCAAGATCAAGAAATAACTTTACGATCTTTTGCAGAAGAGAGAGATAAACTAATTTCAGAATTAGTTCCTTTAAGGAACGAGAAAGAATCTCTATTAAAGGATTTGAGTGAATCTTCACAATCTATGTCAGAAATAGACAAATTGATAGATTTTAAAAAAGGTCAATTGAGTATATTGGAAGATGCAGAAGAAGAACGTTCATTACTTATTTCGCAAGATCTTGCATTTAAAATAGTAGAAAAAATTCAAATGGAAAACACATTAACATCTCTCAAAAAAGAAGTTGATGAATTAGATTTAAAAAAGAAAGATATAGAATTGAGTCTTTCGAACCTTGTACCTGTGTACGAGCGTGTTACATGGCAGATCAATCAATTAACAGAAACTGTACACAAGGTCGTTACAGTTAACTCAGATAACATTAAAGAGTTAAATATTCTTATATCTGAATTAAACAAAGTTTTAATAAATAAACAAAACTAAATTTTATGTCATTTTTATCATCAAAACCAGGATCAGGAGGAGGAGGAGTAGAATCATTGAACGCACTTACAGGTGCGGTTACTTTGAGTGCAGGTCAAAACATATCACTTGGAGAAATAGGTAACAATATTGAAATCAATGCAAACTTTACGCAATCTGGTAAGTACATGATTTCAGGAGGTGCTATCTGGTCAGGTTCTTTATTAACTTACGATGTATCATTCTTAAATTACTTCTTCAATGGAAATAAAACAGCTAATCCTACATCAGTTACACTTGATGCATCAGACCCAACAAACGGTCGTATCGATGCGATTGTAGTAGATGAAGCGGGTGTTATTAGTGTTATCACGGGCATGCCAGCCTCAAGTCCAGTGGAGCCAGCCATCCCAGAAGACCAACTACAAGTACAGTTTATTCTTGTAGAAGCAGGTTCAACACAACCAACTATCGCACAGGAGATTATCTATCTAGATGACCCAACATCAAACTGGACATTCTCAACATATGATGCAGCATCACCAGCAACAGGAACAATAAACTTTGCAGGTACAAGTTCACCTAAACAAGGTACAGAATGTATCGAAGCAAGTACTGATTTACGAAGAGGTGCAAGATTTGTACGAGATACATCATTTGATGCTTTCCAATATACAATGCTTCAAGTATGGGTACGATTCACAGGTACAGCAGTTCCGACTAATAAGTCATTAAACGTACGATTTGAAAACTCTGCAGGAACATTAGTTGCTAACACTGTAAATCTATTTAATTACGGATTACAGCGTGGAGTATTAAATACTTGGCAGTTAGTCGTAGTACCTATTACAGCATTCGGAGCACTTCCAGCAACCGTAAAAGGTTTAAAGATTATTATGGCAGGTGGAACTGTAGGGGTTGTACGACAATGGGATATTGACTACATGATTTTAACAAACGGCTCAGTACCATTTGCAAACGTACCAACTATTGCTTTCTATAAAGACAATGTAGGTATTGCATCTCAATCAGGGTTAAACCTAATTGAAGGTACAGGAGTAACCATTACAGCAGTAAATGACCCAACTAATCAACGAGTAAACTATACTATTGATGCAGCAGGAGGTGGCTCTCCAGCAGGTTCAGATACACAGATTCAATATAACAATGCAGGAAGTTTTGGTGCTAGTTCAGATTTAATATTTGACTCAGTAACAAGTACATTCACTGCAACTAATAATTGGGAAGTATTTAGAACTTATATAAAATTCGCTAGTGGTGGTGGTACTAATGACTTAACTGCATCAGCTGCTACTGCTTTTACAGGAACACCTCCTACAACATTTGCAGTTTTGGCTTTTGGTAATATACAAATTGTAAACTATATAAACTTAGTTGGAGGAAACTTTTATCAAGGAGATACGATAACTGGTTCTGTATCAGGAGCAGAAGGATATGTCGCTTATGATGACGGTGTAGGACAATTATATGTATCAATCACAAATAGTATTCAGTTTGCAACTGGTGACGTTATTGATAATGCAAATGGAGTTACGGCTGATTACGATACGTCTACTACAAGTGACGACATATTCTTTTGGTACAGCACAGCAGGTGGAAGTGGCGGACCTACAATAATGACAGGGGCATCACAAGCACTTGACGATGGAATTTCTATAACTTTTGGTTCAGTTACTGGACATGGTGTAGGTGATTCTTGGGTATGGTCATACAAAACACTAAAAAATACACTATTAACTAATAGAATTTTTGGTGCAGGTATATTAGGTGGTGCAATAAACGGTCAATATTTTAAATCAGGAAGTGGTTCATCAATAATTCAGTCAATGAGTGGGTTCTTTCAAAATGGTAATGACGATAGAATATTCCCACTTTCATATTACGAGGATTTAACTGGTAATAATTCAGATAAAGAAAGAGCATATTATGGATTTAATCCATTCAAAGATCAACCAACAGACCCATTAGAGTATATTGTATATATGCGAAAAGGAGTCGGTCTTGGTCCAAGCGATTTAACAGAATTTAAAATTAGTTCATTATATGGATTTAGATTTGAAACAGATAAGGCTATATTAATGAGTAGTCCATTGTTTAATGTATCAGACAATACTTTTTCTTGGATTGGAGGTACTAATGGAAATGGAATAACGATAGACGATACAAACAGTACAGCCACTCTAGGTAACCAATCAGGTGGTAACAACACTAAAATAACTATTGATGATGTAAATGAAACTATTGCTTTTAATGCAAATGGAAATACAGCCTACTCATCAGATATTCCATTGTCTATTAAAGTAACAGTGCCGTCAGCAGACTTACTTGCAGTAGTTACAGGCCCTACACCTTACGAACTAATCCCAGCACCAGGTGCAGGAAAGTTTATTGATGTAATAAGTATTGCTTGTAATCTAACATTTAACACAACTGCATATGACTTTAATAATGCATTAAGAATTGGTACAAATACAACTGGTTCTACTACAATCGGAACAGACGGTGGACAGTTAACTATCAGTCCGTACAACATGATAAACGCTTCTGCAACAAAATTAAGCGTTGTTGGTTCAGCAAGTGGAGAAAAGAATGTAAACACTGCTCTCTATCTAAACGCTGGTTCTGCAACAACAGTAACAACGGGGGATAGCGACATTGATTTATATATTACATACAAGATTGTAACACTGTAGAGTTCACGAGAAATCGTGGGTTCTATCAGTCTTATGACTGTTAAATAAATATATGCAAAAAATAGACCATGTAATTCAATACACACAAGAAACTTGTGCAGCACTTGCAAGTGGTTTTTGGGCTAAATGTTTAGGTGCAATAGGTATGCTTATATTACAGTTTTCATTCGGAACGATTGGATTCCAAATTGTAGCAGCCGTAGTTCTATTAATAGTAATTGATACAATAACAGGTTTAATGGGTGCGTATAAACAAGGTGAACAAATATCGTCAAAACGATTCTTTGATTCAGTTGTAAAATTGCTTTTGTTCCCAATGATTATAGCAGCAGCATCAATAGTGCAAACAGCAATCGGAACGAGTGTTCTACTTATTCCACAAGTTGTTGCAGGATATCTTGCAATGCACGAATTCCTATCAATCATAGAAAACTTTGAAAAGATTGGATATAAGATTCCTCAGAAGATTCTTAATAAAGAAACATTAGCAAATTTTGTAGCAGAAAGTCGTGGTAAAGATTCAGAAAAAGTGTTATAATATAATTATTAGTCTTATAAACATATATGTCTACACGTACCGAATATCCAAATTTTGTTGGGAATACAGGAAAATTCCTTAAAGTAAACGCCACTGAGACTGACGTTCTTTGGGATGATGTTAATGCATCAGATATCACAGGTATATTACCCATTGAAAATGGGGGTACTGGTGCTGATAATGCAACTGACGCATTAAATAACTTATTACCAGATCAAACAGGTAATGCTGGTGAAGCATTATTTACAGATGGAATTGATACTTATTGGGCACCTGCATCTTCAGGAGGAGTAGATACGCGCGTGTATACGATCTCGGCCCTCGTCATGCAGACGACATCGAGAACCGTGTACGCAGGACTCCTTGGAAGCGCGAACAACCAGACCAGCGAGGCGCCGGTACTCAGCCCGTTCCATGAGAACGTGGTGGTGAAGGATATCTATTTCTTCATTGCATCGAACACTTGCAACGAGGATGCCGTCCTCATGGTGCGGAAGAATGGAGTAGATACTGGCGCAAGCGTGACGGTTCCGGCAGGAGTGACTGGAAACTTCGCAATCTCGGTGAACGAGCCGTATGCAGCCAATGACAATTTCTCGGTGCGCGGAACTATTTCAGGAACGGCGACCGGAACCGTTCAGGTCGGCGGAGTATCAGCTCCCGGAAACCCTGGAATGAACGTCATCGTACAAGTATCAGGAGGTTCCCCACTAGGAGTTCAGTCAGTTACAGGTCTTAATACTAACAATACTGACCCATTTAATCCAATCGTTCAAATTTCTGTCGATGGAGTAACCGTAACTGGTGATGGTACACCAGGAAACCCATTAGTTTCTACAGGAGGAATAGGAGGAGTAGATACTCGAGTTTATTCAACTGGTTCAGGCGCTCTTTCTTTTAACCCCGCTCTTGGAGATAGATTTGCTGGATTAGCAAGTATTTCATCTGGTACAGAAGCACCAATCTTAGCTGCATTTGGAGATAATGTTATTGTAAAAAGGGTAATGTTTCAGGTTTATACAGGAACTGTTAATGACATAATTTATGCCACTCTAAGAAAAAATGGTGTTGATACATCAACAGTTATGTCGATTCCAGCACTAGCTGCTAACCAGGTATTATCTTTTGATGTAAACGAATCATACAGTTCTACTGATCAATATTCAATCAAACTAGCAAGTGCTGGTACTGGTTCACTTGTATTTACTAATGTTGAAACAATTGTACAGGTTTCAGGAGGTTCTCCGCTCGGAGTTCAATCAGTTAGTGGAAACGGAGTTAATAACACCGATCCATTTAACCCTATTGTACGAACTGCAAATACAACTACAGAAGGAACACTTACTGCAGCAGACTGGAATACATTCAACAATAAACAAAATGCTCTTCCTACATTATGTGTAGTGAAAGCTTATAAAAACCTATTAGGAGGAGCTGCATCACCATTCATTGCTGATACTGAGGTATTTGATACAACTTCATCATACGACAACGCAACTGGAATATTTACCGCTCCACGAACAGGTTACTATTTAGTAACATGTAGTTTCGCAATTGAGGGTCACTCAACGGATCCTTCAATCGCTTCGGTTCAAGTAATTAAAAACGGATCTGCAGGTATCGACCAAGACTCTATTCGTTTTAATGGTACTGAGGGAGCATCTGATTACTGGAAACGAAGATTAAAAGTTTCAACTACTACAAACTTAACTGCCGGTGATACTATTGAATTCAATGTAAGTATTAACACAGGTACAATGTCAGTTACTGGAGGTGTAGAGGGTAATCAGATTACTATTAGTGAACTACGATAACAATTATGAATCCATCAATCCTCATAAAACATAATATTGGGAACACGTTAACAATCCAGAATATTCTGGATATTCGTGCTACAACATATACAACAAATGTATATCAGTCAGGCGTTACGAGTATTGGTGCAGATAATCCAAATGATTTCACATCAGGTTCTACTATTTTACTTTTACTTGGTGGGCTTGGAAATGAGAATGCAGAAATTGTAACATCGACCGCACATTCAGGTACCGCGTTCACTGTATCAACCACAACACAAAATCATGCGCGTGGTGAAGTAATTCAACAAATTAAATGGGACAAGTTACAAATTTTTAAATCATCAACAATTGACGGTTCATATACCCAAGTTGGTTCTGATATATTATTGAATGTAACAAATGCAAATACAGTAATTTATGATACTGCTGGTCTTACAACCGATTATTATAAACTCCGATGGAAAAATTCAGTAGATTCTACTACTTCAGATTATTCAGGGCCTATCAGTGTTCTTTCATACCCACTCACCTCACCTGGATATATGTTCGATTCTGTTCGGTCACTTTTTGGGATTAAAGAAAATGATACACAAATTACTTCTCAATTTTTACTTACAGCACTCAATGATGCAAGAACATTCATGCAATCTAAGTTATACGGCATTCGTCAACCTTGGCAACAAGTGTTTAACAAACCGATTAAAGTTCTTGCAGGCTGTAACTATATTAGTCTCCCTGATGACATTGATTTTGAACATACCGATCAATCACTTCTCGCAGCTCGTTTCTTAACAAATAACATCCTCGTTCCTTATAACATGAGATATTGTGATAAGCGTACGTGGAACCAGGTGGCGTATTACTCAACAGGAGGTATTTCACAAATTGATGCAACAATTGGAGCAACATCAATAACTCTTAATAGTGTTGGGGACTTCGCTCCCCAAGGGGGGACGGCTTCGGTAGCAACCACAGACTTTGATCAAGTAGTAATGCAGATACAATATACATCTATCGATTACACAACAAATGAGCTGCTGGGCGTTACTGGAGTAACGAGGGCGATCCCAGCTGGGACTCAAATATGGTCTCGTGCCAGTATGAATCAACCCGTCTGGTACACCGTGTTTGATAATAAAATATGGTTCAGTTCCATCATCCCAGATAATATGCAAGCGAACAATTGTTATATTGACTATTACAAGAAGATGGAACCACTAACTGATCTCTATGAGGAAATCCCTGAAGAGTATAGAGAATCTTATAAGCCTTACTTACGTTGGGCGATCAAATATCGCAAAGATATTACTTTACCTCAGTCTGATCCTGATTTGGTAAAGTTCACAGAGAATATCACCGCAGTGGTGAACAATCTGTATTCAGGGCAGGATCAAATCGTTATTACTAGTTAATTATTTAAAATATTATGGATCCATTATATTCACAAATTCCAACCCTTCGAGTGTTCAGTACAATCGAAGATCCTTCAAATATTGGTAACCGATTGGTTATGGGAGGGGTAATTACAGGAGTTCCACCTACTTCTTATGCAGATGTATTTGGAGTAAGTTGTGTCTTACAACGAGACGATTCTTCTATTGTTTACAAAAACGCAGGTACTGTTGCAGTACCGTCATGGTCAGAGTTTGATACTTCTACAGGAGGTCTTCCAGCTCTTACAGATGGAGACGTATGGGTAGGAAACGGTTCAGATGTAGCAACAGCAGTTGCATTGTCAGGGGATATTACTATCACAAATGCCGGTGTAGCAGCTATTGGTGCAAATGTAATAACAAAAGCAATGCTTGCCCCAGCAATTACTCCATCTAATATTGTTGTTTTTTCAGGAAAACATTCATATGCTGGTGGTCTTGGTCTTGTTACTATTACTGTTACAGGATTATTAGCTACGGATATTGTGTTTGCACAAATAGAATCATCAGTAAACATGGTAAATGTTGTTAAGGTTACACCATCTACTGACACAATTACTATCGAACTTGATGGTAATCCAGGTGCATCTGTTTTTTCATACCAAGCATTACGTGCTACTGCTTAATCTTCATTCTCATCATCTATATGGTGGTGAGTATTGAGGATTAACCTCATTTATATGGCAAAAACAAGAAAAGACTTAAAAATCCCATATCCGGTAGAAGGGCTCATCCAGTCTTTACAGATGAACGATACTATCGCACCAGAACAGTCAGTATCGACTGCTATTAACGTTGTTTTCGATAGAATTGGTGCAATCACTACCCGTGCTGGTAATACTCAATTTGCTACACAACTTGGGGGGAAAATTATTTCTTTAGGTAAATTTGCTGAAAATGCTACAACAAATCGGCAACTTCTTGCACAGGTAGGGAATACTATCTGGCGGTGGAATGGAACTAACTGGGCGAATGTTCGTACACTTACTTCATCAACAAATAAGGCTCGATATTCTCAATTCTTAAATCTTACGTATACCGTAAATGGCTCAGGAGTATCAGGTGATCCTATTCAAACATATAATGGGACAACTTACGGATCAACAAACGTTGCATCACTTCCTAAGGGGGATTTCGTATCAGCAGGTTTTGAAGGTCGCGTCTGGGTGGCAGATGCAACACTCGATCGACTCTACTATTCTGACATCGTATCACTTGCAGGTACTATTACTGGGGGAACTGATTATATTGAAAAACTTTCTCCACAAGACGGGGAATCATTTACAGGACTCTATCGAGTTCCACGAGCACTGCTTGTGTTCAAGCAAAACCACATTTATCGCGTCTATGGTGCAACTTCAGTAGATCCATACCCTGCATACAACGTGGGAACATTCTCACAAGAATCAATTGTTGAAGCAAAAAATGGTCTCTATTTCCATCACTCCTCTGGATTCTATTGGTTCCGCTATGACGGACAACCACAAGAAATATCACGTCGTATTAAAGGGTTTGTCAATGCAATTCCACGAAGTTACTATGAAAATGTAACTGGGGCTTATGATGGTAAAGATAGTGTTACATGGTCAGTTGGGCCTGTCACTGTGGATGGAGTTACTTATACAAACTGCCAATTACGATACACTATTTCAACACAAGTATGGACAGCTTATGATCTTGTTGATATCACACCAACTGCAATGATTACTTATGATAGTGGAAATATTATTGCACAAATTGTTGGTGACAACACAGGACTTGTAATGCAACAAGAAACAGGAACGAGTGATAATGGGAAAGATTTTTATTTTGAAGTAATTACTCGATGGGTCTCATTTATTGATATGTGGAGTATGAAGAAACAATTAAGTGGGATTATGGTAAACCATCAGAATGGTTCTGGAGTAAACCTACAATTTCAATGCGATAAAGATGTTCCCGACAAATGGACAGATGCAGGAACGTTAGATGATAGTTATTCTACTATTTTTGCTAATTTCCAAAGTGATAACTTTAATAGAATACGATTGCGCTTGAGCGGTTTTACAAAAGGTACCCAGATCGTATTCGATGGTATCGAAATTGATACTATCATTGAACAAGGCGCAGAATTTAACTAATATGCCATCATTATCTGACAACGGTTTCAACCGATATATTTATAGAGATACCTCTAATTATGATACATCTGATGTGTCTACTTCGGCATATCAGGATATTGCAGGATCACAAAACTCAAATGCCAACCCAGGAGGTGGCTCTACTGGTAACTCAACAACGCCATCAAATGGACTTCAACCGGGGAGTCAGCCAGTACAAGGTGTACTTTTGCAAACTTCAGGGAGTGATTATCGAGTAGAACTCAACCCAGATGATCATCTCTATGCGTATAACGACGGAGATGTTGTCGTGACAATCGGAAAAGACGGAATTGATGCAGATAACATTGTTGCGCGTGACCATACGACAGATAATTTAAATGTACTGGATTTATTCACATATGACGGAATAAATCAACCTGTTGTATTTTCAGGAGAAGTTCTTGGATCATCAGGAACATTTGTTACAGCACCAGCAGGTTGGACAATTGTTAAAAACGGTACAGGTGATTACACCATTACACATAACTTAAACACTGACCCAACTTACCTTATCTGTTCCCCACGTAGTGGACACTTCCGCTATCAAATTGATTCTATTACCGCAAACGCAGTTCGTGTTACTTGGGAAGAAACCTCTTATGGTTCTGTAACAGTTGGAGTTTCTGGAGGTGGAGGAGGTTCTGTAACAGTACCTGGAGTGCGTATTGCACCAGGAGAAATTCCGGTCGATGTGAGTTTCCAATTTATCTTGTTACAACCAAGATTTTAATCTATCTTATTATTAAATTAAATGTTATAATATTTATATGGCTACTTTATTAAAAACAGGTTCACGTGGTGATGAGGTGAAACAACTGCAATCCTATTTAAAGAATCTCGGATTATATTCTGGGAATATTGATGGTATCTATGGGCCTAAAACAATGAATGGGGTTCTTCAATTTCAACAACAAAAGGGGTTAAAGGTAGATGGAATCGTAGGTCCTCAAACATGGGGAGCGATTAACTCACATCAACAGACTGTAAATAATGCACACAACACAATGTCTGACCCGAATGTCGCGTCGGCTATTGCAAATGACCCAATTGCATCTGACATTATGAATCGACTTATCTCAGGTGATTTCAATGGAATTACTGATGCACAAGGACGACCATACGATCCGAACATGGTTCAATCATTATTTAATGCATCAGAACGAGAACTTGCTCCTGCTTATGAAGAAGAACAACGAAAAGCAACTCAAGATATTGAATCTCAATTAGGTCTTGCTCAACGTGATTATGATAGATATTTAAGTGGCGCCGAAGCAGGTTTCAAATCTGATAAAGGAGCACTTGATACCAGTGCAGCAAATCGTGGTGTACTATTTTCAACAAGTCGTGCACAAGATCAAAATAATCTTCAAAGTAAGTATGAGTCAGATCAAGCAGCTCAACGTGATAAATACTCAAGTGCTATTTCTGATGCTGCTCGAGATTACAATTATAAATTTGGTGCAGATCCTACACGTTCACTTAACAATTACTTTAAGTTAAATACAGGTAATGTGTACGATGCAAATAAAGCTCGTAACAATGTTTCTTCTGGAGGGTTATCATCAGTGTACTCTGCAAACAGTGGATACTATGGTACACAACCACGTAAGAAAAAATATGAATCTGCATTACGAACCGCAGATAAATTAGGCTATTACACAAATAATAGAACGACTAATCCGTTGAATACTCAACTCTAATATATGTTTGGAAGTTCAAATAAATTCACAGGGCTATCAGGAATGTTAGGGTCAACTAGCAGTAATTCAGGGTTTAATCCTAATCAAGCTGACACTGATACTTTATTTAAAAGTTTAGGAATAAATACTGTAAAAAACCCGGTAAAAACAGTTAAAAAAACTGCGGGTGATTTAGGGTTGGGAATGACTCTTGGAGGGTCTGCTCGTCGTGATATTAAACAAGATGCTAAGGCTGGGAAAATTACTGATCCGGTTCAATATACATTAAACTTGATTAACAAAGCTAAGACACAAAACATGTCTAACTCACAACAGTGGGTTAATCAACCTACAAACCCAGTTAATCCTAACTACACAGGAACACGTCCATCTGTGCTTCCTTTAGGTACACCAACATATCAACCATATTCATTAAATACACCTACGACCACTCAAACAAATACTATCAACCCAACACTTTTACGTTCCCCATCTCTTGCTGGAGCTGGAGTTAAAACAACTCCGTGGGATCAAAACCAGACAGATACAGGTATTGGTTCAGAAGGTCTTTACGATGATTCATCATTAGATACTGGTGGTGGTTTTGATGAATGGGATTCAAATAGTTATGCTGGAGGAAATGATTCTGGCACTGGTACATATTCAGGTGCGTACGACAATTCACGATCTACTAACCCTAATGCTATTGATGCTTATTCAGAAGACTGGATGAGTGATTACAATACAGGTAATGTCCCAACCGCAGAGGAATTGCGTGCTTCAGGTATTAACTTGAATAAACTTAGAAATGCAATTGCAACTGGAATGATTGATCCTTACAATTTAGGAGTTGGTTCTAATATTCCATTTACGTACGATCAATTAAAAGGTATTGAAAGTGGTCTTGCTAAGTCTATGGATCCTGCAATCACTGATATTCAGGCACGAATTGCAACTGCTGATAAAGTTGCTGCAAATTCAAGCTCAAACTCAAATCAAATGATTGACAATGAACGAGCACTTCTTACAGCATTCAACAACAGTCCTATTGTTAAAGAATACAATGCTGCGAAACAGGCTTACCAGATGATTGGATCTATCAGTTCTGTGTCTAAGAACCCAGCACAACATCAAGCGTTGATTACTAAATATGCTAAATTCCTTGACCCTACATCTGTAGTACGTGAATCAGAATTTGCTATTACTAAAAAGTATTCTCAATCTAAGTTGAACCAAATCTCTAAAGAAATTCAACATGCAATGAACGGTACAGGTGTTCTTTCTAAAGATGCTATTGAAGCAATCCAGGGAGCTACTAAAGAATTGTTCAATTCTTATGCTGCTAACTACGAGAGCTTTAAAAAACAAATGGAAGGTCTGGCTGCTCGTCAGGGTATGAATCCAGAAAATGTTACATTTGATTACTCTGGTGGGTTAGATAATCTGAATGGATCATCAGGTTCTATTAGAGTTATCAATGGTGTTCAATATCAAATGAACCCATCTGATGGTAAATGGTACCCTTTAACTAAAGTTGGTGGCGGCACAAATTCAGCCTCAAGTGTAAATTCTTTACAAGATGCAATGCGACGAATTGCTCGAAATGAAAGTGATGGGAGTGGTGGGTATAAAGCAGTTGGGCCGAAGATAACAAATCCGAAAAGTCAGTATTATGGACAACGAGCTATTGGTAAATATCAAGTAATGCAAGGTAATATCGGTCCTTGGTCAAAAGAAATACTTGGATATTCTGTAACTCCTCAACAATTTTATAACAACCCGCAATTACAAGATAAAATTGTAGCTGGTAAAATGATGCAGATTTATAATGATAAAACAAAAGGTAATGGTAATTGGGCTGATGTAGCATCTGTATGGTTTACAGGAGGTCCTCGATCAACTGGTGCTAATAAAAAAGATGTACTAGGTACATCAGGTGCAGAATACGTTCGTAATTTCCTCTCTTAATATGGCACTCTTAACTAAACAACAATTTATTGAGAAACATGGATATGACCCTGAAACTAAAGGTCTTAAACCAGTTAAAAAAACTGCTCCTACAAGTGCAGGTGTTTCTGGTGGTGGAAATCCAAGTATTGGTTTTACTACTGAAGAACTTGATGCAATGGAAAAATCTTCTCCTGTAACTTCTAAAGGATTTACAACTGAAGAACTCGATGCGATGGAAAAAGGCATAATGCCTACAGAAGATACTACTGAACCTAAAGGACTTATAAACCGATGGACTCAAAACGAAGCTGCTACGAGTCGTAATGTTAAAAAAGGTGAAGGAAGTGGCCGAGAAGGAAGACGAACATTTGGAGAGACACTAGGTAATATTGGTAATTCATTACAAGATATTGGAACCGGTATTGGGAAATCAGTTATTAGAACTGGTGTAGGTCTTGCTCAGGTTGCAACACCAGACGCAATGTTTGGAGAAAATTCATTATTAAATAGTGAATCAGAAAAAGCACAACAATTTAATCAAGCAGCTAAAGGTAAAGGAACATTCCAAAAGATCGGTGCTACTGCAGCAGATCTTGGTATGTTATTTGCGCCAGTTGGGCCTGCAGGACTTGCTGGAAAAGCTGCTGAATACGGTGCTAAAGCAATCCCAAGTGTTGCAAAAGCATCTGAGGGAGTAGGAACACTTGCAAAAATTGCACGTGCTACTCCAGGACTTGCTCGTGGTGCAGCTGAGGGTATTGCCGGTGGTGCTATTGGTGGTCAGGATCAAAACATTGGTCGTGATATTGCTTTTGGTGTAGGTACTCCATTAGCTATAAAGGGATTAAAAGGTATTTATAACCTTGCAAATAAAACAAAAGTTGCCGAAGAAGCAATGTCAGGAATTAAAAAAGGTCTTGAAGAGGGGGATTCTTTTACTAAAGGACATTTTAACCAAGCTCAGGCAGACACAAAGGATACTATTTATAAAGCAATAAAAAGTGTTGCTCAAGGAAGTGCTACTGAAAATAAATTTGCAAAAGCAGCATTTAATATTGCTGATGAAGAATTAAAATATGGCGACAATGCACTTTCTAAAGATGATCTTCTTAAAAATCTATCTGATGAAATTTCAAAAGAAGGTGGACTAGCAGGTATACAAGATAATGGGAAATTTGCTACAGAGAACCTCAAGGAAAGAATTTCAGGTGTATTGAAGGAACTCGGTAAAGCAAAAGAACAACTTATCAGATCTTCTCGTGGTGTAATTACATCACCGATAAAAGCAGGAACTGAAACTGCTGAAGTAATGAATTCACTTGACAACCTAAGAATTGGTGGTGAACCTATTTCAGTGAAACACCCAGGACTTGTACAGCGTGCTATAAATGGTGGACAAATGTCTCCAATAGAAGCGTTCGATCTATCTAAAGCACTTCGTGATCACGCTTATAGTGTACTTTCAGAAGTTGGAGGAACAAATAAGGCTCAAGGATATAGTCGTCTTGCTCGAATGATTGATTCATCAATTGAATCACTTCCTGACCTAGGTGGTACAAATATTAAACAGTTGAACGCAGAAATGCGTAAACGATATGCACTTAATATTGCGTATGATGCACTTGCAAAAGTAAAAGCTCCTGACTTTATGAGTCCTGGATTCTTTGGAAAACTTGCAGGAGCAACAGCTATTGTTGGTACAGGTTTTGGGCCAATGTCTATCATTACTGGAGTACTTGCTAATGAGACTGGAGAGACTGCAGCGAAATGGTTGAACCGAATTAACCTCAGCAAGATCACACCGACATGGTATCGAAGTCTATTACAGGCTGAGAGTGATGATGCTGTAAAAAAACTCCTTGAGCAAGTAAGTGAAACAACATTGAAAAATGTAAAAAACGCAGCAGACGAAAAAGCAGCTATTGAAAAAGCAAAAGATTTAGCAAAAAAGTTTGAGCAATATAAAGCTTCAAAACAAGTTCCTAAATCACTTTCTGAATATGAACCGTATAATAGTAAACTTGACACAATAGATTATGGTAAGTCTAATTATTCTCCTAAGAAATCTAATTTACCAAGTGTTTCTCACGAAAGTTCTCCAAATGTTTTTGCTCCAGAAAATGCTGTTTCAAAATCACGGCGTGAAAATAAATTACGTGACTTCTTAAATGAGCCTTACAAAAAACCTGGAGAGATCCAGTTGGGTCCTAAGGCGAAACCTAAGAAATCTAATTTACCAGTAATCCAATTCTAATATGCAACTCAACAAAACAAAAACATTCATAAGAATGGAGTATCTCCCACGAACTAATTTCCCTGAGATGCTTATTGGCCATCACACTGGTGGAACTGACGCTAATCCACTGGCTGATACATCACATCATACTGCTACTATGATTGAAGATTGGCACGTAAACGGAAAAGGCTGGGATGGTATTGGGTACACTTTTGTGATCCATAAGAATGGGGACATTTGGCAAGGGCGACCGATGCACAGATCAGGTGCGCATACTGTGAATTACAATAGCAAATCAATCGGTGTTTGTTTCTCAGGTAATTTTGATGCTACTTATCCTACAAAAGAGCAGGAACAGTCCTTTATGAAGCTTTACAAGGATGTTATTCTCAAAGAATACCCCACAATTACTCCTGATAAAATTTTCCCACACAGAAAGTTTGCAAATAAAACTTGCTACGGTAATCATTTAAAAGATGATTGGTTGTCAAATCTTGCTAAGAAAGCAATTGAAATACAACCAGAGATTAAAGATGATACTAAGGAATCTCTTGAATTCTGTAAAGTGGAGAACTCAAAATACAAGTCGTTCTTCCAAAAATTATTAGACCTAATATTATCATTAAAATAATATGAGACACTTAATTTCTATCGCATGGCGTTTATCTGCAATGTTCTTTGTAATCATTGTGAACTTGGCTGTGTATTTCTCACTAGGAGTTGCCCTTAGTGTATTCCCAACAATTATACTTGGGGTCATTATGGGAGAGGTAACAAAGATAATCAACATCGCCCTCACTGGCAAAAGAGAAGTTTCTTTCCTTGCTAAAAAACCTGCTAAAAAAACTGTCGCAAAGAAAAAGAAAAAGTAGTATTTATTTTTTCTAAATGGTATAATATTACTAACCCCAGTGCTTGAGTGTGGTAATTGTGTAGACAAAAATTTTTTACTTGCTACACTTAAACAACACAAAAATCTGGGGCATATACGACCGCGAGGTTTTTAGGGAGTTTTTTATTTTTTCCTCACCTAAGCTTACTTTTCGGTGCGATACGAGATCCCTTTTTGCATATTTTAGGGATTTTTGTTTACAAGAAAACCACCTATTACGGGTGGTTTTTGTCCTCCTACCAGTGTCGCCATTGGCTAGGGATTCTATCCTAGGAGGTTGTTTACTTTCGTACAGCAATAAGTTTGTAATCAGGATCAATCCATGTTTGGGTCAATATCCTAGCTACTTCTTCTGGTGGTAAATTTGCAAATAACATATGGTACGCTTCATGTTTATTGCATGGTACAAACGATAAGTTCCTTTCAGAATTATCGCCACCTTTTGAACGTGGCACTCTATGGTGTTTCGTCAGGTGTTTATTGTTAGGTTTTGCCATCTTATTCAATTTTAGATTTTATGAAATTGTACAGTAGCCAGATTATCATGACTATAAGTACGATCAGGAGCGGTGACATGGTTACATTTTGTAACCAGTATCAACAAATTTCTCTAAAGCGAGATAGTCTTTTAAGGGCATAGTAATTGGTTTTGTTTCAACAATACCAACTTCCCAGCCTTTTTCTTGTGAGTAAGTTATTTGAGTACCACATTCATTACAGCCACAAGTGACTAGCAAATACGCAATACCATCTAGCACTTTATCTAACACGATGAAGTGGGGAGTAAATCCAAAAGGTTTCGCAAACTCTCGTTTGGTTGGTGCTTCATAATAATACACCCATACCTTTTGATTGGTCGTACCGAGAACCGCAAATAACATCTCGTCATGCGGTCTTTGTGCTTTGAAGCAAGCTTCACACCACATTACTCGTGACATTTTTAGTTTCATTACAGAACGTTTTTATAAGTATACCATTTTTATGGTAATTAGGGCAATACAAAAATCCACATTTCTGTGGATAATTGTTTTACCGGTCGTATGGTCGCCGTAGCCACCAAGGATCAGTGATAAGTATGACCGCCGAACGCGAATAAAGCGGTATATATATAATAATATTTTTTACAAATATTTGCAAGTGACAGTAATCCATCTTTGTTCTAGTTTATAGAAAAAAGTATATGATCCACCATTCATTAAAGCTCTATAGCTTGTCCATTCTCTCCAGTCACCACCTGCAATTGCTGCGGTTGCAACTTTCGCTTGGTCGAGCGGGGAGTTGATATCTAATACTTCACCAAAATACTTCATTGAGTGACGTTTCCACGTGTCATTCCAGTATTGAAAAATACCGGAAGCTCTGTGACCATCACCTTTTGCACCTTGATTACCTTCACTTTCGCACATCATCATTGATAATGCTAGATTTGGATCTACACCATTTATATTAGAAAAATAGATGACTTGTTCTTTAACTGTCATTTCCTCTACTTTTTTTTCTGGTGCTTCAGCGTCTACTCGGAATGCAAATAAACTTACTAGTAAAATGAGTAGAACTGATATATTTAAGATATGTTTCATAGTAGTTCACTTTGTGCTAGTGAGAAACGCATGACCGTGTAATCCTGTTCTGTACCCCCAACACTGGGCATAATGTTAGGAGCAATTATGAAAACCCCATCACCAAAATATGTCTAGTAAAAATAATGATGAGGGCACAAAACAGGATTGATACTCCTATTTTAGCACATTTGACCTATTGACAGCAATTTTATTTTGTTTCAGTATTTTTTGACTCTTCATATGTACCAAATACTGCAGTAACAAGATTTTGCATTTCTTTTGAAAAATATACATGATCTCCTAATACCATTTCTTTTAGGAGTATATCCTCAGCGATCTCTACAAGCTCTTTTGTTATCTCTATATTCATTTTTTTAGCAACTTCAGTCATCACAAGGGCAAATTCAAAGGCAATAAGTACCTTATTTTTCGCTTCCTCGGGTGATAGTTTCCACAAATCTTTCTTCATAAAAGTGTAATTTGTTAACTTGATCTTGCGTTGTAGCAATATCACTAATAATATAATTCCGTATTTCTGAGAAATGAATATGGTACATTTCGTGCATAAGCACATGTTTATTTACTTCTTTCAGATTCTTTGGATCAACATATATTTTTGCCACATAATACTCAGGAATCGTTTCCACTTGAGCAACTACAGGACTTTTCCATTGACCATTTGTCGAATCTACAGAAACACCAGACAGATCCTTTGCTTCAACCTTTATTCTCCAGTTAGATAGGTTCATATCTTTTTGGAGCCGGTATACTTTCGACTGGATTGTCGCGACCGTGATTTCTTTATTATATATCTGATTATATGCAACAAGTGGTATTACTGCTGTTGCTATAGTAAGAATAGTAAATAATATAATCTTTTTTGTTACCATATATTTATTTAATATTTACAAAAGGTGTCGAACCTCCTGTAACTTGTGGCATTACACCGTTCCATTTTTCGATTGCTCGAAGTTGTAGGATCTGAGGGTTTGAGTTAATTGCTGATGACTCGATTCTGAGTGCTTCAGCTTTTCCTTTTGCCTCTTCAACCGCTTGCTGTGCTTCGTATTGAACCTGAGCAAGTTTATTTTTAGCAGCTAGGGCGTTTTGTTCTGCGGTAACTTTTGATTCAATAGCTTCATTAAATGATGCTGAGAATTTAAAGTCCACGATTGATAGTCCTTGAGTAAGAATTCCAAGCTGTGACAATCTTTCTGAAAGATGAGTTTTAATTTCATCTGACACAACTTCACGCTTTGTAATCAATTCCTCAGCGGTAAAATTTGCAGTGGTTGCTTTTACTGATTCCTGGATATACGGGTCGATTACTCGTTCTTTATATGAGAGTCCAATTGATGAGTACAGTTCAACTACTTTTGATTGATCAATTGAGTAGTTCAGTGCGATTGTTGTCGTCACGTTCTGGAGATCTTTAGATGCAGCTGTTGCTTCAACTTGTTCCTTTTGTGTCTGAACATCCATCTTTTTCACTGATTCAATTAGTGGTAATTTCATGTACAAACCTGGTTGTAAAACTTTGCCAGTTACTGCACTGAATCGAGTCTTAATACCAACTTGTCCCTGTTTTACAGATCCAAACATTGTAGCTATTAAAAGTAATACTATAACTCCAATAATAGTATATTTGATTATTTTTATAATCATTTGTTCTTGCGTTGTTTCCATATTTTTTTTAGATTAAATTTCATTGATAAGTTTTTTATAAGCTTCACTAATATCACTTGCTGATTTTATTATTTCAGCTTCGATACGCTCAAGCTCACGTATATCAAAATTTCTTCGATATACTTCCATTCGTCCGGTAAAATAAATTCCTTCGTTCTCAATATTATAAAGGCCTTTCATTTTACTTTCATCTATCTCTGCAGTCTCAAGCCAAATCAGATCACAGTATTCTGGCATCTTTCCGGTTAATTTATATAAACCGAGTGCGTAGAATGCTAATTGATCATGTTTCTGTACTTTTTTTAATGACCACGGAGCTTTTCCTGTCTTATATTCAAGAAAAACGTGCTCTTCTGGGTGATATGAGTCGATGTATGATAGTAATTTTACCCCATCAAGTTCAATCTCCATTTTGTGCTCGAATTTATCATATACAGGTAAATCAGGAAAATATTTTTTATGTCTTCCTTCTTCAATTTCTTTTGCAAACCATTTACCAAATCTCAGGTATTTTGTGTCTAGTTTTTCTAGGTCATAAAAATACTCTTCTTTGTATCTATCTGGATTTCTACGCCATACATCAAGTTGTGACCACGAAAGATATCCCTTTGGTAATGATATTTTAGACGGTTCCATAAGCCGATTTCTTTTCTGTTACAAGAGTGGCTAATTCAGTTTTTTCACGATCAGTAAGTTGTAATGATAGTTTAATTCTGTTTTCAATATCAGTAAGCGCATCAATTGTTTTTGCTGCATTGATCATTGATTGAGCTTTCTCAAAAGAACTTTTTGGCAATTCTTTTTTTGGTGCTGCAACAGGTGCAATAGTTGCAGGTGCTGCAGGAACAACAGGTACTACTGGGACTGTTTTTGGTCGTTCAAGAAAGTTGTGGTATTTTTTGTACATTTCATCAACATATTTGTCAACCATTAGTACAGCATCCTCCATAGAACCTTCTTCGAAATGGAAATCCAGAACAACATTAGAGTACTCCCCCGTGCGGATAGTCATACTCACTTTATAATCAATAAGTTGTGGTGGAATGTTTGTTCCTACAAAAACTTTAGGTTCAGATTTTTTCTTAGGCATAATTATTTTTTCTTAGATTTTTTAGCGACCTTTTTAGGTTTTTCATAACTCACATCAGTATAACTACCGCAGTTTGAATATGTTACACCTGATCCAGAACATACTGTTAAATTTATTTTTTCGTAGCCTTCTGTTTTATACTCTGTTTTTACATAAGTGATACCGAGGTATTTTTCAAGTTCTTTTCGATTCTTATCACCGGCATCTATAGCGTCATTTAGTCTTTTCTCTATTTCCTCGATACGATTTCTTTCTTTTTGCTCTCCTAATAAATCACCAAATAAGAAATTTGTCTCTTTTGGGAACAATTCAGCGTGCATCTTTTGGATGTACAGTTTGTGATCAAGCAGACCATCTGACAAATGCTTGTTTTTAATCAATAGGTAGACTATTGTAATACTTACTACTATAATAAATGCTACAAATAAAGTTGTCATAATAAATTAAAGTTTAACACTAGTAAATGTAAGTGACTCTTTTTCGACAAAGGTCGCTTCTCGAGTAGAAATTGATTTTTCTTTTGCAGCTTCATACTCATCTTTCATTTTTTCTACATACTCTGGATATGACCATGTTTTTCGTTTTGAAATTGAGAAATTCCCAAACACTGTTTCTCGTTTTGTTTCACCTGATTCAATCATATGATCGGTGATAATTTTTCTGAGCGATTCTTTTTCTTTTTCAAGATCATTGATCTTGCTTTGTACGATAGCGTACAGCTCAAACGTGTTTTCCATATTTTTATAAATTAGGGTAATAAAATATCTAAATCTTCATCTTCATCTAACTCTTCATCTTCATCTAACTCTTCATCTTCACTTTCATCTGGGTAATCATTTTCATCAAGCCATGGTGGGTTGAATCGGTTGATTCCTTCAGGGTAATTATTATCTAGACTCATAAGCATCAATCATCATACGTAATGCAGCGGCTTCACTTATGTTGTTTTCTTTAGCAAGTTTCAAAATTTTTGCTTTATGTTTTTTTGACACTCGAGAGTAGTGTGGGAAATATTGTTGTGTATTTTTTTTCTGCATATTGTATACAGTTATTTTTAATAATCTTCGACACTATTATTCTAGTACGATATCGCACCAATATCAAGTGAAAGAAAAATAAAACTGTTGATAACTTTTATAAATATACTTGCTTGGTTGCAATAGCAACACATTCGCTATATTTTATATAGTTATTTTCCGTTTCATTCATAAACTTGACAAAATCACCTATCCGTATTGCAACAAAAGCCTCAGGGAATTTAATTACAACATATGCAGGTAATGGAGGTACTGATGATATATCAGCCATCTTTAATCGTGGATCAGCATCACTAAATTTGTGTACATAGCCATTCTCTTCAACAGCAACGAGTGATGTTATTTGTTGTGGCTCAAATGCACTAAAATATAAACGATCACCACGTGTTTGTTTTACCTCAAAAATACCAACGAACGATTTATTATTTCGTAAGTAATTCCCCCAAACAACGGTATGTTTTGCTTCTCGTTTAATCATACTAGTACTGCGTCCGTAATACTTGGATAACATCCCAAGCATCATCGAGTGCGTTATGAGCAACATCACCTTTGATACCTGCACGCTTTTTGCATTCTTGTAGTGTTGGAAGTTTTTCATCTTTCTCCCAGTCTACAAAAAAATGCGCTGGTTCGATTGCTCGTCTGTTAAATCGTTTCAAGAGATTCGGTAAATGTTTTGATAAAAATTTCATATCAAATCCTTCAAGGTTTGCACCTGCTAAAGTGATATTTTCTATACCGTAAACATCAAGGAAATTAGATAATATTCCTTCTAATTCATCTATTCTTGTTAAAACATCGCCATAAGTTCTACGCACAGTGTTTATTCTTTCTATTAGTTTGAAGTTCATTTCAAGTGCATCAGGTTCAAAACTATAATAATCATTATGTATGTAGAAATTAAATTGTGGGCACTCTTCACGTGGAAGTTTTTTTTCTGTATCTTCGATGATACACGCGATTTCTAAAATATTGCACTTTTCAGGATCTAGTCCTGTTGTTTCTATATCAATAGATAAGTATTTCATAATTATAATTTGTTTATTTTTTTCTATCGTACTTAATATGATGACTTCGACAAAGTACCATATAATTAGATCTATCATGGTCATGAACTTTACCTTTTATAAGCGCCCAATCAAGATTTTTAATTGAACCACACACTTCACAAGATTTTTTTTCATAATTATTTGTCAACCATGAATGAATTGACGAATATTTCGTATTTTTACCTTTCCATGCTGGATTTCCTTTTCCTTTATGTGCATCGCTATTTGCATACACTTTTAAAAATTTTCTTCCTATGTCACCAGCAAGACAACCGCATGATTTTGTTTGCCCTACCCTTAAATGACTACCTCTAGCAACTATGTTTTTACCGCATTTACATTTACACATCCAATAAGAGTGTCCTCCTGTTCCTTTATTATAAGAAAAATTTATAACTGTTAACCTTCCAAATTTTAATCCTGTCATATCTTTAATACGTTTTGATATCATATAAATATATTCTACCATATGCCTGTATATTTTACAATTATTGTTCCATGACTTTTTCATGGAAGTCATTCCCAGACATTATAGCTTTATGACAATCTTCGTCGACACCTCCTTTACAAATAATATGAATATAAATATTTTTTTTAAGATGATTAGCTCTTAAAACTCTTCCAAGAGATTGAATATAGTCAACTACTTTATATGACTTTGATGCAAATACAACGCATGGAAATGATGGGAGTTCATAACCTGCTGAAATTGATGCCTGTGCTATCACGACACATTGTGGCATTGATTCGGCTTCTTGAATAACCGTTGCGCGATCTTTTGTCTGTCCAGTGAGAGTACGAACCTTAAATCCTTTTTTCTGAAGCGCTAATTGTAATTGAATAATCTGTGCAGTGTAATTACAAAATACGAGCATCTTTGGAAACTCCTCAGCGAGTTGTATTACTTGATCAATCTTTTCATTGTCGTAGTATGTTGTTTCTCGTTCAAGTTTATCTTCAGTTTCACTAATTTTAACCGTAGTGAACCCATAATAAATTCCATTCTCAATAGTTCTCTGACGTGCTCGAAATACCATCGGATCTGCTTCTGTTTCTTTGGTTTCTTTAATCGCACGTTTCTGTTCAGGAGTTAATCCTACATAGATAGTTTTATGAATTTGTTGTGGTAGATCGAACCAATCTGAGAGTTGCCCTGTGTACCCCATTTTTTTAAGATAACTAGCAAGGAGATCCTGGCTTGTTTTATCAGTTCTTGGAATCCAATTGATACGAAAACCCATGCGTCGTTGCGTATAGAACCTGTCACGGAATAGTGAAAAATTTAATTTTTTCCCCATCAAAATTCCTATCGCAAAAACATTCATCGGCTTGCTCGCAGGAGTTGCTGAGCATAAATAGAATCGTTCTGGGTTGTGTTGATTGACATACCACAGCAGTGCCTCGAATAGTTGTGAAGTTTTCGGGTAATCCTTACCTTTCAATCTCCGTGTTTCTGGTGACATACCGCACAAAAAATGACTTTCATCTACGATTACGGTATCAAACCGTTCGTATTTTTTGTGATCTCTCCGAAAATCTTCCTTTGATACAACTTTCATTTTAAGATCAATACCGAACTTTCGAGCATTTCTTTGCCATGTTTCATCAAGCTTCTGTTGTTTCGGTACGATAATGAGCGTCTTTCCTCGTGCAAGTTCAAGTGCTGTTCTTGTTTTCCCCCCTCCGGTACCCAGAAAGAGACCGCATTTTTTTGGGTCTTCCTGGATTATTTTTTTCTGATGTTCGTAAAGAGGTTCCATATTTTTTACATTTCTTCTTTCACAATCCCTGCATCAATGAATGGTTTCATAGGATCAGTATTTTTTGCGTTCTGTTTTTTTAGCTCTTCAATTTTTTCATCACTGATACGCCAAATAGTTTTTCGTTCCCCGTCAATCATTTCACGTCGCTTATCTAACCCTAACTGTTTTTTAAATATGTTAGCAATACGCATTTCCTGTCCTTTTCCTAGCCGTGCTAGGTTTTCATCTGGGAAAACATTGCTGAAAACATGTGTAATAGTTGTGGAAAACTCTGGGTTTCCTTCACAGTAATCTTTAGATCGTCGCACTTCGTTCACGATAATATCTGTCCATGAGTCATCCGGTAAGTGCCGTTCTTGATTTGCAATTGCATCTTCAAGTGGTACCTCTGGGATTTCAATTTTCTCTTTCCAGTAGTGATACGTTTCTGCGAATAGCTGATCACGGTTTTCCTGTAACCATTTGAAGTTCACGGTATGGTGTCCATCGAGTGTCCAGTAGCGTCGGTTTCCTGTTACGTCACGGAATGGTTCCGTATCGTTGGTACTCATTGAGAACACGAAACGTCGTGGATTTTTCTTCATTACCCGATCGTACGGTGCACGGAACTCATCGTGTGTTTCTGTGATCACTGATTTGATCTTGATCGCCTCTGATTTGTACATTGCCGCACCCTCATCAAGGTCGACTATTGCTGCACCACGGAGCGCCAAATAGAAATCCTTGTTATCAATTTGCCCAGTATATGATTTATACCAAGGGCCACCAATAATTCTAAAGAGACTTGTCTTTCCGATCCCCTGCTTTCCAACGAATACGAGCATATAGTCGAACTGGCATCCAGGCTCCATGATACGTCGTACAAGCCCCATAAACCATTGCGCTCCTATCCCTTGATGATATGCATCATCTGGAACTCCTGTGGCCTCTGAGAGCCAATTTTTGAGTCGTGGGACACCATCCCATACCTGAGCCTTCAACCAATCTTGTGCTTCATCATATTTATTCTGATTGGCATAGTGCGCAATCGCTGAATAGACTGCATCTTTCGATATCCCAGGGAGTAATCCCTCCACCTGCATAAACACCTGAATCTTTATGATATCCCCCTCCTCGAGAGGTCGCCCGTTGTACTCGATATCCTGCCGGAATTCATTGTATCGAATAGTTCCTTTGTAATATGGGTGAGCTGAGAGTACTGCGAGCACATTCGCCATATCTTTGTATGGGACTCCATTACCATTCTTTCGCAGTGATACTTTTACCTCACCTGCAGGGACTCCCTGTGGATCATTGAACTGAATAGGACTGATAATCGACTCAGATTTTCGTACCCGTTCCTTGTTCATAATTGACTCGAATGTTGTACGTAATTCATTCTCCGGAAGTGGTGGTGAGAATGTCTGATTGATTCTCTGTACTGCTGGCCACACTTCTGTTTCCCATTTCTTTTCGTCACGCTCAGCGTGCAAGAGTGTTCCTGTCACTGATGCAATATTATCATTTCTCCCCCCTTCCGCCGTCCCGATAATTGCCGACATTTTTTTCTTTGGCTTTGTTTCTGGGAACATATGGATTGGAAAATCAGCAAGCGGAAGATCTTTATAGATAATATATTCACCTCCTGCTTTTTTGCCGTCTTTCACATAATCAGTTACTGATGGTGGTGCCACTACGTACCCCCCGTCGGATCTGATATCAACTGCTGGAAGATTTGGGTAACCATTCGCTGAGATAGTGAGCCCTGGGTGATATTTGTAGTACAACTGAAACCCACCGTTTCCTGTTTTTACGGTGAATGTTGGAGGGAATTCTTTCGGGTGAGTGAATGGTTTTTTATATACATCAACGTCAACTACTGTGATCCCTGATACGGCACCGGTAACGATCCCTACATTTGCATCTGGATAATCTTCGGTGAACCATTTAGTGACCTGTTCATCATCTGCAGCTTCGGTCTGATATTGTTTCCATGAGCGTAATAATGGCCGTTTATCTTTCCCCACTGGGATCACACTATACCCACGCACCATATATCCGAATGCGTCAGTGAACACTTTTGATTTATTTTTTGCAGTATTATTTTCCATATAAGAAACAATGATTAAAACGTAACCCTAATAAATATCTCGATACAAAAATAGCACACTTAATATGGAAGGTACTGCTACGGACCTGTTCGTTAAGTGCGCTATTTCGACATCGAAATTGAGTTATTTTTTTTGTAGCATTTTTTACCATAGAACCATTATACTCCTCTATTCTGAGAGTGCAAACTTTTCACAAAATTAAACTGTGGATAACTCACATTTCCCGTCTTTGAAGAGATCGTGTTTTCTTTTTCGGTATTCTTTTACATTTGCAGTATGTACTTCTTTTTTATAATATCTCCCATCTTTTTGTTTCTCTTTGTACTTCTCTTTGTGACTTGCGAGCTTATCTGGGAAACAAATAAATCTAATCAAACTACGTGATACTCCGTAATGTCGCGCCGTTGCGCGTTGGGATTTTGAATGTAAATAATGTAGTCGTACATTCTCGTGTTCCGATAACGGTATTTTTACATTTTTTTTCAAGTCCCTTGGGATCAGTATTCCTTTTTTTTCTGATTTGTACGGCATAAATACTTTATTAATTGTTAATCAATTCTTTTTACATTTTTTGCAAGTCTACTAAATACAGTTTCGAATACATCATATTCCTCATCTGTTAAATCTACATACCCTACAACACTTGAATCTTTTGTTTTTAATGAAAATGAGAACTTTTTATTTGGTTCTTTTTCTATTGATATAAAATTTGTGTAAACTTCGTCTTGAGTATCTCCTACTAATATTTCTAGTTTATTCATATAAATACTTTATTAACTGTTAATGTTTGATGTGCCTAATTTACTGCTCATCCCAAGCCGGAAGTACTCAATCTTTCGATTAAGATACAAAAGGACGAACAGTAAGTAAGACACACCAATGTTTACATACAGTACCTACTCATCTGGGAAATTGAGATATGCAAATTCTTTATGGAGTTCTTTTGCCTTTTTATCATAGATTCTGGCTACTTCTTCCTCACTTTGTGAACGACCTATATTGTATTGCTTTCCGTCTATTCCAATGAAAGCCAGCCAGACCTTGTGAACATTATCATAACAAACTCCTTTATATTTTGATGATTTCCCGTTACTATTCTTTGGTTTATTATGTTGATTCATAGAGTGTGTACACCATCGCAAATTTTCTAATTTGTTATTGTATTTATCTCTATCAATATGGTCTACAAATGGATAATTATTTGGATTGTCTATGAAACATTCTGCAAGTAATCTGTGTAACTGCAATCTCCTAGTAACACCATCTTTTTTCAATCCTATTCTCCAATAAGTACCACGTTCTGGTTTGATAAACTTTCCACTTTCAATAGACAGAACATTTCCGTCTCTATCTATTTTGTATAAGTTTTCGTAGTTTTTAATTGGTTTCATACTCTATGTTACACCGCACCAGAATAGGACAGGCAAGGATTTGACGAGCTGGAGTTACGTTCTGCGCTCCGCTCCATTTCTGGAATAACGTCTGGTTGTTACTCGTAATAGTCACCTTGCTAATTGTGTAAACCCATAATTATCACACTCCTAGGGGAAAGCAATCTCTATTCTGCCACTGCCCTGTTCTGATGCTGTGTTTTTGTTTTATTTTTTGAAAGTATTATTCCAATGTCTTTCAATAAACATTTTTTGATGTGATTCTTCAACCCACACATCGTGTACAGGTGTTGTTTTTTCTTTCTTTATTGCGTCTATTGCAGAATTTGCTACAACAAACTTTCGTACGATATATAGATTTTCTTTTTGGTTATCTTTCATATTATTTTCTACGATTCACTATCCTGTTAAGTAACTTAAACCATACCCATCTTCGCAATCCAAAACATTCATTGTATGCCCATTGTTTTATGTACCAGATAATCATTTTATTAAAACATTCCCAGTCTCGTCCTGCATATGCGTACTTACCGGCAAGTAACATACATCGGATATAATCCTCTCCGTCTTTTGTATTTGTGTCGAGACAGTGAGGAGTTTCATCCATAATATTTACGTTGTCACCTGCTACTTTCATGAAGTGTGATGCGATGGTATGACCAAGTCCTCGAGATCCAAAGTGAACACCAATCCAGATATTATCATTCTCATCTTTGAACACATCGACGTAGTGGTTCCCGGATCCTATTGTCCCTAATTGCCCCTCCGCCTTTTTCTTTAAGTCTGGATTCTCTTTTAGAAAATCAACTTCTTCCCAAACAGGATCATTGAATAACTCATGTTCAACACGAGTGTCATTCTTTCGTCCAATTCCAAACGATACAGTATCCCATATTTTCTGTGCGATTTCTGGTAATTTATCTTTTACATCTTCGTATTTCACATTCAACATTACTGCTTTGTTTCCGCACGCAATATCAAATCCTACTCCTGCTGGACTTATTTTATTTTTGTATAAAGCAACTCCTCCAACGGGCATTCCATAACCTTTATGGTTATCTCCCATCAATGCAAATGCTTCTGCCTCATTGAGACAATTCATTGCTTGATCTATTGCACCTTGTTCAGGTGTTCCAAATTGTACTATTTTTTTCATATTTTATAAATTAAGATTATTATTAAACTAAATATCAGTTGGTTCTATTGGGTTAGTTAGTAATTCTATAGAGATTGGTTTTATGTCCTGTAGGATTTTAATCATTTCTTCATTAAACTCGTTCGGTTTCCTGTTCAATGTTCCATCATTAAATCCGATCCTGTATGCCTTTCTTATCAATTTTGCCACTAAAAGACTGTAGTGTACCGCAGATGATATAATCACCTCTTTTTTTTGTTTTTTCATAGGGTTTCTTCATCTTGGAATGTTACATTTTCGACCCATGTTTCCCCTGATCCGGCCACTGGTTTTACGAGCCAGCGGTCACGCCCGAAGGAATTTTTAAATAAAACAATAAAAACTTCAAATTTTAAATTATTAAAAGTTACTATTGCTTTTGTACCTATTTTTTTGATTTTTTCTTCGTTTTGCATATTTTTTTACGTTATTAGTAATAATACTATCTTATTCCATATAATTGTACCTGTCAAGGACAGTAAAAATTTAACTGTGGATAAGTCAAAAATGGGTAAAAATAGGGGTGAGGTGTGGTATGGCAGAGGTGGTGTGGCAGGCTTTTTCGGTGTTTTTAGCCTTATAAAATAAGGAATTGCCACACTGCCATACCTTTTTCAATTTTTCGGTGAAAAGTCTCTGTAGGGGGGGACACTGTACTGTATGGTATAGTAGTGCCTAGTAGGCACCGTATATACTATATATAATATATTTATATATATAGGTATGGTAGGTATGGCAATGGAAAATGAGCCTTGTATTATAATGGTAGAATTCCTGCCATACCTCATTGCCATACCTTATTTATGGTGTGGCAGGCTAAAAGGTGTGGTAATATGGGTTTTTATTAGTTATCCACAGTTTAATTTTTAATGATTTGACTATATTTCTTGGTTGGTATATTCTGTGATTGTTGATCTAATAAAAAATAATTCTATCAACAAACTTTTAATATTGTATAGCTAACCTATGGTGGTATACCACTAATAATTTATGGCATTATATAACACTGCACGTAAAACATATTTAACAGTTTATGATGGAAAATTCACTCGTCGCGTTGAGGAGGGAACTATCGGGGCGGTAAGTCGTATGACTCAGCCTAAGAAAGGAGAAGGGAAAATGGTACACGAGTTGTACTATAGTAACCTAAGTGGTAGAATTACTGATATCTACACTCGAGATGGTGCCTATGGTAAAACATGGAACATTGATATCAATGATGGTACTGAAAAATATTCGTTACAGTTTGGTTATTCTGATGGACTCGCAATCGCGTTTCTAAAGATGTTACCTAATGTAAATTTGGATGAGGATGTTGTGTTCTCAATCAGTAAGAAATTTGATCCGAAAGACAACAAAGAAAAAACTTCATTGTTCTTGAACCAGAATAATGAACCAATTAAACACGCTTTCACTATGGCTGAACCTAATGGTCTTCCTGAAATGAAAATGGTTGTTGTCAACGGTGAAGAGAAATGGGATAGTACTGAACGACTTGCATTCTTACAGAATATGGTTGATACACAAATCATTCCTAAGTTGAATCGTGAAGTTGAACTTGCTCAAATTCCTGCTTCAGAAAATGGAAAGCCATTTCCTACTGAGTTTTCAGATTTCGATGCTCCAAAAGATGAAGGTCACCTAGATATTGATCCTGATGATATTGGATTTTAGAAAACCAAAAGTGGATTTCTGATAGCGCAATATAGGAGAAATTTCAAATTTAAAAATCAAAAAAAATAATTCAGAACTATTACAATCTTTGTTGCTATTGTTTTTGGTTCGTTCCGGTTTTGTTTTTTTGTCGCGTCCTGTGTGGGCGTGTTTTTTTTGTTACTGATCCGGGGTGGTGATGATCCGGGCGTGATGATCCGGGCGTGATGATCCGGGCGTGATGATCCGGGCGTGATGATCCGGGCGTGTGTATGGTCGCGCCGTGGTGGGCGTGATGATCTATAAAAAAAGTTATCCACAGTTTAATTTGAAAAAGTAGTTGCAAGCGATATCGCTTTATTATATACTGATAATGTTATAGTAATGATCAATGCGCGGAACGTTTTTGATCTTTATAATAAAAAACTATAGCAACAAAAAAAAATGAAAAAATACTTTTTATATATAGGATCCAACAACGTTACTCACGAACTGGAAGCGGACTGGGCTTGCGAGATTATCGCAAAAATGTTTGAAGATTTTAGTGTTTATGAGATTGTAGGATACTGGAAAGGATCAAGGGAAAAGACGTTGAAGGTGGAAATAGTATCAGATGAAACCGGATCAGATACAAAGATCATTGAAATTTCAAAGATACTTGCAAAGGAATTGCAACAGGATGCAATAATGGTTGAAACATTTAATAGTAATATAGCTTTTATACAATAATATGAAAAAAATGGACTACATGGAATTTATAAAATCAAATTTAATTGATGCAGATATTTCTTACCGTGGCGGATCTATGAAAATAGATGTATCAGATCTATTTGATACAGGCGAAGAGCCGGCGATAATGGGAGCATATCAAAATTACCTTGGCGGGGGAATTGCTGGATCAATACAGACGGGGCGCATGTTCGATATATCAGGATTTTCTGAAGAAGATTTTGCAATTTATAAAGAGCTTGCCGAAGCATGCCAGAAATGGTTTTATAATCAAAATAACGGCGGCGGGGATGATTACATGCAGGAAGAGATCACAGGATCAGAAGCTGGCGGATTCGAACGCCTTCAAAAAATGCCGGCATCAGGTTATTAATATGAAAAAGAAAAAACCGGAAATCTATGCAGCATATTTTCGAGGTATGCGCGCGGGGGTGGCATTATGTGCGATTATTGGTATTTTTATCTATTTTACAAAATAAAACTATATGAACAAATCAAAATATATTGATCAGGCGATGCAATTTTTAAAAGATACAGGAACCTATTTTTCAATTGAAAAAGCAGCACCACAAAAGCGGCCGAACTGGTCGAAGGAAGGAGAAAAACACGGGATCAATTACAGCGTCACACTATCAAACAATAAAGGCAAGTATGTTTTCGATTTTTGGGGATCTGTTTTAGATGCTGATCGACTCGCAACGGCAAAAAAAGGAATTGAAAAGGGTCGACAGTCTGCGGAATTTATCGAGACTATAGATTTTATTAAAAAAACAGCTGATAACATAATACCGAAGTATGAAGGGGCGCGGAATGTTTTCTATAATGGTATTGATGAGACTATTGATCACCTGATCCGGCCGGATGCTTATGATGTTTTGGCCTGTTTGGATGTGATGTATAATGACACTTTTGAAGATTTTTGTTTTAATTTTGGATATGATGATGATAGTATTACAGCAAAAAAAATATATGATGCTGCCATGTTTCAGGATCGAATGCTCAGAAAATTGTTTTCTAGTGAAGAGCTGGAAAAATTACAGGAAATTAATTAATTTTTATATATGAATAATTACAAAGTACAGATCAAAAGCGAAGAATTCTATATTGTGGACGTGGTGGCAGAATTTGAAGATGTATATTTTGATCAAAAGCAGATCATAAAAAAGATCGGTACGATCGCGGCCGATTTTATGCGGGATGAATATAGTCTGATCACTGGCGCGCAAGTGGTGGGCACGTTCTCGCCGAGGTTCTATAATTACACTACCGACAGCGCAGAAATTGAGATCGAGGCCGACATGAACGCGGTCCGGGCGTATTGTATCAAAAACAATTGGGAAGATCAGATTGAAAAAATAGATAATGATGTCTGGATGATGAACGGTATATATATCAAAGATCAGGCCGAAGCAATGCTTTTATTTTATATTGATCATTGTTCTACTGATGAAATGGTGAACGATTACACGTCGAGCGTGTATGATGTACTATTTGAGATCTATAATGAAGCGATAACGGATCCGGATCCGGTCGCGGTGGTATAGTATGATTACCTTTATTTTAACACTTGTTCTTATTTTTGGCTTGATTGGGGTCAGGTTATGTATATCAGAGATCTTTGATCTAACGGGGAAAAGCTTTTGGGATCTATAAAACAGGGAACGGCTCGCAAGGGCTGTTTTTTTGTTTACTTTATTATCATATTATGTTATAATGGGCTATATATGAAGAGATCAAAAAACGGGAGTACAATGAAACAGCGCGCGTATGCGATGAATGTATTGCGGCCGCAAGGGAAGAGCACGAAGAAAGAAGCCGCGCTAGCTGCTGGGTATTCCCCGGCGGTGGCGTCGTCGATTGTTTCAAAGATCGAAAGCACGGAAGGATTTGCGAACGCGATGCGCGATCTGGCGGCCGAGTCCGGGAACGTTGTGCTGCAGATATTGCACACTTTGAAACATAAAGACATGGCCAAGGAAGATTTTAAAACACTGATACAGGCGGCCGACACGATGGCGAGCGTATGGGATCGCATGAATATTAAGCCGAAAGAAAAAGGCGACGGCGAAAAGATCAATAATCTAAAGGTTATTTTTCAGAACCACGCCAAGGGCGCGACAGTGGACGCGACAGCCGAGGCCGACACGATCCAGGCCGACACGATCCAGGATCAGGAATAGCACAAGGGCGCACCGAGTAGGGCGCTTTTTTGGTGGATCTGATAGATAGTCGTAAAATGTATATTGCGCGACATTGACAATATATTGATGCCGTTGCATAGTAATGCACCTAAAAATTGCTTTGTTTTTTTTATTGCGCCTGATCATCGCGTGAGGGGGGGGTCGACCCTTGCCCCCTCCCCCCTATTTGTAAATAAAAATAAGTACTGGTACCCAAAAGAAAAAAAAGAATTTATTTCCCCAACAAAGACGCGACCATGTTTATTTACTATTTATTTCCCCCCACAAAGACGCGACCACGTTTATTCACTATTTATTTTTAACAGAAACACCCCCCCCTAAAATTTCACAAAACGGTACCATCTGTACTTTTTATTTTTTTTGTTGTAAAATAATCGTAATGAAACATTCATCAGATCAAAAGATGCACAACCAGATGGTCATCGCTTCACTCATGGAAAACCCAGGGCTTGTTTTTGATAAGCTATGGCGTATGAATAATCTCTATTGGATTATCACTAAGGATATGAAAAAGGAGGTGTTCCAAATGAACAAAGCACAACGGCACTTTTTTGATAATTATTTGAACGTTAAGGATCCCTATCTCCGGCACGTTATTTTAAAGAGTCGCCAGTTAGGATTTACTACGTTTATTGATATTTGGATGTTGGATGAGATTTTGTTTAATAAGGATCGTGAAGCTATTATTATTGCCCACTTGCAAAAAGAAGCGGTAGAAATTTTTGACCGTAAGATTGATTTCCCACTGCGGAATATGTGTACTGAACTTAAGGAGTCGCTATTTGAAATTGCACGAAACTCAGCACGAAAGATTCAGGTAAAGTTTAATGATTTAGAAAATGGAGAAACAGGAGACGACCAATCAAAGTCGGCTATTTCTGTATCTCTTTCTGGACGATCAGGAACATTCCACTATGCGCATATTTCCGAGTACGCCCCGATGTGTGTGCAGTTTCCGAAACGAGCGAGTGAAGTTAAATTGGGAACATTCCCGGCCGTGCCGAAGGAGGGGTATATTTTTATTGAATCTACGGCGGAGACCATGGCGGATGATTTTCATACAATGTTCAAAGCGGAATGGTACCGAAGAGAGACTATGGAACCTGCGGACACGCAGTACCGGTTCATGCCGCACTTCTACAACTGGACATGGGACACGATGGAGATTTCGAAAATTCGAAAAATAATTAAGGTGGAGGATATGGAGGCATGTCCCGAGATTGACTGGAGAATATACCAGGAGGATCATGGGCTTACTGATTTGGAGATGACGTACTACTACATGCAATGGGAGCAACTCGGACGCGACGTACGTAAACTCAATCAGCAATATCCGACTATTCCGGAGGAGGCATTTCTTGCGAGTGGTCAGACATATTTTCCGACACGGAGAGTTTCAGAGTTGTGGCAAAAAACACACAAAGGAAAACGCTACGATATTCTCAATGGAACTGTGGAGGAAAACCATTACGGGGATTTGGAAATATTCAAACATCCTGAAAAGAATGTTGGGTATATTATTGGTGGGGATACGTCGCAAGGGACATCAGACGGGGATGCGCAAGTGATGGTTGTAATCAATCGAGTGACGGAAGAGATTGTCGCACTCTATCGGAGTAACGTGAGTGCTGATGAATATCCAGATATTGCGATCGGTCTTGCGAAATACTACAACAATGCGGTACTTGCGATTGAAGTAAACGGTGAGGGGCGATGGATCAACGCTGCGATTGTGGCAAGTGGTTACGGGAATGTGTACTATCGAGAAGCGTTCGATGATGTTACTAAAACGATGAGTAAGAATTACGGGTTCCTCACAAATAGGCAATCAAGAATAACCGCACTGATGTCGTTGAAAGCAATAATTTTAAGGAAAGAGGAACGACATTTCCCGTCGGCACTGCTTGAGGAAATGGAAGCATTTGTGATGAACGCAAAAGGACACCCTGCCGCTCTTTCAGGAAAACACGATGACGTTATTATGGCGAGTGCAATTGGGTACGCTGTACTCTTCCAATATGGAAAACAGACAAACATTGCGCAAGAGCAACAAGAGAAATCACTCATGCAGTTAATTTTCAATGAAGATTAAAATTTGTGTTGTAATTTTTTATTATTAGTTGTATAATATATCTATGGCAAAACGAAAAACCGAAAAACCTGTCATGACTGACAGTCCGGAGATGGCAAAGGACAAAAAGACTTTGGAATTTCTTGCAAATAAAAAGAAAGAGATGAAGGAATCTCAATATCGAAAAAAATTCGATAATCTTTCTGATGAAATTGATGCAAACTTAGTGAATACTGTTGTCTCTTATGGTGAGAAATTATATGAACGGTCTGGATGGGGGTCGGTTTTGACGTACACAAAAACAGCAATGGGGAATACGGACATGAACGTATATCCACAGAAATTATCAGGGCGTGATCAAAACCGTTCTGGAGTTCCTGTTGCATTAGAACCACTCGCGTTCTCAAAAATTATTACCGCAGCATCTGTGCTCGGGAGTAAACTTCCTGATGGGGAAACTTTTTCTGATTCAAAAGTATATGCAAAGACTGCGTACGAACTATGGAAACGAGGATGGAGAAATCGACTTGCGAATGGTAACACAACTTTGATGAACACGTATCAAAACCTATTCACCTACGGATGGGCTGCTTGGCGTGTATACCCACGTCGTGTTCAAGTACAGCGTAACGGTGTTGCTAAAGTGATGTTCGATGATGTATATCGAGAACCAATGGATCCGAAACGAACATGGCTTGGAGTAGGAACAAACAACTACGATACATTTTCTAAATTTGAGGTGTACTATGAAAAAGACATGCCGAAAGAACAGTTCATTGCAATGTACCCAGAGGCGGAAGGATTTGAAGATAAATTGCAATATTGTATTGGAGTTACTGATGAGGCACGAAATGAAAATTTTGAGAAATCAAAGACACACGTGACTATTAGTTATTATGAAAATGTACTTTTGAATCGGTTCATCGTTGCTTGTGGTGAAATGGTCATCTATGATGGGGAACTTCCTAACGATGATTCATACGGATCAGTTGTGGTGGTACAATGTTTCTCACGTGGAATGAATGATCCATACGGAGTAGGGCTATACGAAATGATGCGTGGGAACACAGCAATCTATTCATACATCAACTCATTGAACGCTCAGCAAGTAGAAGCAGAAATCTTTCCACTTCTCTTTGGGGCACAAGTACAAAACGGTACTGCGATGTACAAACGAGGTCCGAACATTGTAAACCCTAAAACTCCTGGGACAACTATCGACGTTGTAAAAACAAGTGCAAACTTGCAGGCAGGTATCCAGTTTGCTAATCAGCAAAAACAAAACATTGAAGACAACACAGGGGTAAACAATATTATTGCAGGGTCAAGTTCTGAAAATACTCTTGGTTCTACACTTATCTTGAAAGAGGCTGCACAAAATCGTTTAGTGATTGCTCGAAACAATGTTGTAGATGGTCTTGAAATTGATGCACTTATTGCAAACTCATGGACAAAACAATTGTTCTCAGTTGATAAAGTATTTCTTATTTCAAATGAAGATGATCTACGAGAATTTAAAGCGCAAAATCCTGACTACTATGTAGAAGCAGAACCAATCATTGATGAGAGTGATACGTTCAAAGGATTTGCTGTTGCAGCATCACCTAATCTACGTCTTAATTTTGATTTTGATGAAGGGGGGAATCTTATTGAAGATGTCCCAGAACGAAAAGTTTCTGCAAAAGCACTCTATGACCAAATGGATTATTACGGACAATTGTCGCATTATATCGACTTCGTAATTGATCCAAACTCAATGCTCTTGCCGTCAGAAGAAATTCAACGACAACAGTTCGCTGAAATCTATCCGATTATTCAGAACTCACTTGCCCAAGTTTTTGCACTGAGAATGCAAGATCCTCAAGCGGCCGCTGCACAATTGCGTTCGTTCGAACAGTTTTTGAAAGAATATCGAAAAAATATTTTTGATTATATTTCTAAGAAAACATACGAAGAAATTCTATCGGAACAACTGCCAGCATCTCAAATGGCTATGCAACAAATTAACAAACAAATGAACCCTGAAGAGGGTGGTGAGGGTGAAGGCGCTCCTGGTTCGGGGATGACAGAAGACGGCACTAATCCATTACAACCACAATCTCCGGAAGAAATTCCAAACCCACAAGGGCCTATGGGTTCAGTAATTGATGGTTCACTTGGCTATGCAGCGTCAATGCCAATGACACCTAATAAATAAAAAATATGTTAACAAATGCTGAAAAACTACAAATTGCACAAAGTTCTAATATTGAAAAAGTTATTGAACTACTTAATGAGTGCAAAACACAATTTCCATCAATTGTTGGGGACTCTCAACATAAAACAGTTGTGAATGCTGTAACTCTGGAAGCAGAAGCAGCGATTATTGGCCGTTTTTTTCTAAAACTAGAAAACTATAAACAAGGTATCTATGAAAACCCTGAATAAAAAAAATAAAGCAACTAAAAAAGTTGCATCAAAAAAAGTAACAGGAATGAAATCTGAACAAAAAGATTATATTGTTGAGATTAAACATTCTCCTGAAGCAATCAAAGATCGTCTCATTAAATTTACTCCAACTAAAAAAGATGGATTTGAAATTTCTGCTGACAAACTTATTGAACTGCTTTCTCACTACGTGAATTCTGAAGAACTTGCTCCTGCTTTTGTTGATACACAACGGATCAATGTTGTATATGTAACACGAAATATTAAGGCTACTCTTGATCGAGATTTCAAAGCTGGGGAGACAATACATTTAGCATATGAACACCCATATCCATTGGAATTTGCACTTATTGAAGAAGCATTTAATATTGCTAAGATAGATAAAGACCGTGAAGGTTTTGTCGTTACTCCTGAGCTTATTAAGAAAACAAAAAAACAAACTCCAAAGAGTTGTCTTGCTTTTGTTAAAAAATTCTACGAATCATTTAAAAATCTGGTACTAGGAGGTTCATCCTAGTAAAAATTTATTAGCAAAGAACCCGTCATAGGCGGATACCTATGTTATTCTTGCTATGGCAAAAACAGAAGAACAAAAAGCATTAGAAAAAGCTGCAAAAGAAGCAGAAAAAGCTCATCTTGAGAAAGTTGCAGCACTTGAAGCTGAAATTGAGGCCTTAAAAGCCGGATCAGTAGACAACAGTGACAAAAAAGTTTCTGAAAAGGAACCTCAAGTAGTTGAAGTTCAGAAACAT
>WBZM01000702.1_pt1 | contig 42005 bp, 39 predicted proteins | sample 5204271 | NCBI WGS metagenome assembly WBZM01 (sample SAMN12344346, study PRJNA552823) | activated sludge metagenome | biome: Activated sludge suspended growth; feature: Nitrification reactor; material: Wastewater; isolation source: activated sludge from nitrification reactor of wastewater... | reverse complement strand
CAAATACCGGGGGTGGGTACGCGATCAGCGGCCGCCCGGGCGCCCACAGGTGGCGGGCCGGGGATGTGGGTGTCTGGGCGTCACCGCTCCACGTAGCGCGGGTAGGTGGACTTCGCGGTCCGGGCGACCTCGAGGTCGAGGTCGGCGACGATGACAGGCTGTACTGCCGAGGTCACCGCCAGCATGGTGCCGTCAGGGTCGGCGATCCATCCGGCGCCGCCCATGGTCGTCCCCGACACGGCCTCCGAGCGGTTGCTGGAGACGCAGAAGGCCCCGGAGGTCACGGCGTGGGCCACCCCGCCGGCCAGCCATTTCTCGGTGGTCTCGATGGGGGTGGCTCGCGGCACGGCGATGACGTCGGCGTCGGCGAAGGCGTGCTGGGTGAACCACATCTCGGTGCAGACACTCGTCCCGACCCGACCGGCGGGGGTGTCGATCACCTGGAAGGACACCGGGCCCCGGTCGTACCAGCTCGCCTCCCAGAACCCCTCCTCGTCAGGCAGGTAGGTCTTCTGGTGCAGGACCTGCAGGCCGGTGTCGGCGGTGAAGGTGAACGCCTCGTTGAACCGGCCGTTGGCGCGCGTGCCGACGACCACGCTGGCGGGGATGTCGGCCAGGCGCTCGAGGTGCTGCTCCTCGGCGGCGCGGGCCCAGGCGACCGGATCGACCTCCTGCGTGGCGCACAGCCACGGCATGAACGCCAACTCCGGCAGAACCACCAGGTCCACCTCGGGGATCTGTGTGACCGTGTGCCACGTGGTGTCGGGGTCCGAGCAGTCGATCCCCAGGGCGGCGACTCTCATCGGTGGGTCCGGGTCTGTGCGCGGGTGAGGGCGTCGCCGATCGCCACCCCAGCGGGCTGGCTCGCGAGGTAGTGGGTCTCGCCGTGCATTCCGAGGCCCAGGCTGGCGAACGTGTCGATGGCCTGCGGGTACCAGAGGTGGATCCCGTCCCCGGCCGTCACCCAGTCGCCCTTGTTGACGAGATTCACCCAGGTGGTCACGGTGCTGGTCGGGAAGCGGCCCCGGAACTCCTGCAACGTCTCGCGCCACGGCCGTCGCGCCATCGGGCTGCCGATCGTGAGCAGCAGCTCAACGTGGGTGTCCTTCGGCAGGTAGTGCAGCAGGTCGTAGGCGACGACTGCGCCGAGGCTGTGCCCCACGATCAGCAGGTCGCCCTTCGGCAGCTGCTCGAGGCAACTCGCCCGCACCGCAGCGCGCACCTGTGGGTTCGCGCGGTACCGCTGGATCTCCGGCATCCGGCTCATGAGGAACCGCGTGACCCACTCCTTGGGGAAGAAGTCGTAGGGGCTCGTCGGCCGGGTGGTGAACGGGTGCATGGACAGGCGCACCATGCGTTGGTGACGGTGGTAGTTCGGAGAGGGCTCGGTGACTTCGATTTCCCGCTCGGGCATCGAGGCGAGCACGTCATGGAGCACATCGGCGTAGTCGACCTCGACGATGTCGACGTCCTCGGTCAGCTGGTCCCGGCCCGCGGACTCGAGGCCGGTGTTGATGGCACCTACCCAGTCGCCGCTCTGCGCCCATCGGCCGTGGATGAAGACCAACGACCTGTTCACGCCGCCACTGTAACTCTTGGTGCGCACCCCATAACTGGGGCCTGCGCAGAGATGGACGGGTCGCCACGCCCCAGTTGTGGGCCCGAATTGTCGCCCTTGCCCGTGGGTGTCACGTCCTGCTCACCCCATAACTGGGGCCTGGGACCGCTGTCGGCCCCAGTTGTGGGCTCAGACCAGGTGGTAGTCGCCGGCCTCGCTGAGGGCCGCGCGCACCGCGTTCTGGTCCAGCGGTCCTGCGGCCTCCACAGTCACCGTCGAGACCCCATCCGGGACCAGGTCGACGGACACCGAGGTCACGCCCTCGAGCGCCCCGAGCTCCTCGGTCACCGCATGGGCGCAGTGCCCACACGTCATGCCCTGAACCTTCAACTGCTCACTCATGACCGCACCAATCTGGCGATTGCCGCCGTGATCTCGGACACCTTCTCCTGCGGGTCGACGCCGTTCTCACTGGCCTCCCGCACGCAGGTCTGCAGATGCTGCTCGACGAGTTGGATCGCGAACGACTCCAGGGCCCGGGTAGTGGCCGACACCTGGGTGAGCACGTCGACACAGTCGCTGTCGCTCTCGATCAGCCGTTGCAGGCCGCGCACCTGGCCCTCGATCCGGCGCAGGCGGTGGACCTGGGCCTTCTTCGCCTCGTCATCGAACTGCATCAGTGACCTCCGTCGTCGTGAAAACACCATACGCGTACGGGGTATTCCTGCGCGTCACGCCACCCGGTCAGCGGCCACCTTGTCCCACCTGTCCAGCACGATGGCGGCGACCACGCCGACGGCCACCCCGACGATGGTGAAGAAGACCCGCTCGCCGGTGTAGACCAGGCCCTTCTCCTCGTCGCCGAGTGTGGCGAAGATCAGCAACATCGGGGTGAGGAAAAGGGTCTGCATGAAGTAGTTGCCGCTCATCGAGTAGACCGCGAGCCAGTAGAGGCAGACGGCCGCGACCAGCGCCGCCAGCAGAGTGGGCAGGGCGACGATCACCAGGAACGCGATGAGCGCGCCGAGCAGGGTGCCGAGGAGTCGGCCGCGCAGGGTGTCGGCCCGTTCCTCGGGCAGTGGCCGCAACGCCACCACCAGCGTGACCGCGATCCAGTAGCCGTGGGGGATGGAGTTCGCGACCGTCCAGTACATGGCCACTGCGGAGAGCACCCCCACGACCACGGCATGACGCCATGCCACCTCGGCGGGCACGGGCCGGCGATCGGCGGTGAACTTCAGCACCCGGACCAGCAGCCAGCCGAACACCCCGCCGGCCAGCACATAGCCGAACGCCGCCGCCGGGGTGAACTGCAGGGAGGCGGGACCGAACAGGATGACAATGATCGGTGCCAGGGTCATCAGACCGGCGGAGAACTGGTTGGTCACCGCCTGCAGTGCGGCGGCCACGAGCATCAGGGCGGCGATCGCCCACGCCCGCTCGTCGGCCCAGGAGGCCGCGGCGGCCAAACCGGCGGCGATCACGGCGGAGCCCAGTGCCTGGCGGGTCCCGGCGAACGGCGCCACCGCCATGGTGAACCCGGCCGCCAGCCCGAAGGCCATGCCCGCCTGGGTGCCGCCGATCGCCGTGGCCACCGCCGAGGGGATCATGATCGCCACGAGCAGGATCGCCGCGAACTTCCCGGTCCCCTCGGCCGGTTTGGTGAACAGTGCCATCAGGCCAAAGTGGCCTTGAGTGCCTCGTAGTCCCGCTCATTGAGGTCGGCGTAGCCCATGGCGAAGTCTGCGACCGCCTCATCGAAGGTGGCCTCCTCACCGAGGTAGCCGGTGATCTTCGAAGGGTCCCCACCACGAGCATGTGCGCGTGCCAGCACCGCGCCGCAGATACGGGCGTACACCTGCAGGGCGTCCGGGCTCAAGCCGACGGTCTCGATGGACCCCTTCATGTCACGCAGCTGCCGGCCGTAGAAGTCGAAGGGGTGGTCACCGGTACTGCGGCACCATCCGAGGAACGGGTCCCCGACTGTTTGCATCACTCGTTGGCCCACGACCACCCGCTTGCCCGACTCGCTGAAGTTGCTGGGTGTGAGGTAGTTCTCCAACACCGACTGCCCCGCCTGCTTGAATTGCAGGATCAGCGGATCCTTGTCGCCGGACTCCAGAAGAACGGCGATCGCGCGGGTCCCCACGCTGCCGACGCCGACGACTTTGTGGGCGATGTCGAGGTAGGAGAACTGCATGAGCAGCGCGATGCGGTCCGGCGGAAGGGTCGCCAGATACCTGGCGTAGATCTCGGCGAAGTCCCGTTCGACCCGCTCGCGATCCTCGTCAGGGACCCGCACGACAAGGGGCGGGTCCGGACGGAACTGCCGCTTCCCATCGACCACCTCGGTCAGTTTGGCCACGGCACTGTCGCCGGTGCGCCTGCCGGCCTTCTTCCCCGCCTTCTCCGCGGCCTTCCCGAGGGACGTCTGGCGGACCGCCTTAAGGAGTTCGGCGAAGTTCACGGTGGCGTACCAGACGTCCAATGTGCGCATGGTCGCCAACTGCGCCATCGTCTCGCGGTATTTGCTGACAGCCTCGCGCGCCGCTTTCCGGATCTGCTTCGGCTTGTGGCCGTTGGCATGGCCTGCGACCACGAGGCTCGCGGCAAGGCGCTTGACATCCCACTCGAAGGGCCCGGGAAGGGTCTCGTCGAAGTCGTTGAGATCGAATACGAGGTCGCGTTCCGGCGAGGCGAACATGCCGAAGTTCGCCACGTGCGCGTCACCGCACAGCTGCACGCTGATCCCGGAGTTCGGGGTGCGGCTGAGGTCGTCGGCCATCACCAGCGCCGCGCCCCGCAGGAAGGCGAACGGGTCGGTGGTCATGCGCTCATGACGAAGTCGGATCAGGTCCGGGAGCCGGTCCTTCTCCTGGCTGGTCAGTAGCGCGAGGGCGTCCCCCCGTTCGGAGGGCAGATCCGCCATGGACTCCAGTGGAACCTGTGCCCGCAGGCCCTCGCCCTCCGCGTGCCGCTGCTGGCGGCTCGGTCGGGGTGTACTGAAGAACGCCTGCACCTGTTTGGCGGTCTTGGGTGCCTGTTGCAGATCCATTGCTCTCCTCGCTACTTCCGGTACGTGTTGAGGCTAGAGGAAATGCGTCGATCCGCGAGTCACGTCACTCCCGAGGGATGACCCGCTTCTGCGCTGGCGCCATATTCTGGAAGGACATGACCCTCAACGTGCCCGTGTTCCGCCTGCAGGCGCCGCCCCTCGCGGCCGCTCTGGTGCAGCGACCACGCGTGGACGAGAAGATCCTCGCGACGCCGCCGGGGGAGACCTGCGTGATCACGTGCGCGCCAGGTTACGGGGCCACCACTGCGCTGGGGCAGGCCATGCGATCCCGGCGATGCGCCTGGGTGGCACTGGACGCGACCGTCACCGACGAGCAGGCCCGTGGACTCCTTGCCGCAGCACTCGGGGCCGACGGCCCGGACCTGGATGATCTACTCGCGGCGTTGACCACCCATCAGGGTGACTGGGTGATCCTCGACGGGTTGGATCCCGACATCCACCTCGAGCTGACCAGGGACCTCAGGATGCTCGTGCAGCGCCTGCCCGCATCCGTCCGGTTGGCGATCAGCACACACTGCAGGATCGGGCCGTTCGCGAGGGTCACGGCTCTGGATGAGCAGGACCTGGCGTTCACCGCCGACGAGGCGTTCGCCCTGATCCAAGCGATCGTGCCGTCGGTGGACATCGAGGACGCGGAGACGGTCATCACGGGTGCCGACGGCTGGGCTGCGGCGCTCGTGGCCGGCGCGTCGCAGATGCGGGTGGCGCGGCAGTGGCGCACGGATGAAATCGCCGTCGAACTGCTGGGCGCATGGTTCGCCGAACTGCCTCCACACCGCCGCGACTTCCTGATCGCCACGACGGTCCTGGCCGAACTCGCAGCGGGTCCGGCAGCGGCTGTCACAGGGGACCCGAACGCCGCCGAGCAATTGCTGGAACTCGAGACCGCGCATGCCTTCGTGCGGCCGGCCCCGGCGCCGGAGGGACACTCGGGGCGCTGGTGGGTGCGGCATCCGCTGCTCACCGCACTGTTGATGCAGTACTCGTACGCGGGCCGGGTCGCGGCCCATTCGGCGGCGGCCGAATGGTTCATGGCCTCTGACGACGTCCCCCGGGCTATGCACCACTTGGTCGCCTCGGGTCGTTCCGAGGACGCTGGCAGGTTCCTCACCCACCACGAGTCGGAGTTGTTCGCGAAGGGTCGGGCCGACGAGATCCTGCAGTGGTACGACCAGATCGGTGCGGGCTATCACGACCGGATCGGGCACCTCATCCGGGTGGGCTGGGGGCAGGCGCTGTCCTATGACATTCGTGGCGCCGACGCGACGCTGGCGTTGATCGGTGCCGAACTCGCCGCGCGCAGAGAAGCCGCGGACCGGGACCCCGCGTTGGCGGACGACTCGTGGTACGCCGACGAAGCACTACTGCGCGGCTACCTCGCCGGCTTCCACGCCGATACGGCCACGATGATCTCTGCGGGCCGCCGGGCGCTGGCGCCGTACTCCGAAGCCCTGGTGACCAGTGATGCCACACAATTGGCTCCGTTGGTGACGGTGCGGGGCATGCTTCTGTGCGGACAGTACGAGGCGGCCCACCGACTTCTGCAGGCGTTCGAGGACCGGCCCTTCACCAACGACATCATCCGGGAACTGCGTCTGGCGGGTCTGCGCGCGCAGGTGGCTTTCGAGAACGGCTATGTCACGCGGGCGGCCGTCCATGTGGAGGCGGCGAGGCGATGGGCGCTGCGCATGGAGATCGACGAGACTCGGTTGTCCCACTTCATGCCGTTGCAGGCCGCGGCATGCGTCGAGATGGAGCGTGGCAACTTCAGCGAGGCGGTGGAGCAGGCGAGCACCATTGCGGAACACTCGGAGGCCATCGGCAACCTGTCGGAGGCGGCGTGGGCGTGGCTGACGGTGGGGCGAGCGAACACGCTGCGGGGGGACTACCCGGGCGCCCTGCGGGCCCTGACCCAGGCGCGGGCTTTGGCCACTGCGGACACCCCTGACACCGGAATGCTCGTGCCGCTGAACCAGGCGCAGGCACTGGCTCACCTGCTCGCGGGGGACCCTGTGCGCGCGGAGCGACTCATCCGCGGTCTGCCGCCCGGGGATCTGCGCTCGCTGCTGTGGGCGCGTGCCGGGCTCACCCGGCAGCCGGCGCTGGCCCGCAGGACCCTGGAGGGTGTGCGTGGTCAGAACCCGCGCGTGGAGTCACTGCGGCACCTGCTGCTGGCCTGCCTGCACCTGCACTCCAGCCGGCGGATGGCACAGGGGCACCTGCGCAAGGCGGCGTCCATCGCTGCCGCGAACGGAATCGGACAGTTGCTCTCCCCACCCATGGAGGACGTGCTCGAGTTCGCCCGCGACACCGCACGTGAGTATCAGGATGACGACCTTCTGTGGCTGCTGAAGTCTCGGCCGGCCGATGACGTCGAGCCGCGGGTGCGCGAGCTTGACACCTCGCTGAGCCGGGGGGAACTGCAGTTGCTGGCGTTCCTTCCCACCCGCGCGCGCAACGCCGACATCGCCGACAGCCTCGGGATCTCCGTGAACACGGTCAAGACCCGGCTCCGCCGGTTGTACGCGAAACTGCACGCCGGAAACCGCGACGATGCCCTCGCGCGAGCACGGGAACGCGGGCTGCTGGAGTCCTGAGCCGGGTGGCGCGCGAGACTGATCTCATGGTGGATCTTGAAACGGCGCTGACCCTGCACACGGAACCTGGTGGATGGTCCGCGCACGTGCCTGATGGATGGGGTCAGGGGCGCACGACCTACGGCGGGCTGGTCGCCGGGTATCTGGTCCGGGCTGCGCAGGCCGCCGATGAGCGCTCGGTGCGCAGCGTCGACGTGTACTTCATCGAGCCGGTGCCGCCGGGGGAGGTCCACCTGCGCATCGACGGCCGCCGCGCCGGCAAGAACATGACACACCTCGGGGTCACGCTGGAGAAGGACGGCAAGCCCAGTGCGATCGGCCGGTTCCTGCTCGCCGACCCGGGGGAGGGTCCCTTCGACCACGTCCCGGAACTGCCGGAGCCCGAGCGGTCATTCCACGACGCCATCGAGATTCCGCGCATCGACGGCGTCACCCCGGAGTTCCTGCAGAACATGTCCGTCCGCTACGGCGAGGGGGACTTCCCGATGAGTGGGTCCTCGCGGGCGGTGGCCGGCGGATGGGTGCGCAACATCGGCCCGGCCCGTGGGGTCGCGGCGCTGCTCAGCCACCTCGACGCCTGGCCGCCGCCGGTGATGGCGCTCGTCTCCAAACCGGTCTCGGCGAGTTCGGTGCGCTGGCACGTGCATTTCCACGGCGACGTCGATTCCTGCGACGGCGAGCAGTGGTCGTGGCTGCGGGAAGAGGCGACCTGGCGCAGTGGGCCGCTGTCGACCGTGACCGGGATGCTGGTCCGCGACGGTGTGCCGGTCGCGTACAGCGAGCAGACCCAGGTCATGTACGGCTGAGCGTGTGGGTGGAGACCCTTGCGGCGGCTTTCGGTGAAGAAGTGACACGTGAGGTGCCACATTTTCACCGAAAGGAATGTCACTCCACGTGCAGCCTTCCGTCGATATCGACGACCAGGTGCTTGATGTGGCCGAGTCCCGGCAAGGGCACGTGGACGTCGGAGAACTGCGAGGAACCTGAGACCTCGAGTGGGCCTGTGCCGCTCGTGTTCAAAGTGAGGGGGACGATGAGGCTGCCGGCCGTGGCCTGACCGTCGAACGCGTCGCCGTTACGCTGTCCGGAGTAGGTCAGGATCCCGCGGGTGATCTCGCGGATCAACGCGTGCAGCTCGGGGTCGAGCAGTGGGTTTCCGGTGACGACCTGATCGATGCGCACAGTGAAGTTCAAGGCGGACTCGGATACCTCGCCGTCGATCACGGGTGCTGTCGCATGGATGCTGAGCAGTCCGAGGCGGTTGGTCCGCACGTTCATCTGGCTGCCGTCACTGACGACTTTTCGCTGCGCCACGGTCATGAACTGTACGTGTCGGCCCGCTCGACCTGCCACACTGCCAGCATGTTCGGTCGGCGCACCGCCAGAGCCTGGCTCCTGGCCTATGTCGTGGTGTCGCTGGTGAACATCGCCTCCGGACTGCTTGAAGCGACCGTCGTGAATGTGGGGACGAAGGCGCTGTTGATGCCGCTGCTGCTGGCGTACTTCACCGCGTGTCTCGACGGACTGGAACACCGGTTGGTCCGGTGGGTGACGGCGGCGCTGGTCTTCTCCTGGGTCGGGGATCTGCTGCTCATCGGTGACGGTGACCTGTTCTTCGTCCTCGGTGTTGCGGCGTTCCTAGGGGCGCAGATCTGCTACATCGTGGGCTTCCGTCCCTACGCCGCGCTGGGGCCGCTGCGGACGAGGCCATGGCTGGTGTTGCCGTACCTGCTCTACGGCGCGGTGCTGCTCGCACTGCTGCTGCCCGATCTCGGGGGTCTGGCCGTGCCGATCGTCGTCTATGCCGCCGCGCTGGTCACCATGGCGGTGCTGGCCACCGGTGTCTCCCCGAGCACGGCGGTCGGTGCCATCCTCTTCCTGCTCTCCGACAGCCTCATCGCTCTCACCGGGGTCACCGACCTGCTGCCCGACGCCGCAGGATCGCTGATCATGCCGACCTACATCGTCGGGCAGTTGCTGATCGTGGTGGGGGTTCTGCAGAACTTGGGGCGACTGTCCGGTGTGGGGGATCTCCTCACCGCATCGCGCTGAGATCCACCTCGGTCGGGTCGATCGGTTTTCCGTAGTAGAACCCTTGACCGCGCGTGAACCCCAGTTCCGCAGCGGCCTGCGCCTGCTCCAGGGTCTCGATGCCCTCGGCGATGCAGGCCAGGCCGAGACGGTTCGCCAGGCCCACCACGCCCGCGAGCATCCGTCCGGCGCCCTGGGGGCCGGTCGTGTAGGCGGTCAATGCACGGTCGACCTTGAGGGTCGTCGCCCGTACGTAGGGCAACATCTTCAGTTCCACCGGCTGCCGGCCGAAGGCGTCGAGCGTGACACCGACGCCGGCCTCCCGCAGGCGGTGCAGCCGTGCCAGTGCGGCGTGGTCGGCTGTCGCGGGAAGCAGGATCTCCAGTGACAGTCGCTCCGGTGCGATCCCCGCATTGGCCAGTGCGGTCAGCACCAGGTCGGGATAGTCCTCCTGGGCCAGTTCGGTCCAGGACACGTTGACCGAGACGCTCATCTGGTCCGGCAAGCCCCGCGCGAAGTCGAGGGTCTGGCGCAGGATGCTGTGCCCGATCTCGACGATCGCCCCGGTCTCCTCGGCGGTCTGCAGGAAGTCCGCGGGCGACAGGCGACCAACCTCTGGGAGGTCCCACCGGACCAGGGACTCGAAGCTACTCACCCGTTCATCCGCGAGGTCGACGATCGGCTGCACCATCATCCGGATCTCGTCGTTGAGGGCGGCGGTGCGCAGTGCCGGCGCGATGGTTGCCGGATCCTGTTTGGTGTCGCGGTCAGCGGTCTCGAAGACGTGGACGGTGCCGCGTCCGGCGAGTTTGGCCGCGTACATGGCGGCATCGGAATCGGCGAGCAGGGTCGCGATCTCACCGCCATCCGGTGTGCTCGTGCCACCGTGCAGTGCGATGCCGATGCTCAACCCGAATCCCAGTGGTCGGCCGTCGACGACGATGGGATGGGTGGCGGCCGTCTGCAGGTCCTTCGCCCGGCGCTCGGCGACCTGCTCGTCGTCGATGTCCTCGAGCATCACCACGAACTCGTCACCGCCGAACCGGGCGACCACGTCGGACTGCCGTACGCAGTTCTGTAGGCGTCGTGCGATCGCCACGAGGACCTGATCGCCCACTGCATGGCCCTGTGTGTCGTTGATCTGTTTGAACCGGTCCACGTCGCAGAAGAGCAGCGCGACGCAATTGTGGGTTCGTGCTGCCCGGATCAGGGCCTGGCCGAGGCGGTCGGCCATCACCATCCGGTTAGGAAGTCCGGTCAGGGTGTCGTGGGTCGCGCGGTGGGCGAGCTGGCGCTGCAGGTGTTTGCGGAACGAGATGTCGACGTGACGCACGACCGCGCCGCCCTCGGGCAGCGGGTCCACCTGCAGGCTGTAGGAGCGCTCGGCAGCGGCGACGTCGTACTCGGACTGGAAGCCGGGCAAAGCCCCGGCCAGCACGGAACGGATGCCGTCGGCCGCGATCTGCGCCGGGCGGGAATCCTGGCCGGCGAGCGCCGCCGGGTAGTGGGTGCCCACCGGGCTGCGTTCCACGGCCGCGCGGTGGGCGGCCGGCACCTCCAGCCACGCGCGGTTCGCGCGCACGATCACCCCGGCGGTGTCGAGGACGGCGGCCTGATCGGAGATCGCCTCCAGGACTCCCTCGGCCGAGCGGCTCACCAATGACAGCACGGGGGCGGCGTCGTCGAGGTCCTGCTGCGCCTCGGCCAGCGGGCGGTCGCTGACGACGGCGGCCACCGCCACCAGCGGCAGGTCGGGATCGGCGGGCGAGCGGACCACCGTGGGGGAGGCTCCGAAGGCCCCGATGAGATCGTCGGGCGAGAGGTCCGGCCCCGCGGCGACCCCGATGGCACCCACCACGTGCAGACCCTGTTCGCCGGGCATCCACACCACGCATCGGGTGGCGCCCATGCGCGAGGCCAACGCATCCACCACGAAGCGCATCGGGTCCGGCGCGGGGGTGCTCACCCTGTGATCATCGGACGCCGGAGCCGGTGACCTGAGGGACTTACTCCTCCTCAGGCGCCGCGGCCGGGTCCATCAGCGCCGGCCCGCTGGCCACGCCGTGTCCCTCCTCCTGGAAGCGTGCCTGCGAGGCGCGCACCTCACGCTCGGCGGCCTCGCGGCCTTCCCAGGTCGCGCCCTCGACGGACTTGCCCGGCTCGAGGTCCTTGTACACCTCGAAGAAGTGCTGGACTTCGAGGCGGTCGAACTCGGCCATGTGGTAGATGTCGCGCAGGTGCTCGAGGCGGGGGTCGGCGACCGGCACACAGATCAATTTGTCGTCGCCGCCGGCCTCGTCGGTCATGCGGAACATCCCGATCGTGCGGCATCGGATGAGGCACCCGGGGAACGTCGGCTCCTCGAGCAGAACGAGCGCGTCGAGGGGGTCGCCGTCCTCGCCGAGGGTGTTGTCGACGAAACCGTAGTCGTGCGGATACCGGGTTGATGTGAACAGCATCCGGTCCAGTTTGAGACGGCCTGTCTCGTGGTCGACCTCATACTTGTTCCGGCTTCCGGCCGGGATCTCGATCGTTACGTCGAACTCCACTGTCACTCCTGACACTCGGCTATGGCTTAGTGTTCACCACGTGAGGGTGCCGAAGCCTGTCGGGATCGCCGGTGTCGCGCTCCTGTTGTCGGCCCTCATACATGTCCACGGTGCCGCAGCGACCGTCGATGTGCCACCGGACTACCAGGTGCTCGCCCCCGTGGACGGGATCGGACCGGTGGATCGGACCCGCCTCGACGCGCGGATCGACCGCATGTGGAACGACCCCGCACTCGGGTCGGTCAAGGGCCTGGCGGTGGACGCGTTCGCCAGCCCGTCGGAACTCGAGGTGGACCGCGGCGCCGACACCGCGTTGATGCCGGCGTCCACGACGAAGATGCTCACGGCGGTGGCAGCGTTGAAGACGTTCGGTCCGGAAGCGCGTTTCGCGACCACGGTGACACGCGATGGTCGGCGGCTCGTGCTGGTCGGGGGCGGTGATCCTCAACTGACCACGGTGGCGGTGCCGAGGACGATCAACGCGAACGCCTCGCTGGCACGGTTGGCTCGCCTCACTGCGGAATCCCTCTCCGCTGAGGGGATCACGTCGGTGAGCCTGCGGTACGACGCCTCCTTGTTCTCGCCGCCGAGCGAGGCCCCGTTCTGGAAGAAGGACTTCCTGGCGATCGGTGTCGTCGCGCCGATCACCGCGCTGTCGGCCGACGGCGGACGGTTGAACCCCCCGGCGTCGCCGCGCTCCCAGGACCCGCCGTTGACCGCCACCCAGGCTTTTGCCCGACTGCTCGAACAGCGGGGGATCCGCGTCACCGGCGAGCCCGTGCCGGGATCCGCGGGCGGACAGGAGATCGCGCGGGTCGAATCCCCACCGATGGCCGACCTCGTCGAGCACATGCTGTTGGTCTCCGACAACACCGAAGCGGACATACTCGCCCACCAGGTGGGACGCGAGGTGCTCGGGGAGGCCACGTTCGCCGGGGGCGCGAAGGCCACCCTGCGAGTGCTCTCCGACCTCGGCGTCGACACCGCAGGCATCGTGCTCGAGGACGGCAGTGGCCTGGCGCGCAGCAACCGGGTGACGCCTCGCCAGTTGTTGGAGGTGTTGCACGCGGCGATGCAGACCGATCCCGCAACCCTGTGGCCCGTCTACACGGGGTTGCCCGTGGCGGGGTTCGACGGCTCGCTCGCCGCACGGTTCTCGGCGCCGGCGGCGCGGGCGGCACGGGGGGCCGTGACGGGGAAGACCGGGACGCTGACGGGGACCTCGACGCTGGCCGGTCTGGTCAGCGACCGGGACGGAAAATTGTTGACCTACGCGGTGATGACCAACGACGTGAGTGTGTGGACGGCGACCGGGGCGATCGACGACCTGCTCGCACGGGTCGCCGGCTGTCGGTGCGCGGGCGCGGGGGCCTCGCCGAGCGCGGCTGGTTAGTCCTGGGCACGTTGGTTAGTCCTGGGCACGTTGGTTAGTCCTCGGCACGTTGGTTAGTCCCCGGAGTCAACCGGTCTAAGCAACGCTTCGTGAGAGGAGCGTGTGGATGGACAGGTCTGTGGCCAGGGAAGTGCGTGAGGAGTTCCTGTCCCTGGTGTGTGCTGGGGCGTCGTTGAACGCGGCGTCTCGGTGGGTCGGTAGGACAAGCCCGTGGGGGGTGAAGGTTTGGCGGCAGGCTGTGCCCATGAGATGCGTGAACGGGATGAAGCCTCGTGTGGGAGCCGCTGGCGGGGTGGGGATCGGTCCGATGCCGGCCTGTCCTGGGCAAGGAGGCAAGCGGCGGCCGATGACGATTCATGACCGCAAGGTGATCGCCAACGGTGTGGCCGAGGGGCTTTCGTATGCCCAGATCGGGAAACTGATCGGCCGTGACAAGTCGTTGATCTGCCGGGAGTTGCAGCGGCATCGGGCCCGTGACGGCCGGTACCACCCGCACGTAGCGCATCTGGTGGCCGCGGTCTTCCGGGCCCGGCCTAAGCAGTTCAAGTTGCACGCCAACCCGGCGTTGTGCCGCCGGATCGAGGGATGGATGGAGGACGGCTGGTCACCGCAGTTGATCGCGGCAGTGCTGGCCGCCGAGGGTGCAGCGAAGATGGACCGGGTGAGCCACGAAACCATCTACAAGGCGCTGTATGTGCAGTCCAGAGGCCAGTTGCGCAAGGATTTGTACCGCAAGTTGGCGCTGCGCCGTAAGCAGCGCAAGACACGCGGCACCAAACGCCAGGACAGCCCATACCGGGACGCGTTCAAGATCAGTGACCGCCCGGCCGAGGTCGCCGACCGGGCGGTGCCAGGGCATTGGGAGGCCGACCTGATCCTGGGCGCGGCAAACGGCTCAGCGGTGGGCACCCTGGTCGAGCGCACGACCCGGTTCGTGGTGCTACTGCACCTGCCCAACGGACACGACGCCGACGAAGTGGCCGCGGCGATGATCCAGCAGATGAGCAAGCTGCCCGCGTACCTGCGCCGTTCGATCACCTACGACCGGGGCACCGAAATGGCCCGCTACGCCGACATCCAACTCGCCCTGGACCTGCCAGTCTTCTTCTGCAACCCGGCCTCACCCTGGCAGCGAGGCAGCAACGAGAACACCAATCGGCTGCTGCGGTTCTGGCTACCCAAAGGCGGCGACCTGTCCGAATTCAGCGCCGCAGACCTCGACACGATCGCCGCGAAGCTCAACGCCCGCCCACGACCCACCCTGGGCCTACGTACCCCCGCCGACTGCCTCAACGAGCTCTTCCTCGACGAACAACACGTAGCCTGAACACAAAGCGCGTTGCTTGCACCGGTTGAGTCCGGGGTCATATACGGCCGTGGATGTCTAACGGGGGTGCCGATGTCTCACGCCGCCGCCTCGGCCGGGATCATCCCAGCAGGCGGTCGCCCAGCCAGCGCAGGTCCGGCGGCGGCCCGGGCTGTACCACGTGGCTGAGAACCACCCGCACGATCGTGTCGACGGCGTGTGTGAGGTGCGGCCCGGCGACCTCGGGATGCGCGGCCAGCAGACCCGCCTCGACCCGGGCGGTTGCGGTCTGGATCAACGGCAGCGACTGCGAGGTCAACAGGGGGAGCAGCGGGGAGGGGGAGCCCGCGGCGGCGCTCAATGTCGCCTTGAGCATCGGGTTGTCGGCGGCGAGGTCCAGGACTGCCCGCCCCCCGCGCTGCACCGATTCACCCGGGGTCGCGCCCTGTGCCAGACCCGCGTCGACGGCAGCGAGGAAGCGCTGCAGTTCCCGCGCGACCAACGCCTCGGCCACCTGCTGCTTGGTGCCGAACTCGTTGTAGACACTCTGTCGGCTCACCCCGGCGGCCTCCCCGAGTCGGCTCATGGTGATGGCAGACCAGCCCTGTTCAGAGGTGATCTGCCAGGCCGCGTCGAGGATGCGCTCGCGGGTACTCACGCCTCGACGAAGTCGATCTTCTCGCGGACCCCGCAGTCAGGGCACGCCCAGTCGTCCGGGACCTCGCTCCACGCGGTGCCGGGTGGGAACCCCTCGCGCGGGTCGCCGTCCTTCTCGTCGTACACGTAGTCGCAACTGTCGCAGCGGTAGCGGCTCATGGTGCTGACGCTACCGAGGGGCGGTTCCCACAACTGGGGCCGAGTAGCTGTTCCGGACGGGGGTCGGCCCCAGTTCTGGGCCCGGTTTGCGCGGTTCGTCCGCAACGTCCACCCGGGCGCACCCCAGTTCTGGGGCAGTCCACGGTCTGCGGCCCCAGTTGTGGGGCGGTCACGCCGTCTCCGGCACCGGATACCGCGCCAACACCTTGTTGCGCTTGCTCGGCTGGATGTTCGCCCGGCTCATGTCGCCGTCGAAGTGGGCCAGCACCCGCGGATCCATCGTCCGGTACCACAGCGGGGGGAACAGTGCCAGCAGGATCATCCCCGCGTAGCCGGTCGGCAGCACGGGCGCTTCCTCCATGTCCCGCAGCGCCTGGTAGCGACGCGTCGGGTTGGCGTGGTGGTCGCTGTGGCGTTGCAGGTGGTAGAGCAGGACGTTGGTCGCGATGTTGTTGCTGTTCCAGCTGTGGCTGGGCCGCACCCGTTCGTAACGACCGGTGTGCTCCTTCTGGCGCAACATCCCGTAGTGCTCGAGGTAGTTGACGATCTCCAGCAGCACGATGCCGACGGCGGCCTGCAGCAGCAGGTAGGGCAGGATCGCGAGACCGAACACGATCAGCAGTACGGCCCACAGGACCACTGACATCAGCCAGGCGTTGAGCACGTCGTTGCGGATCGACCAGTGGCTCTCGTCGCGGCGCTTGAAGCGGGGTTGCTCGAGACGCCAGGCGCTCTGCAGGCTGCCGACCACGGTGCGAGGCAGGAAGGCGTAGAGGCTCTCGCCCACCCGGCTGCTCGCCGGGTCGACGGGGGTGGCGACGCGGACGTGGTGGCCGCGGTTGTGCTCGATGTAGAAGTGTCCGTAGAAGGACTGGGCGAGCGCGATCTTGGCCAGCCAGCGCTCCACCTTCTCCTTCTTGTGTCCGAGTTCATGGGCGGTGTTGATGCCGACCCCGGCAACCGTGCCCACGGTCAGGGCGAGTCCGACCTTGTCCACCACGCTCAGGGTGTCGCCGGCCCACAGCCAGCACGCCCAGATCAAGGCGAGGTACTGCAGGGGGAGGAAGAAGTACGTGATCCAGCGGTAGTACTTGTCGGCCTCGAGGGTGGCGATGAGGTCGTCGGGCGGGTTCGAGCGGTCGATGCCGGCCGCGAGGTCGATGGCGGGGATGAGGCCGAGGATCAAGATGGGGCCGATGAACCAGAAGACACTCCACCCGGTGAGGGTGGCCAGGCCACCGCCCATGAAGGGGAACAGCGGTACCACCAGGCCGAACAGCCAGAGGTAGCGCTTGTGGTCGGTCCACTGTTCCATGTCGCCTCCCTGAGGTTTACAGGAGAGTACCTTTTGTAAAGGCCGCTGTCCAGGCCCAGGCGTTAGATTCGGATCATGCAGATTCAAATCAAGCACTCTCCCGCATTTGCCAGCGCCACCTGCACGCTTGCCCCCAACGAGCAGGTCAAGGCCGAGTCCGGGGCCATGATCTTCAAGACCCCTAGCGTCAACATCGACACCAGCACGCAGGGTGGCTTCATGAAGGGTCTCAAGCGCTCGTTCGGCGGTGAGTCCTTCTTCATGAACACGTTCACCGCCGGCCCGGAGGGCGGCGAGGTCGCGTTCGCCCCGGATCTGCCCGGTGACATCGTCACCTGGACGCTGGCCGGGCAGACCGTGTTCCTGCAGTCGGGTGCCTATCTCGCCTCGTCCATGGGCGTCGAGGTGGACTCGAAGTGGGGTGGCGCCAAGACCTTCTTCAGCGGTGAGGGTCTCATCATTCTGAAGGTGAGCGGTCACGGCGATGTGCTGGTGGCGGCCTACGGGGCCATCGAGTCCAGGGAACTGCAGGCCGGCGAGCAGATCACCGTGGACACCGGACACGTCGTGGCGTGGTCGGAGGGGGTGAGCTACCAGGTGCGCAAGGTCGGTGGATGGAAGTCGACGATCCTCTCCGGCGAAGGTCTGGTCGTGGACCTGACCGGCCCTGGTGTGGTCTACATGCAGAGCCGCAGCCCAGACGCGTTCCTCGGCTGGCTGATCCCGAAGTTGCCCACCAACAACACCAACTGACGCCTCGCTGCGGTGAGAGGTTCGCGCTCGCGTGAGAGGTTCGCGGGCGTGAAACCTCTCACCGGGGCGACAACCTCTCACCGGGGCGACAACCTCTCACCCGGCCGGTGGCGGCACCTCGTCCTCCCGATGCACCCGGGGGTGCATGATCCCCGGGTGATCGGCGGGCAGGCTGCGGCGGATCGTCCACCAACTCGCCGCGATGACCAGCAGCACCATCGGCCATCCGAGCAGCACCCGGGAGATGCCGAGGCCCAGCACGTTGTCGGTGAGGTAGAGCGGCGTGTTGACGCCCGCGCGCACCAGGAATGACCCGGCCCAGATCCACGAGGCCCGGCCGTACGCGCGCACGAGGTCCGGGTCCTGCCGCCAGGCGGTCTTCTGCCCGATCGCGAAGCCCACGATCACGCCCAGTAGCGGCCAGCGCGCGAGGATCGACGCCGCCCAGATCAGGGCCGAGGCGATGTTCGCGAGCAGGCTCGGCAGGAAGTAGTCGGCGGCGTTACCCGTCCGAGCGGCCACGACGGCGGCGATCGCCACGCCGGCCAGGCCGCCGACGACCCGCACCGGCTTCTCGCGGCGGACAAGGCGTGCGGCCGCGAGCACGGCTGCGGTGAGCAGAGCCGCCACGAGCGCGGCGCCGAGGTGGGAGCCGCTGACCAGGTAGACCACGACGAACACCACGCTGGGGAGCGCGGACTCGAGCGCACCACGCCGACCACCGAGCAGATCGTGCAGCGGATTGGATTGGGCGGCCTCGGACACCCGTCCATCATCCATGACCTGCCGCTAGCCTCAAGAGGAGCGCTGAGGAGGTCCGGTGTCCGATCCGCTGTGCCGGTTGCATGTCCAATCCCGCGAGGCTGTGGCGCTCGCGCCCGGCCTGGTCGAGGGAAGCGCCGACATGCTCGGTCTGCCTCCATCGGACAGGGTCCGTCTGCGTACGCTCACCGTCGAAGTCCTCGAAGCGGTCATGCAGGACGCATTCGGTCCGGAGGATCCGGTGGACCTCGACCTCGAGGTGCTGCGCGAGCCGGGGGACTTGAAACTCGTCGTGCGCGACCGGGGCGCCCCCCTCGATTTCGGGGCGTCCTACCCGCCGCGGATCGCCGACCTGATCCGGCTCGGATTCGCCGACGGCCTGACCTTCGCCAACGAGGGTCGGGCGGGCAACCGCACGGAGATCTCCAAGCACCTGTCGTACCAGAAGGTCAATGACGACAAGGAGTTCATCGCCGAGACCGAGGCGGACATGATCCCCGCGCCCACCGTGGGTGAGGACGGACAGGTCGTGGTCGACATCCGGCCGATGACACCGGAGGACGTCGTCGGTGTGGCGCGCCTGTTCTACCGCTGTTACGGCTACACGGTCTCGTACGCCCCGGTCGTGTACGAACCCGAGCGGCTGGCCGAACTCGTCGAGAGCGGACAGCACCTGGCCACTGTGGCGATCTCGCCCGAAGGGCACATCGTCGGGCACCTGAGCAGTGAGGTCCACGACCCGAACGCCACGACCGGCAAGATCGGTCTGCTGGCCGTGGATCCGGTGTATCGGCGGCACGGGCTGTCGCTGCGGATCGGGTTCACCCACATCAGTCGCCTGCTCGAACTCGGTTTCGTCGGGCAGTACACCGAGGCCGTCACCGTTCACCTCGGCAGCCAGAAGGCCGCTCTGACCGGTGGAGGGCATGAGGCAGGACTGCTGCTCGCCGGGCAGTCCAACGAGCTGGACTTCCGCGGCTTCGACTCCGACGACAAGATCCGCAAGGCCGTCATGCTCTTCTACGGATCCTTCGGCAAGACCCCGCAGCGGACCAGTTACGTGCCGCCCATCTACCGCGAGGTCGTGGAACGGATCTACTCCGTGGGGAACCTCCCGCGGGAGGTGATCGCGGAGTTCGAACGGCACCCCGACACCTCCTCCAGGCCGACCCGCCTGCGGCTCAACCTGCGCCACGAGACCGGCGTCGGCTTCATCAATGTCGACAACTACGGCGAGGACTTCCTGGAGAGCCTGCAGGAGCAGGTCAAGCAATTGCGGATGAACCGGTTCGAGTTGATCCTCGTGGTGTTGCCCCTGAGCGACCCGGCGACGAGCTTCTTCGGCTCCGGTCTGCAGGAGATCGGACTGTCCTTCAGCGGCATCTACCCCGAGTACGCCAACGGTGATGTGTTGGTGCTGCAGAACCTCAACAACGTCGAGATCCGTCCGGAGGAGATCAACGTCGCCTCGGAGATGGGGGAGTTCCTGCGCGACTTCGTGCTCGCGGACTACCGGCGCGCCGGTGAGCGCGTGGCACAGCGCGAGCGCTCCCGCGCGCACATGGCACGCATCTACGAAGCACTCGACTGACGTGTCCGACACGAAGGAGCAGGGGCGGGGGCGCTTGCCGCTGCCGGTCCTGCCTCTGTCGCTGACCTACCTGGCGGTCGCGCTCAACATGACGATCGCGAGCGTGGCACTGCCGACGATCTCCACCGAGTTGTCCGCGACAGCGGATCAGTTGGCCTGGATCGTCAACGCCACACCGATGACCTCGGCCGCGTTCATCCTGTTCGCCGGGGCGTGGAGCGACCGACTGGGCCGCAAGCGCATGCTGCTGCTCGGCAACGTCATCTTCCTCGTCGCGGCGCTGCTGTCGGGCATGACGAACAGCGTGGAGATCCTCATCCTGCTGCGTGCACTTACGGGTCTGGGTTCGGCACTGGCGATGCCGTCGGCGATGGCGCTGACCTTCGACGTCACGGCCGGTACCAGTCAGCGCACGGCGGTCGGGATCATGGGCGGCACCCAGGCGATCGGGGCCTTGCTCGGACCGCTCGTGGGCGGTGCGGCGCTGGTGACCTTCGGCTGGCACGCCGCCTTCTGGTCGGTGGCCCCTATGCTCGCCCTGGCCCTGATCATGAACGTCATCTGGTTGCCGAAGGACACCCCGGCCGAGCGCCGTTCGATGGACAACGGCGGAGCGACCCTGACCGCCGTGGCGGGCGTTGCGTTCCTCTACGCGGCGGTGAGCGCGGCCTCGTCGCCCGACGTCTGGGTGTGGGTGGCCCTGGTCGTCGGTGTCCTGTCCAGCATCGCGCTGGTCTGGTGGGAACGGCGGGTGGACGAGCCCTTGTTCGATCCGGCGATCGTGAAGCGGCGCACCTTCCTCATCCCGACGCTCACGGTGTTCCTCGTGCAGTTCACACTCGGCGGGCTGTTGTTCCTCAACACCCAATACGTGCAGTTGGTGCTCGGGTTCTCCGCGCTGGCGGCCGGACTGTTCCTCATGCCGGCGTTGCTGATGTGGACGGCGAGCTCGGCCACGGCCGGCGTCACCGCGAAGCGCTTCGGAGCCCGCAACGTGACGGCGATCGCCCTGGTCATCACCGGTATCGGGCTGGTGCTGACCAGTTCCGGGGGACGCAACCCGTTCTACCCCGTGCTCATCCTCGGCTTGGTGCTGACCGGTGTCATGGGTGTGGCCCCGGCGCTCATGACGCACACCTCCGTGAGTAATTACCCGGAGGAACGGCGCAGCGTGGGCTCGGCGATCAACAGCATGGCCGTGCGTTTCGGGCTGGCGTTCGGCGTCGCCGCGTACGGCACCCTTCTGGCAATCCGGTACAAGTCCGACGTGTCGGGGGCGACGCAGGGCCTGTCACCAGAGGACCAGTACGACGCCACCGAGAGTCTGGGTGGCGCGCTGAACGTGGCCGAGCGCACCAACGCCGGTGGGCTGGCCGATGCCGCCCGCGACGCGTACGTGAGCGGATTCCAAATGACGTTGATCGTGGCGGCCGTCGTGCTTGTGGTGCTCGCCGTGATCGTGTGGCGGGGCCTGCCCGCACGGCTGGAAAGTGGCAGTACTGACAACCCGGAGGTGGCGGCATGAACGAGGCGCTGGCGTACTGGCGGCAGCTGCAAGCGGAGGTGGCGGACAGCGGCGCCTGGACGGCCCGGGTGCTGGAGCAGGAGATGCGAACCGGCCTGCAGTACCAGGGCAAGGCAGCCATGCTGGTCGCGGAGCCGCAGTTGCTCACCGAGGCCGAACTCGCCGACGACCAGAGTGTGGCCAGCGCGGTGGTGGCGACGCTGGTCGCGGCGGGCAGGCAACTCCTGGCCGATCCGGCGCTGCAGAACCGCTACACGCCCGGGTGGCTGGACGGTGTGCCGGATGCCGACCTGTTCAGTGTTCCGGCCGGGTACCCGGACCCGATCGTGTTCGGCAGGCTCGACGGGGTGCGCACGCCCGACGGCTTGCGGGTGCTGGAGTTCAATGGCGGGCTGCCCGGGGGGATCCTGCCCGCCGATGCTTCGGCGGCACTGATGGCCAGCACGGACATCGCGCAACAGTTCGGCGAGCGCCATCCCTTCCGCATCACGACGGCCGGCGACGCGGTTCTCGACGCGATGGTGAAGACCTGGCACGACTTCGGCGGATCCGGTCTCCCGTACACGGTGGTGGCGATGCCCAGCGAGCTCAAGGAGATCGCGACGCCGGCGATCACCTACCTCACCGGATTGGCCCAGGCGCGCGGGATCGAGATCGACGTCGCCGACCCCGGCGACCTCGTGTTCACCGGTGGGCGACTCCAGAACGGCGGGCGCCCCGTCGACGTGATGGTTCGGGCCTTCTTCACGCCGATGCTGTCGTACCTCGGTGACCGTCTCGACGGGATCAAGGCGGCCCTGCGCGCGGAATCCCTGTGCATGATCACGAGCCTGCAGTCGGGGTTGTTCGGGCTGAAGTCCCTGTTCGCGATGGCGACCGATCCGGCACTCGACCTCGATGTGCCCGCCGAGCAGTTGGCGATCGCGCAGGCTCACTTGCCGTGGACGCGGATCGTGGCCGGGGGCACGTCGACCGATCCGGGCGGCAGCACCATCGACCTGCTCTCCCACATCGCGGCGAACCGCGACCACCTGGTCATCAAGCCCACCGAGGGGTACGGCGGAGCGGGGGTGGAACTCGGGTGGACGCACTCCGAGCAGTCCTGGGCCGCGGTCATCGAGCGCGCAGCCGCCGGCGGCCACGTCGTGCAGGAGCGCGTCCCGATCATCACCGAGGAGTACACCGTGCTGGAGGAGGGCTTCCCGATCCACCGGTTCAACGGCGACCACAACCCGCTGTTGTGTGGCGGGAAGGTGGCCGGCTACTACGTGCGCCTGGCGCCGGAGACCTCGGGAATCACGAACGTCACCGGCGGTGGGGCGAGTGTCGCGCCGACGTTCATCCTCACCTGAGGCAAGCCCCGCGTTTGTGCCGTTGTTGCCGCCCGTTGAGCGCTGTTGTTGCGAAGGTGCGGGGTTTCATGCCGCCGGAGGCCGCAACAACGTCACAAGCGGCAAAAGGTGGCTGCAACAACGTCACAAGCGGCAAAAGGTGGCTGCAACAACGTCACAACCGTGGCGCCTGCCATCTACTTGCGGTGCATCCGTCCCCGCAGGTCCTCGGCCTTCGCGGCGAGGTCGGCGAAGAAGTCGGTCTCGGTGATCTCCCGCACCGTCTCCTCGCGCTTCGTGTTGTCGATCTCCACCCGTAGTCGCTGCACCTCGCGGGTCAATGCGCGTTCGCGCTCGGCGACCTTCGACGCCATCACCTTGAACGAGTCGGCGAGGTCGGACATCTCGTCGGAGAAGCGACTGCGGGGACCGATGTGGCTCAGGTCGAGGTCGTACTCGCCATCCGCGATCCTGCGGGTGGCGTCCGTGAGGCGGCGGATCGGCCGCACGAGCAGGGTGGACACCATCAACACCAGCAGGATCAGCAGCACGTAGCTGACAGCGAGGACCGGAAACACCTGAGCCCGGGCCTCCCGTTGCACCTGCTGCACGTAGGCGATGGAGTAGTCCATGCCCACGGCGGCGACCGTATCCCCCTGCCGGTTCACGATCGGGCTGTAGGCCGAGATCCAGGTGCCGAAGGCATCGGTGTTCTCAGGCTCGAAGGTAGTGCCCCGCAGGCCCTTGTCCATGTACTCGAGCGTTTCGGCCGGTACGGTCTTCGCGACCGGTTCCTTGAATTCCGCGGTGCTGACCAGGAACACCAGATCGCCGTCGTCGAGCATGTAGGTGTAAGGCTGCACGGAGGGGTTGGTGGCCCGAACAGACTCGAGGTCCTCAGCGATACGCCGGTAGGACGTGTTCTTCGCCGGGTCGCTGCCCGCCGGCAGTGCGGCCACTTCGGCGACGCGCCTGGCGTTCAGGTCCCGCGCAGCGCCTTCGGTGATTTCGAGCAGTTGCCCGGTGATCCGTTTCTTGGCGTTGTCGCTGGCATAGTTCACGACCCAGACGGCGATGAACGCGAACACGACTGTGAAAGCGGCGGCGAAGGCCATCAGCAGTTTCCACCGCATGGGGAAACGCCAGAAGCGCCGTGGGGTCTGTTCGGTCATGCGCTACCCGGTGGCGGATCCGTCCTGCAAGCGCTCGGCGATCCTACGGATCCCCTCCGACCACGGGTGATCGGGATGAGTGAGGCTGAACAGCGCCCCCGAGGCGTTGATGACCACCTCGGTCGACAGTGGGAGCACCGCTGCCGTGGGAGCGCCGTACGCCACATCCATCTGCGCCTGCAGATCCTCACCGTCGACGCTCTCAGGGACCTTGTTGATCACGAGCAGCAGGTTCGGCACGGAGAGGCGACGGGCGATATCCACCGTGACGGCCGTGCCCTGGAAGTCCTGCTTGTCCGGGCGCAGCAGGAGGAGCAGGACGTCACTGACTGTGATCGACAGCATGGTCTCCTCGTTGAGGCCCGGGTGCGTGTCGATGAACAAGTAGTCGAGGTCGAACTTCTCCGACAGGTCCCGGAAGCCTTCGTTGAGCTTCACGACGTCGTATCCGTCCCGCAGGATTCGGGCGATGTCGGAAGCCTGCATGCTCGCCGGGACGAGGAGCAGTTGTCCACCGCCGCCGTTGGCTCCGATGCGGTCGGTGACGTCGTGGACGGCGCCGGCGATGTCGATGTTCCCCCACAGGTAGTCATCAAGGGTGTGATCCACGGACTGGTCGAAACCGAACAAGGTGTGGATCCCCGGGCTCTGGACGTCGGTGTCGATCACGGCCACCCGCGCGCCGTGGGCGGCGAGGATCGCGGCGACGTTGGCGGTGGTGTTGCTCTTGCCCGTTCCACCGCGGAACGAGTGCACGGAGACGACGGTGGTCACGTGGCCGAGTATTCCGCGAGTTGCACGATGTTGCTTGTCCGACCCGCGCACTGTCGACCACCGGCGAGAACTAGAGTGGGCAACGACGCGAAGGAGGCACTGGGGTGAACGCACTGATCCTGGCGACGGTACTGCTGCTCATCATTGTCGGCTCGGTCGTGGTCTGGGCCGGGGAGTTCGGCAAGGGCGCAGAGGCCGGCAAATCCGCCATCACGCTGCTCGTGCTGTGCCTGATCTCCGGCTACGTCGCCGCGTTGGGCTCCGGGTCGCTCTAGCCCCGTACCTTCAGCAACACCTTGCCGGTGGCGCTGCGACTGTCGAGTGCGGTCAGCGCCTGCCCGACGTCCTCGAGCGGATACACCGCGCCGATCACTGGCTCGAGAGCACCGTCGCGAAGCATGGGCAGAACGCGGCTCCACTGTTCCTGCAGGTAGTCCGGCCGCGCGAGCCAGAATGCCCCCCAGCCCACCCCCACCACCGAGATGTTGTTGAGCAACAGGCGGTTCACCTTCACGGTCGGGATCTCGCCGGCGGTGAATCCGATCACCAGCAGCCGTCCCTCCGGCGCCAACGACCGCAGGGAGTCGGTGAACCTGTCGCCACCGACGGGATCAACCACCAGGTCGACGCCGCGACCGCCGGTCAGTTCGGCCACAGCGGCCCGGAACCCGTCGGCCGGCACGGTTTCGTCGGCACCGGCTCGGCGTGCCACCGCGGCCTTGCCGTCGTCAGACACGACCGCGATGACGCCGGCGCCGAGCGCCTTCGCCATCTGGATCGCGGCGGTCCCCACACCACCGGCGGCGCCCTGTACGAGGACCGTCTCGCCGGGCTGGAGTCGTCCACGGCGCACGAGCGCGAAATCCACGGTGAGGTAGTTCATGGGAAGTCCCGCAGCGGATTCGAGGCTCACCTCGGCAGGCAAAGCGAAAACCATCCGTGGGTCCGCGGCGACGACCTGCGCGAAGCCACCGAGTCCGGGGAACGCCGCGACCCGGTCGCCGGCGGTCACCAGTGCGCCCTCCGGGGCTGAGCGCACCACCCCGGAGACCTCGCTGCCAGGGATGAACGGGGGCGGGGGTTTGATCTGGTACTCGCCGCGGGTGAGCAGTACGTCGGGGAACGTGACCCCGGCGTATTCCACGTCGATGACGACCTGTCCGGCGTCGGGCTCGGGGACCTCGCGGACCGTCACCGAACCGGGGCCGTCCAAGGATGTGACCTGTGCTGCGCGCATGGCACCCGAGCCTAGCGGGGGGTCGATCAAGGGTCGGAACACGCGTGTTAGCCTCACTCGCATGCGCGTACACGTGGCCCTCATCTCCTGTCGGGAGATCGACCACATGTGTGTGTTCAGCGCGTCGTGTCTTTGCGCCTGAACCTCTGCCCTCCGCGGGGTTCAGGCGGCCTTCGCACCCTTCCGTCATTCTTTCCATCCCTACTGCAAGGAGACCGTTCAATGACCATCCGCCTTGGCGACGTCGCCCCCGATTTCACCGCTGAGACCACCGACGGGCCGATCAGCTTCCACGACTGGAAGGCCGGCAGCTGGGCCGTGTTCTTCAGTCACCCCGCCGACTTCACCCCCGTCTGCACGACCGAGCTCGGGCGCACCGCCGCCCTGCAGGCGGAGTTCGACCGCCGCGGCGTCAAGCCGATCGCGATCTCGGTGGACCCGCTGGAGTCCCACCAGCAGTGGGCCGGTGACATCGGGGACGTCGGGGGCACCGACCTGAACTTCCCGATCATCGCCGACCCTGACAAGGCCGTCTCGCTGACCTACGACATGATCCACCCCGGCGAGGGCGACACCTCCACGGTGCGCTCGGTGTTCATCATCGACCCCTCGAACAAGGTCCGGCTCACGCTGACCTACCCGAAGTCGGTCGGCCGCAACTTCGACGAGATCCTGCGGGTGATCGACGCGCTGCAGCTCACCGACCTCGTGCCGGTGTCCACGCCAGTCGACTGGGAACCGGGCGAGCGCGTGATCGTCGCCCCGACCATCTCCACCGAGGACGCGAAGGCGAAGTTCGGTGAGGTCGAAGAGGTGAAGCCGTACCTTCGCTGGACCCCGCAGCCGACGGCGTAGTCGCACTGGCAGTGCCACCCGGGTTCCGTACCGAACTGGTTGATGCCGCTGCCGCAGGTCCTTCCGCCAACCAGCAACACGCAGGCGGGACGGGCGCCTGACGGCGTGTCGCGTACCGAACTGGTTGGGCGCAGTCACAGCCCAACCAGTTCGGTACAGCGACAGCGCACCCCTTTCCGTTTCCGGCATTGACGGCCACGATGGGGGTGTGGCCAACCGACTCGCAGACGCACTCTCGCCCTACCTGCGCCAGCACGCCGACAACCCGGTGGATTGGTGGGAATGGCAGGACGCCGCCTTCGACGAGGCGGTGCGGCGCGACGTCCCGGTCCTGCTGTCCGTGGGCTACGCGGCCTGCCACTGGTGCCATGTGATGGCCCACGAGTCCTTCGAGGATCCGGGGATCGCCGCGTTGCTGAACGACCGCTTCGTGAGCATCAAAGTGGACCGCGAGGAACGCCCGGACGTGGACGCGATGTACATGGCGGCCACGACGGCGATGACCGGCCACGGCGGCTGGCCCATGACGGTGTTCTTGGACCACGAGCGGCGGCCCTTCTACGCCGGTACCTACTACCCTCCCGAGCCGCGCTCCGGCATGCCCAGTTTCCGGCTTGTGCTCGAAGCCGTCGCGGATGCCTGGCGTGACCAGCGCGACCGGGTGGTCGCCTCGGCCGCACAGATCACCGCGGGTCTGCGCACGACCGTCCCATCGGTCGTGGCGGTCGACGAGGGACTCGTGGCCCAGGCGGTGGACCAGTTGCACGCGGCCTTCGATCAGCATCACGGCGGTTTCGGGCGCGCGCCGAAGTTCCCGCAGCCGATGGTCCATGAGTTCCTGCTGCGCCACCATGCCCGCACGGGTGAGCCCCGCAGTCTCGACATGGTCGAACGAACGCTGACGGCGATGGCCGCGGGTGGGATGTACGACCAACTCGCGGGCGGCTTCGCGCGGTACAGCGTCGATGCACAGTGGCTGGTGCCGCACTTCGAGAAGATGCTCTACGACAACGCCCTGCTCCTGCGGGTCTACCTGCACTGGTGGCGTCAGACGGGATCGGCGCTGGCGCGGTCGGTGGTCACGCAGACCGCGGAGTTCCTGCTCGCCGAGATGCGCACCCCGCAGGGGTGTTTCGCCGCGTCGCTGGATGCGGACTCCGAGGGCAGGGAAGGCGCGTTCTACGTCTGGACACGCGAACAGGTGCAGGCGGCCGGGGCGGATCCCGATCTACTCGGCGTGACTGAAGGCGGAACCTTCGAGCATCACACGTCGGTCCTGCAGCGTCCGGTGGACGATGGCCCCGAGTGGGAGAGAATCCGCGCGGCGCTGCTGGCTGAGCGCAGCCAACGCCCCCGTCCCGGTCGAGACGACAAAGTCGTGGTCGCCTGGAACGCGTGGGCCATCGGTGCTCTGGCTGAAGCCGGGGCCCTGCTCGGCGAACTGGATTGGGTCGACGCCGCCATGACGTGCCGCGAGGCGCTGTGGACGAGCAATGTGGTCGACGGCCAGATCCGCCGGGTCTCCCGGGACGGCGTGCCCGGGGCTGCGCTCGGCGTGTTGGAGGATTACGCGGCGTTGGCGTGCGCGGAGTTCACGCTGTCCGGTGTGGCCGGTACGGACCCCGATCGCGGTCTGCAACTCGTCGAGCGGCTCAGTGAGATCTTCCTGGACCAGGACCGCGATACGGCGGCTATGGATGTGCCGACTGCCGGGATCGACATGACGGACAACGCCACGCCGTCCGGCTGGAGTCTTGCTGCCGAAGCGCTGCTCACCGCGTCGGCGCTGACCGGTGAGTTGGCCGGCCGTACCCGAGCCGAACAGATGCTGGGCCGTGCGGCCCACCTGGCCGGCTACCCGCAGTTCTGGGGGCATGGGCTGGCCGTGCTCGTGGCCTTACTCGACGGACCCCGCGAGGTGGCTGTGATCGCCCCCGCCGGTTCGGCCCTGCACCGCACGGCGCTCGCGGCGACTGCCCCCGGCGCGGTGGTGGCGTTGACCGGGCCATTGTGTGAGGGGCGCCCACGCATCGACGGTCAGGACACCGCGTACGTGTGCCGGCAGTTCGTGTGTGATGCACCCACCACGGACCCGGACGTGCTGGCCCGACAGTTGCGGTGAGTCCTCGGTGCTGCGGGGGTGCTCAGGCGGGCCCGAGCCAACCCAGCAACGCGTCGTTGACCTTCTCCGGAGCCTCGTTCTGCACGAAGTGGCCTGCGTCGTCGATGAGCACGATGTCGGGCTCATTGCCGTAGGCGATCGCCCGCCGCAGCGCCTGCGGCGCGATCAGTTCGAGGCCGAGGAAGCGGTCCTGCGTGCCCCAGATGATTAGGACCGGAACGGTGATCGGCGGGACCTTGCGCAAAGGGTGCCGCAACGCGCCGCGGTACCAATTCACCGGCCCGCGAGCATCCCGCTCAGTGGCGAAAGCAGCCTCGTACTCGGCGAGTTCCTCGGGTTCCCACGCCTTGCGGTTGTACGACCCACCGATGAGGGCGCGGGGCATGTTCGCGACGACGAACTTCTCCGGCAGACGGGGGATCTGGAAGAAGAACATGTACCAGGACTTGGCCAGTTGCGCAGGATTGGTGGCGAACTCGTGTGCCAGCACCGCCGGCGGTGGGCAGTTCATCGCCACGAGGCGCTCGACCCGCTCGGGGTGCAGGTGTGCCACGGTCCATGCAACGCCCCCACCCCAGTCGTGCCCCACGACGATGGCCTTGTCCCGACCGAGCGCGTCGATCATTGCCACCACATCGGCGGCGAGGTCGGCGGTGGCGTACGAACCGTGGTTCACCGAACCCTTGTATCCGCGCTGGTTGGGCGCCACGACGCGGTATCCGGCCGCTGCCAGGACAGGGATCTGGTGCCGCCACGAGATGTTCAACTCGGGGAAGCCGTGCAGCAGCAGGACCAGTGGGCCGTCCTCGGGGCCGTCAAGAATGGCCTCGAAGTCGCCACGCGAGGTGTGTAGGAGGGGCATGACGACATGGTCTCACCGGCCTGAATCCGCACCCGCCGACGGTGGTGATCATCGGGAATCGAGTATCGCTACTCACGTACACTCGGCGAAGATCGACAGGAGTCTCGGTAATGGCGGGTGACAGGTCGTTCCCACCGGCGGAATCAGACCAGGGCGCGTGGGCGGTGCTGGATGCCTTGCCCGATCCGCTGCTGCTACTGCGACCGATCCGCGATGGTTCGGGTCACGTGACCGACATGCTGATCCTGGCCGCCAACGAGGCGCTGTCGGCGGTGGTGCCGCCCACCCGGCAGCCTTTCGTCGGACGGACTCTGCTCGAGGCCTTCCCCGAGCGATCGGATCTGGTCGACCACGCATGTGAGGTCGCCGAGTCCGGGCAACCGATCGCCATAGACGGCCAAGAGGTGGAGATTCCTGGGATCGGCGCCACCCGCACGCTCGCGGTACGCGTGGTGCCGGTCGGCTCAGACGTGTGTGCCACCTGGCGCGACGTCACAGTGCACGCCGATGCGCTCGAGGCGGTGAAGGAGGCCGAGCATCGCAGCAGGATGCTCGCCGAGAACGCCGCAGACATCGTCCTGATGCGCGACGTGCAGGGGAAGATCCAGTGGATCTCGCCGTCGGTGGAGACCTTGCTGGGCTGGACCGTCGACGAGCTGGTTGGTGCGGACATCCTCGATGCGGTGCATCCGCACGACCGGTCAGTTGTCGAAGCAGTGCGCGCCGATGTGGCTCACGGCGTGGTCCGGGAGGGGGTCGTGGTGCGGATCCGGACCAAGGACGGGTCGTACCGCCACATGTCCGTGGTGTCCCGCCGGCTCACCGAGGACGGCGCATACGTGGGGGCGTCGATCGGGCTGCGCGACGTCGACGCCCAGGTGCGCGCGCAGCAGGCCGCACAGGACGCCGCCGAGTTGTGGCAAGGGACACTCGACGCGATGTTGGATCCGCATGCGCTGCTCTACGCCGTGCGCGACGAGACCGATCGGCTCGTGGACTTCCGGATCGCGGAGATCAATGCCGCGGCCGCTGGACACACCCACCTCGACCGTGGCCTGCTGATCGGGGCAAGTTTCGTGGAAGCTGTGCCAACGGTCGCCGTCGAGCACCTGCTGGGTCTGCTGGCCGCAGTGGTCGAAAGCGGGGAACCACTGGCAGCTGATGCGGTGCCGTACACCACTGACCGGGCAGCCCCCGGGGCCTCGAGGCTGTTCGATGTGAGGGCCGTCAAGGTCGGGGACGCGGTCAGCATCACGTGGCGTGATGTCACGCAGCGTGAGCGCGACCTGGCGGCGTTGGCGGACTCCGAGCGGCAGTTCCGGCTGCTGGCGGAGAACTCGACAGATGTCATCTTCGTGTGCGACGAGAAGATGCACCTGGTCTGGATGTCCCCGTCCGGAACGCCGACGTTGGGTCTGGATCCGGAGGAGATCGTGGGGACCTGGCTGCCCGATTACCTGCACCCCGACGACCGAGAGCGGCTCCGCGTGGCGCAGGAGGCGCTTCCCCAGGGTGGCGAACTGCGCATCCGGTATCGCTGGCGGCTGCCGGACGGCGCGTATCGATGGATGGAGGCGCTTGCGCGGCCCTTCGAGGACCCTGAGACGGACACCTCCCTGCGGGTGGTGCAGGCCCGTGACGTCTCCCAGCAGATGTGGGCGGAAGAGCGTCTGGCGCAACGGGAGGAGAAGTACCGGCTGCTGGCCGAGAACGTCACCGACGTCGTCGTGCATACCCGCAGGGGCCGGATCGCGTGGGTGTCCCCCTCGGTGACGGAGGCGTTCGGCGGGGATCCTGAGAGTTACCTGGGGATACGGACGAAAGACTTTGTGCACCCGGATGATCTGCCGGCCTTCTTCCGGGGGGTGACGCAGGTCGAGTCCGGGGAGACCGTCGTGCGGCGTGGGCGCTTCGGGGGCCTGTCCGGCGATTACCACTGGGTCGAGGCGCACGTGCGGCAGTACATCACCGGCGACGGGCGAGCCGATGGTGAGATCTCCTCTCTGCGGATCGTCGACGATCAGGTCGCGGCGGAGCAGGAGTTGGAGCGGCGTGCCCGGTGGGACTCGGTCACCGGTCTGCTCAACCGCGCCGAGCTGCTCGAACGGCTGGAATCGCGACTGGCAAGAGGAGGGCGGCGGGCCACCGGGTTGGCGCTGGCCTACTGCGACCTCGACGATTTCAAGTCGGTCAATGACCAGCACGGCCACGCGACCGGCGATCTGTTGCTGGCCACCCTCGCCGCGCGCATCAGGGACACCGTGCGTGGTGACGACCTCGTGGCCAGGATCGGCGGCGACGAGATCCTGCTGGTCCTCGACGGAGTGGATCACCTCGATGACGCCGTGACAGTGGCGCAGAGCGTGCGCTCCGAGGTCCGCGTGCCGGTGGACACCGATGTCGGTCCGTTGGTCGCCACGATCAGCATCGGGGTGGTGCTGGCTCGGCCGGACGAGCCGATGGATTCGCTGCTGGCTCGTGCCGACCAGGCCATGTACCGGGCCAAACTCGACGGCCGGGACCGCGTGGTGGCTCAGGACTGAGTCTCGAGGGGCCACGACACCACCCAGGCGGGAAGCATCAGGACATTCGGGAAGGATAGTGCCGTGGTTTTTCCTTCCCGGATGTCCTTGTCCTTCCCGGATGTCCGGCGCGGGGAACGCGTTGCGGCCCAGGCCGGATGCTCGACCCGCCTGCACCGGTGAGTCGGCTGACGGTGTGTCCGCTGAGTGAGGAGAACTTCAGGTCAGGGCGCGCGCCAACACAGGCAGCACTTCGCCGATCGGTTGCTGGAGCACCACATCGGCCTGGTCGTCGTACGGCGTGGGGGAGGCGTTCACGATGGCAAGGTGCCGGGACATGTCCGCGAGTCCCGCCGCGGGCATGACCGCCAACGTCGTGCCGATCGCGACCAGGAGGTCGGATTGGCGCGCGGCGTCAATGGCTGCATCGAGGACGTCCGGGTCAAGACGTTGCCCGAACGAGATGGTGGCTGTCTTCAGGATCCCGCCGCACCGAAGGCAGCGGGGGTCGGGCTCGTCACGTTCGAGCGTCTCCAGCGTGGGTACCCGATCATGACAGGTGAGGCACTCCGTCTCCCAGATGGTCCCGTGCAGTTCCAGCACGTCGACGGACCCGGCCTTCTGATGCAGCCCGTCGATGTTCTGGGTCAAGATCGGGCCCAGTCGGCCGGCTCTCTGCAACTCGCTGAGCGCGAGGTGCCCGGCGTTGGGTTCCGCGGTCCACGCGGGATGGCTGCGCCGTCCCACCCACGCCCGCTTGCGGACCTCTTCGTCCTCGACGTAGGTCTGGATGTCGAACATCGCTGCCGCGTCCGGTTGCTTCGTCCACAAGCCGTTCGGCCCGCGGAAGTCGGGGATTCCGGAATCAGTGCTCATCCCGGCGCCGGTGAGGACGACGACCCGATCGCTGCGGTCCCACAGGTCGGTGAGGTCGTCCGTGCTCATGTGGCAAGGCTACGGGCGTCGACAACAGGCTGCTCACCCGGCGAAGACGCAGTTCCCCCCGGCTGCCTTCGCCTGGTACATGGCGTCGTCGGCCCGCTCAAGCGCGGACTCCACGTCGTCGCCGGGTCTGGTGAGCACGACCCCGATGCTCAGAGTCGGTGTGATGGTCGTGCCGTCCACCCCCATGGGAGACGCGGACACTTCAGTTCTGATCTTCTCGGCTGCCTGCCTGGCGTTGCCGGCATCTCGGACGCGGCTCAGCGCCACGACCAACTCATCGCCTCCGAGGCGGGCGACAAGGTCGTCGGTCCGCACCGTCTTCACGATCCTTTCGGCGACCTCGCGCAGTAGGCGGTCGCCCGCCTCGTGGCCATAGTGGTCGTTGATCCTTTTGAGTCCGTCCACGTCGCAGAAGAGCACAGCCGTCCGCTCGCCGTGACGACGCTGCGCCATCATCGCCGCTAGCCGGGCGTGCAGTTCGCGGCGGTTGGGCAGGCCGGTGAGCGGATCCGACTCGGCCAGACGCCGCAGTTCGCGTTCCCGCCGGACACTCCGCGATGCGTCGTGCCACACGCTGATGCTGCCGGTCACGATGTCGGCGTCGTCCTTCACAAGATGTCCGTGGGTCTCCACCCATGTGAACTCACCGTCGCTGCGCGCGATGCGCAGGTTGATCGGCTCGGACCCCTCGTTGCTCAGTGCAGCGGCATAGTTGATCGCTGCTTGGCGGTCGTCCTTGTGGATGATGTCCGGGACGGGCACTCCGACGAGTTCCTGGGCGCCCCAGCCCAGCAGTGCTGTGACCGAGGGCGAGGCGAAAGTGATTCTGCCGGTGTGGTCGGTCGCCACCAAGGTGTCCTGCATGTTGTCCACGAGCCAGCGATATCGCTCCTCGGAGTCCTTGAGCGCCCGCCGCGCATGGACTTCGCTGTCGATGTCGAGGAACGACATCACGAGTTGTCCGCCCTGCTCGTCGTCCACCGGCCGGGTGGTGACGCTCCACCAGCTGTACGTCCCCTGCCGATGCCGCAACCGCACGTCTTGGGTGACCACATCCGAGCCGGACCGCACCGCCGCTGCCGCCATCCGGATCTTCCAGCGGTCCTCCGGATGAACGTGCTCGATGCCCCGGGTGATCACCTCATGTTCCGAGGAGTAGCCGGATAGGCGGACGGCCGACGGCGACACCCAGGTGATCTCATCGTCCGCACCGATCAGCAGGACGAAGCTCGCTGCGTTCTCGGCGACGAGACGGAATTTCTCCTCCGCCTTGGCGAGTTCCTGCTCGGCGGTGATGCGCCGGGTGACGTCGTTGATCTGGGAAACGAAGTACTGCACGTCACCGTCCGGTGTCCTTACACACGACACCGAGAGGTCGCCCCACACGATCGCACCGTCGGGGCGCAGGTAGCGTTTGAGCAACTGATAGGACTCGCGCTCGCCGTCGAGGACCTCCTGCACGAGGGAGACGTCGATCTCCAGGTCGTCCGGGTGTGTCAGTTCCTGCCATGTGGTCACTGTGAGGTCGGCCTCGTCGCGGCCGAGCAGTGCGCACAAGGCCGGGTTCACCTCCAGGAAGGAGCCGTCCGGTCCGACCAGGCACATGCCGATGGAGGCCGCCCGCATCGCACCGCGGAAGCGCTGCTCGCTCTCGCGCAACAGGCCATCGTTCTCGTCCATCGGTGTCACCTCTCCCGGTGGCTCCGCGGCCCCCCGCTGCAGCGACTCCTCCGCCGTCCCACCCTAGACCTGTGCGGAACGGGGACTCCCGCCGAGTTGATCTAGGCCCCGCGGCTCCCGCCACCTGCTTACCAACCGTGAGGTGACCAGCACCAAGGCTGCACCACCCCCGCCGATGATCAGCGTCGCTGCGCCCTCGGGGTCCGGCGACAGACTCAGCGCGAAGAACTGCGACAGGGGCGGGATGAAAAGCACCAGGAGGAACGCGCCGATCATGGACAGCACGATGGCCGCGCGGATCGGGTTCATCGGCCGCGCCGACACCGCGAGCACCGTGACCGTGACCATGAACAGCGCGATGGTCGCGTCCACGCGGGCTTCGTCCACATCCTGTAGGCCGAGCGCCACGTAGTAGGCCGTGAATGCGGTGGCCGCGGCGATGACGCCGCACGGCACCGCGAAGACCATGACCCGTCGGAAGAAGCCGGGCCGGAACCGCTCGGTGTTGGGCATCAGGGCAAGGAAGAAACCCGGGATGCCGATCGTCAGGGCGCTGATCAGCGTCAGATGCCGGGGCAGGAACGGGAACGGAACCGCGGCGATCCCCGTGGCCAGTGCGAGCAGCAGGGCGTACATGCTCTTGGTCAAGAAGACGTCGGAGACCCGCTCGATGTTGCCCAGGATCCGGCGGCCTTCGGCCACGACGTCAGGCAACGAGGACCACTTGCTGTTCATCAGCACGATCTGGGCCACGGCGCGCGTGGCGGGTGAGCCGGAGCCCATGGCGATCCCGAGATCCGCGTGCTTGAGGGCGAGGACGTCGTTGACGCCGTCGCCGGTCATGGCGACCGTGTGGCCGTCGGTGCGCAGGGCATCGACCATGTCCTGCTTCTGATCCGGATTCACCCGGCCGAAGACACTTGCGGCTTCGATCTGTGTCACGGGGTCGGCGGTGCGTGCGTCCACCGGATGGTCCGCGCCCGGCACACCCGCGCGGGAGGCGATCGCCCCCACCGTTTCCGCGTTGTCCCCTGAGATGACCTTGACCTCGACGTCCTGTTCAAGGAAGTAGGCAACGGTGCTCGCAGCGTCGTCGCGCAACTGCTGGTCGATGACGACCAGCGCGATGGGGGTGCATGCCGGCAGGGGGGCCTCGGCGGTGACGGCGGCGTCGGCGCGCGCCAGCAACAGGACTCGCGCACCCGTGCCTGACCATGCACTCGTGTCCACGGTCGCGTCGATCACATCCGGTGCACCGATCACCCACCATTGCCCGTCCGTCATCGCCGCGGACCACTTCCGGGCCGACGAGAACGGCACCGCATCCACCGGTGGTGCGCCGTCGGGGAAGCGCTGGGCCAAAGCGATCATGGTCGGGTTCGGATTGGTCTCGGCCGCCGCCAGCGTGGCGAGCGCCCCCTCGGGCACCGGGGGCCTCAACGGGACGACCTCGCGAACCGTCATCCCCGGGGCAGTGAGCGTGCCGGTCTTGTCCACGCAGACCACGTCCACCCGTGCCAAGGTCTCCACTGCAGGCATGTCCTGAACCAGCGCCTGGCGTTGTGCCAGGCGAACGACCCCGACGGCCATGGCGATGCTGGTCAGCAGAACGAGTCCTTCCGGGATCATCGTCACGACGCCGGCGATCGCGCCCCGGATCGCCTCGTCGAGGGTCTGATCGGCCTGGAGCTGACTCCAGGTCAACAAGGCCCCGATCGGGATGATGGCCAGGCCGATGTAGCGGATGAAGCGGTTGATCGAGTCACGCAGTTCCGAGGTCGTGGTCTGGAAGGTGCGGGCCTGAGCCGTCAGCCGTCCGGCGAAGGAGTCTGCCCCCACCCGCGTGACGCGGTATGACGCCGAGCCCGACACCACGAAGGAGCCTGACATCAGTTCGTCGCCGGCGGACTTGCCCACTGGGTCGGCCTCGCCGGTCAGGAGGCTCTCGTCGACTTCAAGACCATCGGCGCTGAGGACCTCGCCGTCGACGGCGATCTGGTCCCCGGTGGACACCAGCACGAGATCGTCCACCACGAGTTCCCGCAGGCCGACGTCGGTGGGGCGGCCGTCCCGCACGACCGTGGGCCGTGCCTCGTTGAGCAACGACAACTTCGCCAGCGTCCGGGCGCTGCGGTACTCCTGGATCGTTCCGATGAGCGTGTTGAAGACGATGACCAGGCCGAAAAGGGCATCCTGCCAGGGCGCCACCATGATCATGACCACCCACAGCGTGCCGATCAGGGCGTTGAACCAGGTGAGCGTGTTGCTGCGCAGGATGCTCGCCAGGCTGCGGCTGCCCTTGTCCCGCACGTCGTTGACCTGACCGGCTGCCACGCGAGTGCGCACCTCGTCGGTCGTGAGGCCGGGATAGGTCAGGGTCTCGATGCCACAACGGTAGTTGCTACCACCCGATCGAGGGGCTTTCACGAGGTGTCAACGAGCGTAGAATCATCAATGTTCGGCGGTTGTTCGCCGACCCAGGTGGACGACCTTCCGGGCTCTGGTGCGAAAGGGAGGTCCACCATGTTCCGCATCATCCGCATTTTCATCACCATGGTCGCTGCGCTGGCCACCGCACTCGGCGGAGCCGTCGCGGTGCAGGCGGCGCCCAGTGACGACGCCGCGGGTCTCGGCGCCTCACTGAGTGCGTACGGACGGTGGTACGGCGCGATCGCTGTGGCCTTCGACGATGGTGCCTACGGCCGGTCATGGAACTACAAGACCAAGCGCAAGGCGCTCAACCGCGCGCAGAAGGAGTGCAAGAGGTACTCGGACTTCCCGAGCAGTTGCCGCAAGCTCGCCTGGGTGCGCAACGGCTGTCTGGCCGTTGCAGTGTCGTGGAACGGCTCAATGGTTGCCGACTACGGCTGGGGGATCGCACGCAGCAAGCGCAAGGCGTACGCCAACGCTCTGAACGACTGCGGCCCCGACTGCAAGAAGCTCACGTACACCTGCACGAAGTGGTGATCACTCGGGTACTGCGACCGATGGATGGTCGTCGGCCCGACTGAGCAGTGCCATCGTGATCCCGGCGAGCACCAGTGTCGCGCCGAAGATCTGGAACGCGGTGAGGCGTTCGTCGAACCACCACCAGCCGATGGCTGCCGACCCGATTGGTTCCAGCATGGCCAGAACACTGACCGTGGTCGCCGGGATCCATCGCATGGCCGCGGTTTCTGACGCGAACGGCACGACAGTGCCGAACGAGATGATCCACAGCAGCAATATCGCCATCGGTAGGACTGCGGCCGCGGTGACCACCGACTGCGAGTAGTCGATGTCCCAGAGCGGCACGATCTGCGGGACGATCAGCGCCGCGGCCATCCAGCCGGCCGCCGCGATCGCGAAGCCCCAGAAGCTGACCACGAAGGGGTCGTGATCGGCGACCAATCGTTCCCCGACGAGGAAGTAGACGGCGAAGCACCAGCCCGCTGCCAGAGCGCTGAGCAGCCCGATCGGATCAAGGTCGCCGAACTGTGCGCCTGCGACGATGGCAAGGCCGGACAGGGTGATCGCCAGTGCGGGCCAGAGGATGGGCCGGACATGCTGCTTGCGGACCAAGCGCGTCCACAGAGCGACCCAGACCGGTGCCAGGAACTCGATGAGGATGGCCAGTCCGATCGGTATCCGCGCGATCGCCTCGAAGTAGAAGGACTGCAGCAGGCCGAGGCCGACCAGCCCATACAGCAGCAGCCACCGCCACTGCGCCTGCGGCATCGCCAGTTGCCGCAGCCGGCCGGTGATGGCCACGATCAGCAACAGAAGGGCGGCCGCGCCCAGGGCGCGCAGTTCCGCCAGTGTCCAGGCGCCGATGCCGTTGTCCAGCACGATCCGTGAAACGCCGGCATTGATCGAGAAGCCCACCACCCCGACCAGGACCAGGGCGTAGCCGAGGTTGCTGCGCTTCACCGGTCAAGTATCGCTGCGCAGCCAGGCAGTGAGGACGTCGCGGCACACCCGGACCTGTTCGACCGGAACTTCCTCGTCGTCGCTGTGGGCCAGCGCCGCGTCCCCGGGCCCGTACTGGATCGTTGGGATGCCGGCGGCCACAAGTTGTCGCAGGTCCGAGCCATATGTGGCGCCGTAGACCGACGGGGGTTCGCCGGTCACCGCCTGGTGCGCAGCCGATACCTGCTGGACCAGGGGGTGTTCGGTCGGGGTGCTCCCTGGCGCGAAACGCCCGCCGAACCACTCGACCACGGCGCCGGTGCCCACCAGCGATTCCTCGAATGCCTGCTGCGCGGCGGTGATGGTCTCGTAGAGCCTCACGCCGTACCGCCCTTCGAGGCGAAGTTCCCCCATGACCGTCGATGGCCAGTCGCCGCCCTCGACGCGTCCGATGCTGATCGGGTAGGCCAGCGGCCACGAGGCTAGGATCTCCGGGACGTCGGAGTTGCGCTCGGACTCCAGCGCCTGCAGTCGTGACATCACCTCGGGCAGTGCCTCGAGTGCGTTGTGTCCGTCCCAGCGCCGGGCCCCGTGTGCGCTGACCCCGGGCAGGATGATCCGGAACGTCAACGAGCCGGCGTTCGCGGGGATGATCGCCAGGGCGGTGGGTTCCGGGATGACGCACTGGCGGGCCGTCAAGCCGTGCTGCAATGCGAGGTAGGTACCGATGCCGCCGTCCTCCTCGCCGCTGACCGCGCAGACCGCGATGTCGCCACCAGCCGTGCGGGCCGCGTGCATGCCCGCCACCAGCCCGGCCTTCATGTCGACCGCGCCACGGCCTCTGATGGTCCGGACATCCAGGGTGGGCGAGGGTCCACCTGGCACGACGTCGGTGTGCCCGAGGATCAGGCGGGTGCCGCGACTGCCCGGTGGCCGGCCGATCACGCCGGTGACACTCGGGCGGGCGACCTCCATCCCCGGATAGTCAGGGTCGTTGCGGTGCGCGACGGGGTCGTCGGTCCAGTGCTCGACGTCCCAGCCCCAGGAACGGAGCGTGGCGGCGACCCAGTCCTGGGCCTGGCCCTCGGCGGGCGTGCCTCCGACGGAACCAATGGCCAGAAGGTCCTCGAGGTCGGCCAGCAACTGCTCCATGGTCACAGCCTGCCACCGTTGAGTGTCGACTTGACAGAAGCACGACATTTCAGGAAACTGAGTGCTAGCGAAGGGGAGTATCCACGACGCGGATGTCGACAGTACGGCGAGAGCCCGGCATCCGCGGGGCCCACAGCCTGGAAAGACCTTCGGCCGATACGACCGAAGGAGTAATGCAAGTGAATGTGCCTCTGTGGGCCTGGTTCGCCGTCCTGGGCGTCATCTTGGTGATGCTCGCCGTGGACTTGTTCGCACACCGCGACGCCCACGTGATCAAAGTCAAGGAAGCGGCTATCTGGTCCGCGCTGTGGGTGGCCCTCGGTGTGGGCTTCGGTGCGGTGATCTGGTGGTGGGCCGGTTCGGAGTTCGCCGCCCAGTACTACGCCGGCTACCTCATCGAGAAGTCGCTGGCCATCGACAACGTCTTCGTCTGGGCGATCATCTTCAGCTACTTCGCGGTGCCCAGGCAGTACCAGCACCGCGTCCTGTTCTACGGCGTCGTGGGTGCGCTGGTTTTCCGTGGTGCGTTCATCGCGGCCGGGTCGGCGCTGATCGCCTCCTTCGCCTGGATCCTCTACGTCTTCGGCGCCTTCCTGCTGCTCACCGGGTGGACGATGATCCGCAAGCGCTCGGAGCACATCGACCCCTCGAAGTCGAGGGTCATGAAGTTGTTCAAGCGCCTGGTCCCGAGCACCGACGAGTACCACGGTCAGAAGTTCTGGATCAAGCAGGGTGGCAAGTGGGTCGCCACTCCGCTGCTGGCGGTGTTGGTGCTCGTGGAGACCACGGACATCATCTTCGCGGTGGACTCCATCCCTGCCATCTTCGCGGTCACGCAGGAGCCGTTCCTGGTCTTCACCGCGAACGCCTTCGCCATCCTGGGACTGCGGGCGATGTACTTCCTGCTGGCCGACCTCATGCACCGCTTCGTCTACTTGAAGTTCGGATTGGGGCTGGTGCTCATCTGGGTGGGTATCAAGTTGCTGCTGCAGGTCGACATCTACAAGATGCCGACGTGGCTGAGCTTGGGCGTGGTGGCCGTGATCATCGCCGTGAGCATCGGTGCGAGCCTGTTCGTCACCCGACGTGGAGATCAGGTATCGCAGGCGGATAGTGTGTACCGCGGCGATGGGAGTCCGGATGACGACGGAAGCGCGCAGGAAGTGGACCTTCCTGACCAACCACGGGCACGTACTGGTCTACGTCCACCGCAATCCTGATGCGCGGGTCCGCGACATCGCCACAGCTGTGGGTATCACTGAGCGCGCGGCCCAGACGATCCTGTCGGACCTCGAGGAGGGCGGCTACCTGCGTAAGACGAAGGTGGGCCGTCGCAACACCTACAGCGTCAACACCAGGGGTGCGTTCCGGCACCCCGAGGAGGCCGGACACCGGATCGGCGATCTGCTCAACCTGTTCGACTGAGCCTTGGCGATCGTCGAGCGCAACCCGCTGCCGCGGATCCTTCTGGAGAGCCGGCAGGAGTTGCACGAGTGGCTGGTGGAGAACCACGTCGAGCACCGTGGCTTCTGGCTGGTGCAATGGCGATCGGTCACCGGTCGACCGTCGATCGCGTACGACGACGTCGTGGAGGAGTGCCTCATCTTCGGGTGGATCGACAGCACCGTCCAGAAGTTCGATGACGAGCGCAGCGGCCTGCGGTTGACCCCGCGTAAGCCCAACAGCGTGTGGTCCGCGCCGAACAAGCAGCGGCTGGCACGGCTGGAAGCCGCCGGTCTGCTGCAACCCGCCGGGATCCGGGCCGTTGAGGTGGCCAAGGCGAACGGTATGTTCACCTTCCTGGACGAGATCGACGCCCTGGTGGTTCCCGATGACCTCGCCGAGGCACTCGGTGATCTGCGGCCGGTCTTCGATGGGTTCAGCGCCAGCCGGCGCAAACAGGCGCTCTACTGGGTCAAGTCGGCCAAACGCCCGCAGACGCGGGCCGACCGGATCGCGAAGATCGTGGCCGCGGCGGCTGAGGGCCGGTCGGTGTTCTGAGTTCGCCTCACGCCGGAATCCGCAACACCTGTGCTGAGCGGTCGAACAGCGCGGTCCAGTCCGTGAGCCAGGTCGCCACCACCGGCCGGGGGTCGCTGCCCGTGCCATGCCAGTCGTCGGGGGTGGCGAGATAGTCGTCGATCGCCTGACGCAGGTCGCGGACCGTGGGTGCAGTCTCGAACTCGGGCAGGG